>ERZ773027.1952-NODE-1952-length-10467-cov-26.258164_pt1 | contig 10467 bp, 6 predicted proteins | sample MGYA00511032_ERZ773027 | MGnify/ENA primary metagenome ERZ773027 (study PRJEB29015, sample SAMEA2738138) | human oral metagenome | biome: human oral; feature: human-associated habitat; material: saliva | place: China | collected 2190 ... | reverse complement strand
CTGTAATCATACTTATGTGCCTTAGAGTCATAATACTTATAATCATTGCCACCAGCACGATACTTCGCATCCGCCTCCTCATTCTTTATATAAGTGAGGTAGCCGAAGTGACTGCCACGAAACTGCTGCAGGTTCAGTCCGCCCGTTACGTCCCAATTCTCGTCCTTGTAGTTGCTGGTGTAAACGATGCCGTATGTGTGCTGTGACAAGCCCTTACGGCGTACGAAGTCAGACTTTTTGATAAACTTACCATTGCTATCGGTGAATGCCAAACCGAACTTCGCAAACTTTGCATTATGCTTGAATTCGCTATAATAACCATAACCGTAGGTGTAATGTAGCGTTACATTATGACTCCAGTGGCTGGATGGTTGGAAAGCAAACGATAAGAGGTTATGATTCTGATAGAAATTATCTGTCGTCTTGTTCCAGAACGAGCCGTCACGCATCGTGTAACGAGCTGTCTGATAGTTGCCGTTTGCATCCTTCACGAAGGCTCCGTTAGCATCGGTCTGCAAGTATTCATAGAGTTGGTTGAACTTACCTAAACCTCTCTCATACATATCTTTATAGGTTGTGATACCTGTCTTTGCACCGTATGTACCATCCATCAAACTCAAGTCATTGCTACCCGTAACGACACCATTCCATGCCTGACCAGTCTTCTCGAAGTTGCCGATGTTCTTATAACTGATGCGGAAGTTATCGCCCAACCAAGTCAGACCACCATAGTAAGAACCCGAACGGCCACTCGTACCATTGATATATCCGTCTGTTGCGGTCTCATGATAAGCCCCATCGAAGACAAGGTGATTGAACAACAAACCTGTAGAAAACTTCACACCAGCGTTATACGTATTGTATGAGCCGTATGAACCACTCACCTCTACGCTTGGTTGTCGACTTGGTGCACTTGTTGCCAACGACACAGAACCACCGAAAGCACCATCACCATTGGTCGATGTTCCGATACCACGCTGTATCTGTACACTACCCATAAGCGAAGCGTATGAGTTCATGTTTGCCCAGAAAACCGTCTGATCTTCTGGTGAATTGAGCGATACTCCGTCTAACGTAATATTGATTCTACTACCTGCAGCACCACGAATGCGCATTGCTGCCGTACCCGTTCCAAGTCCATTCTCGCCCCAAGCTAATACGCCCGGAGTCTGAGCGAGGAGGAATGGCATTTCACGTCCACTCTTAGAGAAGGCTTCAAGTTCCTTCTTTTTAATATTAGATACTGCGTATGGTGCACTCTTTGGTACACGCACACCTGCTACAACGACCTCGTCAAGCTGCTGTTGTTTCAGCGTGTCGGTCGTTGTTTGCGCCTTTGTTATAGCAACACAAGTTAATGCTGCTGTAAATAGGATAATTCTTTTCATATCCCAGGTTGATGATATTAAGATAAAATAAAAGGGGGTATCTTCCTACGACGGCATTATCCGTATCAGGTCAATGGGTATAATCTCAGCAAGCCCAAACAGGCAAGCACCCCTTAGTTTCCATTCTGAAAACCACTGCAAAAGTAATACTTTCTTATCAAATAGCCAAATGTAATCTGTATAAATATCGGATACGCGTATTTATATTCCTTTCTTTCTATATAGGGAGTGATAACTATTTTCTAACAAGAGAAACTATTACCTTTCTCACAATATAAGTTTTGTTTTGATTTGCTGTCACTTTTAACATTTCAATCATTCCCTCTGTAATCTAACGAGTTATCTTGTTCTTTTAAGTGATAGCAGTGACAGCAAAATTGAAATACGCAAAAAGGAAAGAAGATTAGAAGTGTCTAAAACCATAGATTTCATGATTTCATAGCTAACATTACTATTAAGCTCAATCGTGCAACAACTTGTTGCACGATTAGAATAAATCTCAGAAGTACTTTCGGTACTCGGTCGTAACAATGCCATGTAGACAGAATAAATCTCCTTTTGTCTTTTTTCTTTCTGTCCTTCTGTCTTTTTTATTATTCTGTCTTTATTTGTCTTTTTGTCATTCTGTCTCTTTTTGTCCTTCTGTCTTCTTCCGTCCTTCTGTATTGTAAAGATAATTCTAATATCGAAAATCAAAAGGGCATAAATTGCCTTTCAATTAACGCCCTTTTAGCTTTCAAAAGATGCCCTTTACGCCCCTTACTAACGCCCTTTTGGAGTCCAATTAAGCACCTTTTGTTTTACATCTTTGTAACTAACTGATTTCCTGTGTATTGCAAACTTGATTTTTGTAGGTGTTTTCCGCCTTTGTCTTAGGTATTTTACTGGATTTTATGTAAATAATTTTCAAATTCGTTTTGGTGGAATTAAGTACTGTGGATGAGATGATTAAATCTGAATATATAAGGATGCGAATTATTGTATCAGTAATAATTATGGAATATTTTGTTTTTATTCGTGTTCCTTTTTGAAATTTATATAGAATGAATGAGCAATGATGTAGATTGTAAAAACAGGTGAGTTATGAATAAATGACACATAGATAGTAAAATATTGATATATTTCTTTTTTTCTTGGACCTAAGCAGTGTTTTTACATATATTATTTTTATCTTTGCCCTGTTGAACATTTCATCTGGGAATTGGTCGTTAAAGCCATAATGATAAGTAGGGCATTTAACCGATATATTTGGCTTCTAAATACGTTACCATAACCGATGACAAAAGAGTATTAGTAATTAACAAAAACAAAAAAACATGAGAGCTATTACAGACGAGCATTTACAAGCCTATCAAGAAGGAGGTTGCCTACAGAAATTATTCTATGTTATCAAGAAAGACCCTGAACTCTCCTTTGAAATCAGAATGAAAAATGAAGTTATGATATATCATCATAAGGACAGAATCTTAACGATACATTTCAGTAAAGGTAAGCCTTCTATTGACATCTTATCTGAAAAGTATTATAAGAATGCTACGCCACCTTCTGTCTCATTTAAGTATGATGACTTGGAGGAAACATTAAAGCAAACAGATCAATTAAGAAAATACTTTAAAGAGGCTAAACGGCTGATAGGTTCTTACAAGGCTGGTTTGGAGTTTGAAGTTCAGCAGAATATTGCTTTGGGAAACCGTAGTTTTAACAATAGATTTGTTGTTGTGGATATGGAGTGGCAACTTCCACAGTCGGATATCAAGGTAGAGGAAAGGATAAGCAGGACGAGATTTGACCTCGTCATGGTTGATACGAAGAAGAATGACATGGGCAAGAATGATATCTATCTTGGTGAACTAAAGGTAGGAATGGGAGCGATAGGAGGCAAGTCTGGAATAGAAGACCATGTTAATAAGACGGAAAAATTTATTAGTAACGCTAAGGCTTGTGCAGCTCTGCGGAAAGATGTGGAAAGCATTATCCGTCAAAAGGCAGTTTTGGGATTGTTTGAAGGAGATTATACAGGACTTAGCTTGTCTGATACGCCTCGTATGATGCTCATTCTTGCATATCGAGGAAATGAGGAAAAGGAAGTTCTGAAGAAGCAAGGAAAGTTTGCAAAAGATAAAGCAAGAGAACTGAATATGGCAGAACCTCTGCTTGTTTGGCATAAAGCACTAATTACTTTAGAAGTGTGATGGAGATAAAAATACATAGAGGACTTGACCAGATAGGAGGCTGTATAACCGAGATATGGACAGATTCTTCCAGAGTATTCATAGACTTTGGGCAGAATCTGCCGAGCAATGGGAAGGCTGCTACACCTGAAGAAGATGACCTTATGGTTGCTGATATTATTAGGAATAATGAGAAAGAACATCAGGCAGTTTTCTATACGCATGCTCACGAAGACCATGTTGGACTGTTCCGTTATATCCCGCTTGAACAGTATATTGGAGAAGGAAGTAAAGAACTTTTGCTTATTAAATATAGGACACTTCTTGAGAGATACGAGATGGCAATAGATGAGTGCCATCAGCTACAGGAGGGTAGTAAGGAGAATGAAGAACTTCAGGAAGAGAACTATCGTACAACAAAGGATCTTATAGATAAGTTGAAGGCTTTTAAAACTTGGAAACGTACAGCTCTCAAAGAGAGTCCCAGTCCCATAACGATAGGTGATATTAGGGTTACACCTTTCTTCACTTGCCATAGCATTTATGATGCTCACATGTTTCTCGTTGAAGCTGATGGGAAACGTATTTGGCATACTGGCGATTATCGGCAGCATGGCTATATGGGCAAAGGTCTGCTTCCCATGCTGAGAAGATATGCTACTGACATAGATGTGCTGATTACAGAAGGTACGATGCTTAAAAGGAAAGACAAATGTATCCATGAATGTGAAGTGTCAAGGAAGATGGAAAGTGTAATGCAAGCCTTCAAATATGTCTTTGTACTCGCTTCGGCTACGGATATAGAACGATTGGCAAGTATCAAGATGGCAGCAGAGAATGCAAATAAACCTTTATGCATCTTGTCCTTGTTTATGAAAAGGACGATGGAATTCTTTACAGAGAGGCAGTCCAGCCTATCACGTGGCTTGTTCTCCTTTGCACCTCTGTATTATACTGATAAGCTCTATGATAAGCTGAAACGCAAAGGCTTCACGATCGTTGTTGGAACGTCACAGGCAGATAAGGTTAAGAAACTTCTTGATAGACTTTCGCAAGAAGAGACGTTGCTAATATATTCCTCTTGGGATGGATACTACAAAAATGCGGAACAGGTAAAGGCAAATTCAAAGTACAAGGAGCTTCGTGAAATGTTCCATAATGTTGTGGATATCCATACATCAGGACATGCGGATAAAGCTACGATAAGGAAAGTTATAGAAACGGTCTGTCCAAAGGAGGTTATCTGTATTCATAAGGAGGCTGGCGCAACGTTGTAAGAGTATTGTTGTAGCACAGTTTATTTTGATTCCATAATACAATAAAGATAAAGAAACGATAATGACAATCCTTCAAATCTCTGATACACATAATCGGCATCAACTGTTGACCGATATGCCTGCAGCTGATGTAATTGTCCATTGCGGTGACTTTACTGATATGGGTACGGAAGAGGAAGTGCTGGACTTTCTGAATTGGTTTATATCTCTACCTTATCCGCATAAGTTATTTGTTGTTGGTAATCACGACCTTTGCTTGTGGGAGGCAGATGGAATAGAAGATCTGCCAGATAATGTCCACTTCCTTCAAGACCGAGGTTGTGAGATTAATGGTGTAAAGTTCTTTGGCTTAGGTTATAATCATCCTGAGAGTTTGATACCCGATGGTATAGACGTTCTTGTAACTCATGAGCCTCCGATAATGATATTGGATGAAAGTAACAATACGCATTGGGGGAATGCTCCTCTTCGTAATAGAGTGATGAAAACCAAGCCTAAATATCATTTGTTTGGTCATGCTCATGATGCTTATGGGATTGAGAAACATGAGGACATAGTGTTTTCAAACGGCTCTTCGCTTGATGACTATTATGAAGTTTGCCATAGTCCTCGTATGATTACATTGTGATAATATGCTTTTTATAGTATGGTTAATTCGTTTCTCCATATAAAGTGTTATCTTTGCGGACGGGTGTTACATAGATTAAAGTTACCAAAGAAAGTGTTATAGAATGGAGAAGAAGGTTTATTTCGCAGGTTCTATCCGTGGCGGTAGGGAGGATGCGGCTGTGTATAAGCGCATTATAGATTATATCAATGCGACAGATACGGTGTTGACGGAGCATATCGGATTAGGGCGTTTGAGCGTTAAGACACGTACGAAAGAGGATGATGTACATATATATGAGCGTGATACAGAGTGGCTTAGGTCATCCGAAGTGCTGATAGCAGAATGTACGAACCCCTCTCATGGCGTTGGTTATGAATTAGCATACGCTGAGGCTCGTAATATCCCAGTGCATATCTTCTATGATAAGCACAAAGCCAATATCTCCGCAATGCTGAATGGTAACGCCTATTTTAAGGTTTATCCATATGAGAACGAAGCAGAGATATATCCCGTTCTGGATAAAATCTTAGGAAATAAGTAGGGCGATTTAATTGAGAAAAATCAATATTCGTGGTTGACTGTATTCTCCTATTCTTGTCAAGATAGGGACGAACACACTTGCTTTTTCTGTTATAAAGCAAAGTGGGTAGTGAGCATTACACTTCTTGGACGAAGCTGGTAGAGGGTGTAACTTTCGGAAAGATTGCTGTTAGAACGATAGATAAAGGTTTTTGTATTGAAGACATTATCGACGTTCAGAACGAATTGTATCTTCTTTTTTGTTTTAAAGGTGATACTAAGATTCATAAAGGTGTAATCTTTTTTATCCGTAAAACCACTATTATGCGTGTATTGTAGGTTGGTGTTAAGTATCAGTCTGTCAGGGATAAAAGCCATGGAGAGCGCAGCCTCATTACTAAAGTAGCGAATCGTATTTGTGTAGTTACCCGACTTTGATTGAGAGATTGCCCATCGACAGTTCTCTGTCAGGCGGATGTTCTTGATAAGATTAAAAGCAAGGTTGCCAGAGACGAAGAAACTATTATACTGATAGTCGGTGATGACTGACTGGCGGAGTATCTTGCTTGTGTTAGTCGAATAATCAGCTGTTGCCCCGATACTCATGTCGTGCCAAGCAATCTCCTTTCGTACATTTGCCGTCATAGAGAAGTTATTCTGGTGGTTTGGAGCATATTCAGCTTGCAGTAGTGTATGTGCATTCTGGTCGATTGTCGTACCATAAATCATGTCACTCCATGAGCGACTAACCGCCCCAGAGAGGTAGGCAAAGAACTGATGCGGGATATTCTTGTAGTGTATCTTCCCATGTATAGTTGCCGATTTGTTTTCCGATAGATTCATCTTGTAGCGGTTCAGTGTCCTATAGTTGCTCATCAAATAGGCTGTGAACAGACTTCTCCAACTCGTAGGCAACATCCCGTAACTCCCTCCTGCAGAAAGCGTCCAATTGTCTGTTGCTTTCCAAAGCATTGTAAAAGATGGCGAGAAGAGTAGGGTTGTGCGCTTTCCTTTCGTAGTCTCGTTAGCTATTGGTTCGTTATCCACCTTTGTATAGTTGAGCGATAAAGGTAGATTGAACGATAGACGGAACGTGTTTTTGACATATTGTAGGTTGGCTCCCAAGTTGCTTTTCATCTGCAAGTAACCCATGTCTCCGCTCGTCGCCATTGTCACAGCTGTATCGTTTAATAAACTTTTCAGTCCCACATATTCAATATTCAGTTCTGCGGAAGGCGCAAGGGTCCAGTTGTGTTTTCGGATGTTTCTTATCAAAGTGAAGCTGTTGTAACTTCCCATGTTTGAGAGTCTCACATCTTGTCTTGCCTGCATATCCCCTTCAATGGCGAGAGCTTGTGGATTTGTCTGTACAAAGTTGGTTGTCTTCAGCTTAAAACCTCCTCCATTGGTTGTACGCTGAATCCATTCTGTATGATTGTTCAGTCCTAAGTTTCTATTAAAGGCATGTTGCTGAATACGTGCATTGTTAGACAAAGTTAGTCCATTGTCGTCACTCCAGTTTCCTGCTAAGTCAAGTGTGTTTTTAAGATAAGTCTTACTGCCGTTGTTCTCAAAATGCAACTGCATTGTGGCAGCGTTCGTCGTATTACGCGCAGAAATGTCTTCGGTCATCAAGCGAGTACTTGCATCAGGGAGCAGATAAGTGGTTTGCGAATAGCTACTTTGCCGTTGGATATCGTGCTTGTAAGTTATGTTATACTTTATTTCCGCCGTTTCGCTTAGTTTGTTGAGATTACTGAAACATAGGTTATGCTGATTGTTACGTAGACTCTTACCTATAGGAGACGACCCCGGAAAGATGATAGATGTTAGGCGAGAGGCTCCAATATTACTCCCACCATAGTATGATTTAAACCAATCGACGCTTGAACCGTTATTATCTGTTTCGTAATAGAAAACGTGCTGTTGTCTTTGCGCGAAGTACATAAGGGCAGCATTGACTTCTCTCAATAAACCGTTAGAATCGAAGCCTACCCCTAAGTCTATGGTCTTTAGCCATCTGCCCTTTGCTTTCTTCTTTAGCCTTAAGTTGATAGCTGCCGATTCAGGTGGTATCTGATCCTGCAATGCTTTGATGTGTTCATGGTTTTCCATCACCTGTACCGTACTGACATCCTCTGCCTTAATGCCATTCGTTGCGATGCTATATTTGCCCGCAAACATATCCATGTTCTCAATGTAGAAATGGTTGATAGGTACACCTTGATACTTCACCATGCCACCTTCTAATGTGATACCTGGCAGCTGTTTGAGAATATCACCAATGGTTCTGTCCTGTCCTTTCATATAGGCAGAGACCAAGTAGTTCAGTGTGTCCCTACTTCCCCATAGCTTTCTTGCCTTTATCTCCACTTCTTTCAGTGTGATACTCTCGTAGGTGGTGGTGAAGTTAACGGTCTGACTCGTTGGCGTTATGCGCTTTACCTGCCGTTTTATATTGAATCCTGTCAGGCTTAAAAGTAGGTTGTCTTTTGTTGTTGGGTAGCTGATAGCGTATCTGCCGTCTTCGTTGGTCACGCTACTGGCAAGGATGGAAGAATCCTTTTCTTGTATGATTATAAGAATACAGCCATCCATAGGTTGATGTTTATTATCAACCACACGCCCAGTAATAGTCAGAGAGTCTCCCTGACTATTCTGAGCCATACTGTTTATAGACAATAAGCCGATAAACGATAGTAAGATAAGTAGGCGTCTTATCATTCTCGTTCCAAAGGATTGTCGAATGTGAAGAGCGTTAGTTTCACAACTTGTCCATTGAAATTTGTTGTAGTGAAGTTGTAGCCATAGCTCTCAAGGTAGCCTGCAGGATCTTTCAGCAATAGCCTCTCTTGCTTCCGTGTGTTCTCACGAGAAGTCTTTACATAGTTCCTGTCAAGGAAATAGATAGGCGTTGCTGTCTTAGGCTTTTCTATGCCAGTAACCGTCCAATGATAATCTCCCTCTTTGGTTTCAGCCTCCATAACCAAGCCCGGCAGTCCTGTAAACTTCCACGGACCATAGGAAAGCGGAATCTTGGTAGTGAACCATACCTTATAATTTCTTCCACGATAAGAACAGGTTGCAGCTGTACAATCGTAGTCTAAAAGCGTTTTATGCTCGGTTGTAAGTTTCCATTGCATCTTCGGAGTAGCCTCTTGATAAAGGTAAGAGCCAGCTCCGTCCATATTGTAAATTACTGTTGTCTTCCCCTTTGGATAGCCAATATAGGTTTCACCAACATTAGCCACGAGTTTCATAGATGCTCTTGAGCCTCGCTTTCCATTACGTAGAAAGGCTTTAGCCATTCTTAGGTCGGCATTATGTTCACTCTCCACAAAACTCTGGCAAACCTTACGTCCGATGTAAGTATATACCTTTTCAAAATCAGGATTATTCTGTCCTGATAGGTCATATTTAACGGTTAGGTCATAAGAAACAATCAGCTGCGTTGTGTCGATTGCTGTATGCTTAAAAATATCTAATTCCGTCTTCTCCTGTGCATTTGCAGATACCGACAAGGTTAGCGCAATGAGTAGTAGTTTAATCTTCGAATTCATAGTTATATTATCTATTCGGTCAGTTAAAAACGAGTACAATTTTACAAAATCTTTTTGTAAAAAGCAAGTGAATGTCCCCTTAAGTTTAAATTATTTTTGGTTCATCTGTTAAATGTGTGGACGCTTTTCGTATTGCTTTAGTGAAAGAACCAAAGTTACTCGCTAAACAAAAAACATTGCTAAGACTGTCAACTATCTATCTTATTCTCATCCTCTGACATTGAAAATCATTTCTTTTTATACTTCGAAAATATGCAGACAAGGATTTGAAAAATCATTACATATTTCCAAAGAAAACATCTATAACTAACGGTAAAAACATATATATGAGGCAAGTTTGTAATAATAAGGAAATCAATTAGTTATAAAGTAGCAAAGTAAAAGATGCTTAATTGGGCTTTAAAAGGGCGTTAGTAAGGGGCTTAAAGGGCACCTATAGCAAGTTAATTAGGCATCTTTTAGAAGCCAAAAGAGCATGTATTGGGTTTGAACTGCGCGAAAATAATTTACAGACTTCACATAATAAAGGAATACGTTGTTTGTTGAAGACAGATAGCCGATGTACCTAATTACATTTATCATGTAGTTTATCCACCTTTGTAAAACCATCTATTTAAGGCTAATCATACCGTGTATACGGATTAATCTCATTCTATTAACCTGTCTACGCATTTAACGGAAGAACCTTATTTTTCTCTGTTAATTAACCTACCTTCTCCTTTCGTCATGTTGAAAGCATGTCTTTATTGGATTTAGGTTATAGCTTCCTTTTATTGTAAAAGTGATTGAATGATGCTTACTTTGTTAAGGTTGGGTATAATAGTAAATCTTAACAACGTTTGTTAAGAAGTGTTTTTCCTATTTAATGAATGGTAAAAACTTACCTTTTGTTGAAGTAAAAAGCTAACTTTGCTTGTACTTATAATGTATAGACATTTATAA
>ERZ773027.1951-NODE-1951-length-10468-cov-10.158648_pt1 | contig 10468 bp, 7 predicted proteins | sample MGYA00511032_ERZ773027 | MGnify/ENA primary metagenome ERZ773027 (study PRJEB29015, sample SAMEA2738138) | human oral metagenome | biome: human oral; feature: human-associated habitat; material: saliva | place: China | collected 2190 ... | reverse complement strand
ATGGTCATATGAACGAAAAAGTATTCCGTGACCCAGTTCACAACTACATCCATGTTAATAATCAAATCATCTACGACTTGATCAATACAAAAGAATTTCAACGCTTGCGCCGTATTAAACAACTAGGAACTTCCAGTTATACCTTCCACGGTGGAGAGCATAGTCGCTTCTCTCACTGTCTAGGAGTCTATGAAATTGCACGACGCATCACAGAGATTTTTGAAGAAAAATATCCCGAAGAATGGAATCCTGCCGAGTCTCTCTTGACCATGACTGCTGCCCTCCTACATGACCTAGGACACGGTGCCTACTCCCACACCTTTGAAAATCTCTTTGATACAGACCACGAAGCCATTACTCAGGAGATTGTCCAAAGTCCTGAAACGGAGATTCACCAAGTCCTGCTACAAGTCGCGCCAGATTTTCCAGAAAAGGTAGCCAGTGTCATTGACCATACCTATCCTAACAAGCAGGTCGTGCAACTCATTTCCAGTCAGATTGATGCGGACCGTATGGACTATCTCTTGCGCGACTCCTATTTTACAGGAGCTTCTTATGGGGAATTTGACCTGACTCGGATCTTACGTGTCATTCGTCCTATCGAAAATGGAATCGCATTTCAGCGCAATGGCATGCATGCCATTGAAGACTACGTCCTCAGTCGCTACCAGATGTACATGCAGGTTTATTTCCACCCTGCAACACGTGCCATGGAAGTTCTCCTGCAGAATCTTCTCAAGCGCGCCAAGGAACTCTATCCAAAAGACAAAGATTTCTTTGCACGAACTTCCCCACACCTCCTGCCATTCTTTGAAAAAAATGTGACCTTATCTGATTATCTGGCTCTGGATGATGGAGTGATGAATACCTACTTCCAACTCTGGATGACCAGTCCTGACAAGATTCTTGCAGACTTGTCGCAACGTTTTGTCAACCGTAAGGTCTTTAAATCCATCACATTTTCACAAGAAGACCAAAACCAACTTGCCAGCATGAGAAAATTGGTTGAGGACATTGGCTTTGATCCCGACTACTATACTGCCATTCATAAGAACTTTGACCTCCCTTATGATATCTATCGTCCCGAATCTGAAAATCCACGGACACAAATTGAGATTTTACAAAAAAATGGAGAACTAGCCGAACTCTCTAGCCTGTCTCCTATCGTCCAATCCCTTGCTGGCAGTCGCCACGGAGATAATCGTTTCTATTTCCCAAAAGAAATGTTGGACCAAAACAGCATCTTCGCAAGCATTACCCAGCAATTTTTACACTTGATTGAGAACGATCATTTTACCCCAAATAAAAACTAGAAGAGGAAATTTATGAGTATTAAACTAATCGCCGTCGATATTGACGGAACCCTAGTCAACAGCCAAAAGGAAATCACTCCTGAAGTCTTTTCTGCCATCCAAGATGCCAAAGAAGCTGGTGTCAAAGTCGTGATTGCAACTGGCCGCCCTATCGCAGGTGTTGCCAAACTTCTGGACGACTTGCAGTTGAGAGACGAGGGTGACTATGTTGTAACCTTCAACGGTGCCCTTGTCCAAGAAACTGCTACTGGCCATGAGATTATCAGCGAATCCTTGACTTATGAGGATTATCTGGATATGGAATTCCTCAGTCGTAAGCTCGGTGTCCACATGCATGCCATTACCAAGGACGGTATCTACACTGCAAATCGCAATATCGGAAAATATACAGTGCACGAATCAACCCTCGTCAGCATGCCTATTTTCTACCGAACTCCTGAAGAAATGGCTGATAAAGAAATCGTCAAGTGTATGTTTATTGATGAACCAGAGATTCTCGATGCTGCGATTGAAAAAATCCCAGCAGAATTTTACGAACGCTACTCTATCAACAAGTCTGCTCCTTTCTACCTCGAACTCCTTAAAAAGAATGTAAACAAAGGTTCAGCCATCACTCACCTAGCTGAAAAACTCAGATTGACCAAAGATGAAACCATGGCTATCGGAGACGAAGAAAATGACCGTGCCATGCTGGAAGTCGTTGGAAACCCCGTTGTCATGGAAAATGGAAATCCAGAAATCAAAAAAATCGCCAAATACATCACCAAAACAAATGACGAATCTGGCGTTGCCCATGCCATCCGTACATGGGTACTGTAAGAAGATAAGAATAGACGAAACCCGCTCAGCAGAGCGGGTTTTTATATAAGTTAAACAATTGTTAATATTATCTAAATGTACAGTTACTTAAATCTTGAGAGTACAAAAACCTCCTTTTTTCTCCCAGTAAACGAGCGAGGGTTGTACAGTTACTTAAATCTTGAGAGTACAAAAACGCTCGCAAGACCTTTGAACCTCTCGGAAGAGTTGTACAGTTACTTAAATCTTGAGAGTACAAAAACCGGTGAATATAAAGATATTAATCCGGATAAGTTGTACAGTTACTTAAATCTTGAGAGTACAAAAACAAATCAATAATATCTGGTTTTGTTTCTGTCGTTGTACAGTTACTTAAATCTTGAGAGTACAAAAACATACTTGCCTTTTGAAATTCCAGATGTAGGTTGTACAGTTACTTAAATCTTGAGAGTACAAAAACTCCCAAATTTATCAAGTCAAAATAGGCGACGTTGTACAGTTACTTAAATCTTGAGAGTACAAAAACTTCGAAGATCTTCAATTTCCGGAGCGTACTGTTGTACAGTTACTTAAATCTTGAGAGTACAAAAACTATCCAACGCACAAGAGAACTATGACAATTGTTGTACAGTTACTTAAATCTTGAGAGTACAAAAACATGTTGGTTAAAGGTCAAAACTAGGTTTTGGTTGTACAGTTACTTAAATCTTGAGAGTACAAAAACACGTTTCAAGTCACAACGGTTACGATATAAGTTGTACAGTTACTTAAATCTTGAGAGTACAAAAACCTGAATTTGATAATGAATTTGATCCTAACGGTTGTACAGTTACTTAAATCTTGAGAGTACAAAAACAAAGGAAAAAGCCGGGTTGAACGTTGGGAAGTTGTACAGTTACTTAAATCTTGAGAGTACAAAAACCGATAACTAGGGCGATTAGTATGATGAGACGTTGTACAGTTACTTAAATCTTGAGAGTACAAAAACTGTCGGTTTACCGCTCCTTTTTCAAAAAATGTTGTACAGTTACTTAAATCTTGAGAGTACAAAAACAAGCAGCCTGCATTTTCATCTGCTCCCATTGTTGTACAGTTACTTAAATCTTGAGAGTACAAAAACTTTATCAGACAAAATAAAAAGTGATACCGAGTTGTACAGTTACTTAAATCTTGAGAGTACAAAAACAATTCATAGTAGGACATTAAATCAATTGGAGTTGTACAGTTACTTAAATCTTGAGAGTACAAAAACATCCTGAAAGACCGTCATATCCAGATATAGGTTGTACAGTTACTTAAATCTTGAGAGTACAAAAACAATTGTCTGTTAAAGGGGAGTCGTTTATTAGTTGTACAGTTACTTAAATCTTGAGAGTACAAAAACGTACTTCGGTACACGTCATCCAACGCTGCGGTTGTACAGTTACTTAAATCTTGAGAGTACAAAAACTACTTTATGTAACTATTATACTGTATTACCGGTTGTACAGTTACTTAAATCTTGAGAGTACAAAAACTATCTTTTTTCTTGTAAAAATCACTGTATCGTTGTACAGTTACTTAAATCTTGAGAGTACAAAAACTATTGTTCAATTTCTTGCTTAGATAGTAGGTTGTACAGTTACTTAAATCTTGAGAGTACAAAAACTACAATCTTACCAACTCCTAGTCGTCCGTCGTTGTACAGTTACTTAAATCTTGAGAGTACAAAAACTATCGTACAGACGGGAAAACATGGCTTCATGTTGTACAGTTACTTAAATCTTGAGAGTACAAAAACCCGGCTAGGACTTCCTCCAAAGCGATTACAGTTGTACAGTTACTTAAATCTTGAGAGTACAAAAACAATAATTTTGCCGCAGCTAGTCGAATTTTAGTTGTACAGTTACTTAAATCTTGAGAGTACAAAAACTTACATGTTAGATGTAACGGCAAAACTTGGTTGTACAGTTACTTAAATCTTGAGAGTACAAAAACTCATTTTGATTGTAGGTTTAGCGACAACTAGTTGTACAGTTACTTAAATCTTGAGAGTACAAAAACAGCTGTCATAACGTTCTTGACCGTTGCCCCGTTGTACAGTTACTTAAATCTTGAGAGTACAAAAACTTGGTGGGCGTGGAATTGGTAAAACCTTTGGTTGTACAGTTACTTAAATCTTGAGAGTACAAAAACCTCAAATTCGTCAATTTTGATTTTTGTTCCCTCAAAAACATTATAAAGCCTTAAATCTCACTCGTCAATACTATTCTTCCAAATATTTCAATAACATTGGATTGATTGATTCAATACAGAATTTTATTTTCATTTTGTACTGATACAAATTATTCAAAATTTTTAATGCTACTTGATCTTCTACAGATAAACTCATGTGGAGAATGTCCGAGCTAAATAAATAGGATCCAATTTTTCTTAAAGAAGTTAAAAATTCTTGTTCATCAGGCATTTGATTTATTGGATACTGATTGGTAAAGCGATCATACATAAATTCTAGAGAATAAAAATGATCAACATAATCGGAAACAATATTGATTTCCTCTAAAACTTCTTTCGTGACATGAAGATAACCTTCATTGGAAGGAAATAAAACAATATATAATGAATCGCTATGATTAGTCAGAAACTCCATTTTCTCGCAACATTCAACAAAATCATTATAGGATAGAAAATCGTCCAAATTTCGTAAGACAAGCAAAAACTTTTCAGAACTGTTTGTCGCCATAACTTCTAACATGGAAAGAAATAATAAAAACTTTATCTTATTATCTACAAATTCAAATGAAATATTTTTATCATTTGTTCCAAAGTATGGTAAAAAATTCTTTTGAATCAATTGATCCGTATTAAAATATTTTGCTTCAGTATGATAGATAATGTCATCTAATTGAAGATTCAACTTCTGATTCAATTGAAGTGAAATCCTATCTAGATTGTCATTGATATTTTCAATTTGCTCCATTATCTCAATAGAAGTAATTTTTTTCTTTAGATAACCATAAGCTACTGTCCCTTTTTTATATTCCATTTGTTCAATCAAATCATTGATATTGGATATTTGAATAACACTAAATTCTGAACGGGAAACAACTGTATCATCTATCAGTATTTTAGGCTCATTTTGTTCAAATAGAACTAAATCTTCCTCACTATATTTTTTTCCTCCAAAATACCATAATAGTATCTGCCAAATATAATACTTTAGTTGCTGATCTTGTCCCACAACTTGAGTAAATTGACCAAAACTTAATGAAATATTATCCTTGTATGGATGACTAATGTTCATTTTCATATAACTACCAACTTATTATCGCTGACTACTTCTTCTTGCTTTGTTTTTCCACCAATTATTAAAACCATTTCAGAAAATTGTTTTTCAGTCACAGCTAGCAAACGGACATTCCCACTTGGTAAATTACTCTGACTTAATTTTTTATAGAATTTACTAGCAAAACTTCGATTAGGACAGGTTCTATAATAAACAGAAAACTGCAACATTTCAAAGCCGTTTGCGATTAAGTCTTTCCGAAAATTACGATAGACTCTTTTTTCTTGATTTGTTTCCATTGGTAGATCAAAAAAACACAATAATCTCAATGCTTCATACCTCATTTCTTTAGCTCCATTCTACACTTGACACCATTGGACAGTAAAATTTGCTAGTATCCTTATCAGAGATACATTTTAGAAAGCCTTTGACATACTTATCCATTGCTACCGTTACAGAACAGGTTTCTTTACCGTAACGAATCTTTGCATTTAATGTATCTGTTAGCGCCAAGCGAAACTCGTACTTCAAATACTCTTCATCTCGTAAATTTTGATAGACCCAGACATCGATAATCTGCCGAAAAGGTTCCATTAGATCATCAACCAAGTTAAATTGATTATATTCATTCTTATGAAAAATTCCTATTAAGGGATTTAACCCATACCCAGAAATAATACGTGCCATCTGCGCTCTCATGATTGCATAACCATAATTTAGGCCAGCATTGATAACATCCGTTTCCTGTTGTGTAAGACGTACGAATTTCTTTCCAAATAATTCATTGAAATAAACTTTTGCAGCATGGCCTTCACGATTGGTTTTATCTCCATATTCAATATGGTCTTTATAGTCTGCTAATAATTGAATGCAATCAATATTTTTCTCAAACATTGCAAGAACATCTTGCTGATTGTTTATTTTAAAATAGGTTACTATTTGCCATAATTTATCTTTTTGCTCCTGCGTCCACAATAATTGCTCCTGTAATTTTTTATAGGCTCTAAAATGGCCATTTTGAGAATGGTAAATTCCTGTAGGCAAATGCTCATTATCACAGACAATCAAGGCAATATTATACTTACTTAAAGCACTTAATAATCTTAAAGTTACAACAGTCTCCCCTCCTTCTGCCACAATAATAGAAATATCACTAAGTGGGATAACATATTCTTGACCCATTTTTTTAATTAGAAGATTATCTAACTTCAATTTCATTTTTTCACTCTGACAGACATGCACAATTCTCCAAGTCATCGTATTTTCCTCTTTCACAAAACGAAAACACCCCGCCATATATGACAGGGTGTTGAATTCGGCATGAAGCCTTATCTTTGTAGCTTCTGCAAGATTTAAGTAACTGTGCAAGGCGTCCCTTACAGTTACTATTATAATACATTGTAAAAGCATTTGCAACTCTTTTTAAAATAATTTTAAAATTTGAGTTTTGGTTTTTCACCCTCTTTTGTGATGAAATGTTTATTACCTAAAACATCTGTTTTAACTTTAAAAATGGAGATATTTGATTTATTTAATCCTTTCAAACATTGTCCTCCTTTTGCAACATTTCCAAAGATTGTTATCAATGGCTGGTTACCATCAAATTTGGCTTTATCATAAGGTTTTAGTTCTACATAATGTTTCACATTTGGCATTGTTCTAGATAAGAATCTAAAAATCTGTTTCTCGTTATTTTTCGTATCCTTAATTAAAAGCAAGTCATTTTTATATAAGGTAAATTTGAATTCTGACTGCTCGCCCACTCCTTCTTTTTCTTTAATCTCATTATATTTATCAATAGTTATAGAATAAGTCCCGGTCTTCTTTTCAAATTGTAAATCTGCATATTTTAATCCAAGCAACTCATACTTCTCCGTCTGATGATTAAAATAGACATCTGTTCTCCAAGGATTTAATTGACGTAGGATTACTTTATTTTTACTATTAGAAGGAGTTATGTTAATAAATGATTCAGGAATATTTTTATCATAATATTTTAGACTTTTAATCTCTGGTCCATTGCCTTTTTTACTGTACTTACGGATTGGTCCATTTTCTTGTCTATATTTCTCAAAAGGATTGCAAGGAACTTCTTTATTCTTCTCATTAAATTCTTTTGATGGATAAGTTCTTAGAATCTCTTCAATTACCTTTTCAAACGTCTGAGGATCTTTGTGATACATTAAGAATTTACTCTTATCTTTATTGTAAATTTTAATAAAAGCATCATACCCTGCTTGGCTATAAATATCTTTAATCTTACCTAAAACATAAGTTTCTTCAGACTTATCTTTATCCAATTTCACTTTTCTGGTTGCATAAATGGTTGCATCTGAAATTTTTCTATTATATTTTGAATCCACTTGATAAGAAAATAGGATGCTATCTTCAAATTTCTTGCTACTTAATGTATCAACAAAATGGGCGTAAGGTGCTTTAAATACTAATTCTTTGTATTTATCATCAGTTAACGAAATAATTTCGCCTGTCTCTGAATCAACAAATTGATCCTCTTTATAAGAAATTAGGGGATTAGCTTGTTTTTTCCATAACCTTAATTGACTTGAAGCAGCAATAATTAAAGCATCCACAGCATGATGGTGATATGTTTCACGAGATTTTTCAAGTCCCCACTTTCTTCTTAGCTGAGAGGTAAATTGCCCACGTACTACCGAAATAGTTGTATCGAATTTATGCGCTTTATAAAAATCTTGTAAAGTATTTAGAACAACTCGAGAAGAATATCGAGTATCAACTAAATTCCGTTCGATAAACTTCTGCTTCACTTCAATTTTACTAATGTCTTCTTCCGTTAAAAGGTAATCTTTCTTTTTATTACCTAATAATTTAGAATCTTTTACATATGATTTAAACTCACGATATGACCAAGCATCATCCATACTGTCTAATGCCTGAAACGGTGTTCGCTGCCCCTTCTCCTGGTTTGCTGTAGCTAGAACCAATACTTTATTAGATAGACTATCATCAAACGATAAAGATAGAGGTAAAATATGATCAATTTCGTACTTGTACTGATTGTGAATTAAATCTGAAATTGGAATATTCTTCCCAGTATAGAGACACTTCTCTCCCTGCTGGTGCCATAAACGAATCTTAGTAGCCAATTCCTTATGCCCATGAAAAATACTATCTGGTAACTCTTTTTTCCCATTGTATTGGAATGCAGCCTTTTCCATAGCAGCATTTTTCTCATCATGGTTTGCCTTTTGACGTTTTATATAATCTTTCTTAGCATCTTCTTCGTTATTTTCTCGCGCCATTTCGATAACAATATTATCAAAGATACCATATTTTTTAGTTGCTTCGTTGATTATCTTTATGGCCTGTCTGACAGATTTTGCTACCACAGGATTATAGATTTCTTCTGTTACTTCTTTTTCATCAATATACTTAGTTCTTTTTGATGTTTCTTTAAATTTTTGTTTACCCAATCGTGTTAGAATTGCCATCTGCTCTTCTGAAGTTTCATAGAGTTCTGGTATCAACTCCATCATGAGTTTAAGAGAAAAATTATGCCATCCCTTACTAAATAGACTACTATTATTTTTTCTAAATTGAACCAATTCAAGTATTTGGTCTTGACTAAATACATCCATTAACTTTGTATTAATCGCTTCTTCTATACCTTCTCGTTCAGTATTTAGAGTTAAAATATGAGCAAGCTCATCTAGAACTTCTCTAGAAAATTCTCCAACTGGAATTGTTTCTAGCGACTGCATTTTTCGATAGACTTCAAAAGTGTGCATTTCAGGTTTATTGTTTACATCAACACGATAACCACGTATCTGATCTACTGAAGCATCAATCATTTTAGCAATGTATTTCAATAAGGTTGAAGCCCCTAATGTTTTCGCCGACTTCGCATATTCAACGATTGTTTTCTTTTGTTCCTCACTCAGTTTCTTGGTCTCTGTAGGAACTGTTAAATTATTTAAATCATTTAGCAAATTAAACTCTTGAGCAGTATAGGAAGCTTTTGAAGCCCTGTATTCATTCGGATAAAATGTACATTTACCAATTAAAATACCAAAAATATTATCTAACGTCGTACCGTCTGTTCTGAAACGTCCATAATCCGTCCGAGATTTTTCATTACCTGGCCCATGATAGTATTTTCTTTTCTCTGTAAGGATTTTTAAGTAATCTTCTATAAACTTATCCGTGATCTGATTATTAAATTCTTGCTGTTTTCTAAGAATTCGTTCAGCCTCTTTTCTATAAGCAGATGTTGAAAAAACGTTAATTAATCGGTGCTTATCGCCTTTTTCTTCAACAGTAAAATCTCCCCTTACTTGACCATATTTTTCAAAACGCTCTAGTTGGATTTGACCAGGTGTTTGTTCAGCAAGTAATTTTCTATTTTCCTCAACTGCCTTACCGTAATCAGACGATACTGCACCACCATTCTCAGAAGCATCATCTAAATAGCTAATCCCACGTCTCTTAACTATATTCTTTAATGCAATAAACAACTCTTCGGTTGTTAATGGATTATCCAATCCTTGTACACGAAGCCGATAAGGATTTAGATTAATGGACACCTTGGAAAAATCAGTTAGTAAATCATAATCTTCAAATAAATCATGAAGTCGAGCACCACGATGTTTTTTTCTGCGATTCAATCGTCTAGCCTGTCTACTGTTTCTTCTTTCAACATTATTATCAGCAGTTGTAGCTGGGAAAATCCGAGAATTCGTATGGATAATCTCACCAGTATCTTTATTTAGAATACCTACACCTACTGATCCAATACCAATATCCAAACCTAAAACTAAACCGTTCATAATCAAACTCCTAACTAATTATCATATTAATTAAATTTTACCCTTTACTTCCTAAAAAATCAAATCATTATAAGCAATTACTAAAAATCTTTTACTATTATATAATTATATAAAAATTCCCCCATCTCCTTCATTCATGAAAAAACAAAAAAGCGTAATCTAACGCTTTAGGAGTTCTATTTTAACTTGAATGATTTCTACATAAAAATCAATAATTTATATGCCCCCTGCAGGAATCGAACCTGCAACTACTCCTTAGGAGGGAGTTGTTATATCCATTGAACTAA
>ERZ773027.1949-NODE-1949-length-10484-cov-11.576853_pt1 | contig 10484 bp, 10 predicted proteins | sample MGYA00511032_ERZ773027 | MGnify/ENA primary metagenome ERZ773027 (study PRJEB29015, sample SAMEA2738138) | human oral metagenome | biome: human oral; feature: human-associated habitat; material: saliva | place: China | collected 2190 ... | reverse complement strand
TGACGATCAAGCGCCGCTACCGCGCCGCGCACAACATCGGCTACTTCCGCTTCGTCGAGTATTCCTCGTTTGACGAGGCCGGGGTGCCCCGCGGCGACCTGCAGCCCTACGGCGAGGTCATCGTTCCTTTCGATCGTGCCCTGCGCCACCCCGACATCGACCTGTCGGCCATTCCCGTCGTCCGTACCGAGGATGGTCCCCTTATCGAAGAGTCCTACATCGTCGACGGAAACGGCATGGTCACCGTGGAAATCACGGATCTGGAGGCCGACTACACTGTGACTCGTCCACTCGGACGGCGGTAACCGCAACGGTCGCCCTCACCAGCGAATAGGTGTGGGGCCCAGGCACAATGCCTGGGCCCCACACTCACGTTGAAGACGCGTATCAGGAAGCGGAAAGCTTCGACCGACGACGCTCAGCGAGCTCGTCGACGAACACGGGCTCGGAACGCTCAAGCGGCAGTTCCGCAAGCGAGCCCTCGACCTCGCGCCACACGCGGCCCACAGCGATTCCAAACACGCCCTGTCCACCCTGAAGGAGGTCGATCACTTCATCGGTGGAGGTGCATTCGTAGACCGAAGCGCCGTCGCTCATCAGCGTGATGGACGCAAGGTCATCCACTCCCCTGTTCTGCAGCGACGACACGGCGATGCGAACCTGTTGGAGAGAAACGCCGGCATCCAGGAGCTTCTTGACGACCTTGAGAACAAGAATGTCACGGAAGGAGTAGAGACGCTGCGAGCCGGAGCCGCGCGCGGCGCGGATAGACGGCTGCAGGAGACCGGTGCGAGCCCAGTAATCGAGCTGACGGTACGTAATTCCGGCTGCGCTGCACGCAACGGGGCCGCGATAGCCCATCTCGTCCGTGTCGAGCCCCTCGAGGGGATCGCCGAACAGCATGCCTTGCCGGCTTGCGGCGTTCGCTTGTGCGCTCACTCGGGGGCTCCTTGCAGGTAATACGTGATGAGAACAGGACTACGGTAGAGCACGAGCGACGCACGGTCAATGACCGACCCGGCGAGTCTAACCTTCATGTTGAACATGAGACTTAGTCTCCGTCCTCAGCCAGCGATGAAACCGCCACTGCCAGCATGTCCCGATGCAATTCGGCGAATAGGTCGCCCAGTTCGATGGCACGGGCGCGCGCACGCTCCCGGTCCGCGCCACGGCCTCGTCCCCGCTGAGAAGAAACTGTCTGATCGATAATATCCGCGCTGCGCTCCGCGCCCTGACGGACTGCGCGCAGCACCCGAACATCCACTCCCGCAGATTCGAGACGCGCGATGGTAGAAACGGCTTGCACGCAGCGAGAAGGGAAATAACCGGCCAGGTCTGGAGTGATCAGCCCGAGCCGCGCATAGCGCTCAAGGGTGTCCATGTCGACGCCCGTCAGGTCCGACAGATCCGCCACCGGAATGGCACGGCGGCCCCCCAGCGACACCGTCTGCCCCTCTGACGACACGACCTGCGCGACACGACGGCGCACGGGATCATGACCGGCATCGAGCGCATCAAGCTGCCCGCGAATCACACTCAGCGGAGTGAAAGAATCGCGCTGCTCGGTGAGGACGTAACGCAGTCGCTCGACGTCGGCGGCCGAATACTTGCGGTACCCGGATCCGGTTCGAGCGGGTGAGACGAGGCCTTCACTCTCCAGGTAGCGAACCTTCGACAGCGAAATCGCAGGGAACTCGGCCTTCAGCGCATCGACGACGCGGCCGATCGACAGCTCGGGCGAATGGTCCGCATCATGCGGCCACGAGGTCACTTCCTCAGCGGAAGTAACCTCGTGACGACGTGCAAGAGCTGCGCACACGTCAGGCCTGCTTGGTCGACGGCTGGTAGGTCAAACGATACTTGCCGATCTGCACCTCGTCACCGGCGTGCAATTCGATCGAATCGACACGCTCACGGTTCACGTACGTACCGTTGAGCGAACCGGAATCGCGCACGATGTGGCCGCCGTTCGAAGCAATGAACTGGCAGTGCTTGCGCGAGACCGTCACGTCATCCAGGAAGATATCGGCCTTGGGCGAACGACCGGCGTTCGTCACCTCGGGGTCAAGGAGGAAGCGCGCGCCCGTGTTGGGGCCGCGCTGGACGATGAGGAGTGCGGAGCCGGCGGGCAGCGCCTCGACGGCCTCTCGATCGCGAGCAGACAGGGCAACGGGAGCCTCTTCGACGTCCTCCGTCACAGGCGCGAGGCCGAAGATGGAGGTTGCGGTCGGGTCAAACGGCTGGTTGTCGGACATTGTGCGCTCCAAACGATCATTTCAGGGACTGCATTAAGTGTAAACGTTCACCATCCGACAAGCGCGGGCACGGTGACTCCCCCAGCGATTATACGGTGGGACATCACTGGTAGGTTGCGAACTGGGGCGGGCGCGGAGTCGCAATCGACTCGATCGTGATGTCGGTCGACGGAGTGATCGCCACATTGGCACCCTTTGCACGCATCTGTGCTGCCGAACCAGCCTGGATGTCCAGCGCGGTGGCGATCGTCTGCGACTCCCCGATCACTTTCCACGTGTAGGGCGAAGCGATGGGAATTCCGTCGACCGTCATCGATCCGGCCTGCCCGGTAAACGAGGACCGAGTCGACAGGCGAATACCGTTGAGTTCGATCGCCTCGGCACCAGCATTGCGCAATTCGCCGAGCGTCATGACGAACTGCGTCGATGTCAGATTTTCGCCGGCATCGACGACCGACACCGTCACGCCGGGGCCGTGCACCGGGACTGTGCCCGCGGCAATCTGCGCCTGCGTTTCGGCCTTACGTGCCGCCTGCTCACGAGCCTCCGCCTCATCCGCGGCACTGCGCAATTCATCGAGTTCACTGGACAGCTCACCGCGACGTGTACGCAGGTTTTGCTCCTGAGTGCCCAACTCATCGAGTACGGTGACGAGCTCTTGTTCGGACAGTCCTTCAAGGGGGTCGGATCGCTGCGCGCGCACCTGCGTAACAAGCGCGAATCCCAAAATCATAAAGATCACGAGCATGACGACGTGCAGCCCACGGGGCAGCGCGAAGAACGCCTGCCGCGCCCGCGCCCACAGGCGCGCACCACTGTGTGGCTCACGGTGAACGCCGTGCCCGCGGGGCGCGGGATCGCTCTCGGAGGCGGAGGGGATTGTCTCTGTGTTCTCTTCGCTCATATCAGGCCTTCAGAAGCAGACGACGGATCGAAGCAGTATTGGAGAAAATACGAATACCCAGCACGACGACGACGGCCGTCGTCATGGCGGATCCAACGCCCAGCTGGGTTCCCAGGAAGACCAGCAGACACGCAACGACGACGTTCCAGAAGAACGAGGTCACGAACACGCGGTCAGCGAAGCGTCCTTCCAGCCATGCGCGCCCCGCGCCGAAGAGCGCGTCCAGGCCGGCAACGACGGCGACGGGAAGGAACGGGGTCAGCCACGCGGGCACGGTCGGGTCGAGCAAGACTCCGAGAACAATGCCGATGATCAATCCGATGACGGCGATCATTGAGTGTCTCCTTCGTGTTGTGTGTCCAGCGGTTGTGCGTACTGCGATGAGGTCGGCGCCAGCGCTTCCATCCTCAGCGATTGAGAGACCTTCGAGCTCACGGTCATCCCACTGACCGATTGGGCGGCGGACAGGTAGTCACCGGTAGAACCGCGGACGAGCGCGACGGAAAGCGCATTCGAGTCCCCGATCGCCGCAACCTCGTATGGAGAGGACACGGGGGTGACGTTGACCAGAATGGCCGATCCCGCGGTCCTCACGAAGGTATCTGGCCCAATGCGCTGGCCGTTCACCGAAATAGCCTCCGCGCCGGCAGCCCAGAGGGCGTTGACGACCATAGCGACGTCTTGATCCCGAACGGCTCCACTCCCCTTCCCCGGGCCGCTTCGATCCGTGAGCGTCACGGTGATTCCGGGTCCACTGACGGGGCGTGTGGCCGTGACCAGGTCGCGCGCGCCATCCACGGCGATTGGCGAGCCTGACTGCGACAGGTCGTCGATGGCACGGCCGAGGGACTGCACCTCGTCGTCCAAGGCTTCGACGTTGCTCGAGCGGGTAGCAGCCTGCTCCTTCAGGTCGGCTTTCACGTCATTGGCCGGGTGCCGCAGCGAGTCGATCGCAATCACCGATCCGAACCCGAGGGCGACAGCCACTGCGAAGACGGCGAGGCGGCCGAAGGGTCCCGTGGGCCGTGAGCCGTGGTCTGCGTGGTAGTGCTCGTAGCCGGCGTCCAGGGGGTTGGCGAGAAGCGACGTCAGCAGGGACATCGAGGCCGCGGGGTCCACGGACGAGGCCTGGGGAGCAGCGTCGTTGTGCTCCTCCCCAGCCTCCGTGCGTCGATGTCCCGGCTGCATCACTGGCCCGAACTCCAGCGGCGCTGTACGCGCTCGTCGCGTTCGAAAGCGTCGAGGTGCTCGACCACGATGCGGCGTAGCTGCGCGGGCGCATCCTCGCGGACGTCGAGCCAGCGGCGCAGCAGTCCGACGGAGCGCTCGACGCTGCCATCGCGGTCAACGTCAACACCAAGAGCGAGGACGCCGTTTGCATAGCGCAGCGCCATGCCGATCGTGTGGGTCTCCCAGTAGGTGATCATGCGCTCGACGGCGCTGTCGATGCCGGTTTCCCCCTCCCACGACGAGGCCTGCAGGCCTGCCAGGGTCGCGGTCAGGTAGTCGTTCGACAGGGTATCGGAGAACACCGAGTCCCAGGCCCGCGCGCGGGCCTCCTCCGAGGGGAGCGACGCGAGGGCCTCGACGCTCATACGGGCGGCTTCGCCCGAGCCGTCGGCGCTGCGCCAGGCCTCGATAGCCTCTTCGTCGGCAAGGCCGCGGGCAGCCAGGGCGCGCCGCGCACGCCAAGCAATGTCGGGGTTGTCGCTGCTGGCGAAGTCGCGCACCATCGCCTCATACTCGTCTCCACCGCGGGCGGCGAATTCAGCGATGAACGCGCGCGTGTACGAGCGCCACGCGTCGGAGTCCTCGGTCTCACGAGACAGACGGATCGTCGTCGCAAGCACCTGGTCATGGACGTCTGCGCGAGCCTGCCCCGGCAGGAAGGAGGAGATCGCCTCGGCGACGAAAAGCAGGAGGCGATCGCGGATCGCGGGCTCGGTTTCGGACGGAACGGCATTCAGAACCGCGACGACAAAGCGCCGCGGATCCAGCAGACCGTCGCGCACGGCGTTCCACAGCGACGCCCAGATGACGGCTCGCGTGATAGCCGCATCGATGGTGCCTACGTAGGCCAGCGCGACGTCGGTCGAGCGCTCGTCGAGGCGCGAGATCGCGTAGGTGAGGTCATCGTCGTTGACGACGACCAGGTCGGCGGATGCGGCGCCGCCGGGCACCGCAACAACACCCTCGGGATCGATCGGCGCTGTTTCGCCGTCGATACGGACGTCGAACACGTGGGTACGCTCCAGCGCCCCGGCCGCGACGCGCCACGTCGACACGGTGACACGATGGGGACGCAGCACGCCATGGGAGGCCTCGCCGCCCTGGTGGAGCGTGAAGTCCGTGATCGCGCCAACGTTGTCCGTCACCCACGAAGCGGATAGCGTCGACGGGCCGGAGGTCTCCAGCCACGCGCTCTTCCAGGAGGAGAGCTCCTGGCGTGAGGCGCCTTCGAGCGCAACGAGGAGGTCCTGTAGGTTAGTCGCGCCGAACTGGTGCTCGGCAAAGTAGCGGCGTGCGCCCTCGTAGAAGGCGTCCTCCCCAACCCAGGCGACCAGCTGCTTGAGAACGGAGGCGCCCTTCGCGTAGGTGATGCCGTCGAAGTTCGTCTTCGCAGCGGCGACGTCCGGAATGTCGGCGGCGATCGGGTGCGTAGTCGGCATCTGGTCCTGCGTGTAGGCCCAGATCTTGCGATTCATCGCGAAGTTCGCCCATTCGCCCACGTAGCGGGTCGCCGTCGCAATCGCGCTGGCGCCCTGATTCTCGGCGAAAGATTCCTTGAGCCACAGGTCATCCCACCACGAGGGCGTGGCGAGGTCGCCGAACCACATGTGGCACATTTCGTGCAGCGTCGTGTTCGCGCGGCGCTGGCGCTCAGAGAAGGTGGGCGTGGAGCGCGAAATGTAGTTTTCGTTGAATGTGATGCACCCGGGGTTTTCCATGGCACCAAGGTTGTATTCGGGCACGTACACCTGGTCGTAGGATCCCCACGGGAACGTCACACCGTAGCGCTCGTGGAAGAAGTCGAGCCCGGCACGAGTCACCTCGAAGACATCGTCGGAATCGAGGTAGCGCGCGAGCGTACGACGGCACAGGAGGCGCAGCGCCAGCTCGGCGTGACCGCCATCCGACGCGCCACCGCTCCAGGTGCCTCCTTCGATGACCGCCCAGGGGCCTGCGACGATCGCCGTGATGTAGCTCGAAAGCGGGCGGGTTGCCGTGAAGTCATGGCGCACCGCACCCGAGTCATCCACGACCTCGGCGGCGCTCTCAACTCCGTTGGAGGAGACGACCCAGCCGGCGGGAGCAATCACGTGGAACGTCCACTCTGGCTTCACGTCCGGCTGGTCCACGCACGGCCACGCACGGTGAGCGTCATTGGGTTCGAACTGGGTGTAGAGGTAGACCTCACCGTCCTCGGGATCGGTGTAGCGGTGCAGGCCCTCGCCGCTGCGCGAGTAACGCGCCAGGGCACGAACCTCGAGGGTGATCGTCTCCCCCACCGGTAGTCCAGCGACCCACACGCGGTCTTCGTCGTCGTCAAAAGCGTGGGGTTCGCCGTTGAGGAGCACCTCGCTCACCTCGCCGGCGATATCGATGAAGGTGCGCTCCTCGTCCGACGTCAACGTCAGCGTCGACGTGACGGGATAGGTCGGGTTCGTGGTGTCCTTGGCGTCTCGAAGATCGACAACGACGTCGATAGCGGAAACGTGAAGATGGGCAGCGCGATGGGTTGCTTCGTTGCGTGTCAAAATCTGCATGTCCCCTATCCTACTGTGTCACCGCCGGTATGTGTGGCGCGCGCCGCCGTCGCGACGAACTACAGTAGACACATGACTTCAGTGACTGATATTCGTCCCACGATCGCGCCGGTCTCGTTGACGACCGCCCTCGAAGGCCTGGACGTCCAGGGGTTCTACGGTGTCGACGGTTCGCTTGCCCAGATTGCCGACTCCTCCCTCAGCCTGCGCGGCGTCACCGTGTCGTCCGACGACTGCGAGGCCGAGTGGTTGTTCGTCGCAATCCCGGGTCTGAAGCAGCACGGCATCCGTTTCGCGCACGCGGCGGTCGAGGCCGGGGCGAGTGTCGTTCTCACCGACGAGGAGGGCCGCACCCAGGCTTTTGAACGCGGTCTGGGCGTACCCGTCGTCCAGGTCGCCGACCCGCGCGCCATCGTTCCGCAGCTGTGCGCGAACGTCTACGCATCCCCCGCCACCCGCCTCACAACGATGGCCGTGACTGGCACGAACGGGAAGACGACGACCTCGTACCTGATGCGCGCCGCCATCGCATCGCGATTCCCGAACGCATCGCTGTGCGGCACCGTAGAGACGCACGTCGGCCCCATTTCATTCGAGGCTGTGCGCACAACCGCCGAAGCCCCCGTCATCGCCCGCTTCCTGGCGGCCACCGAGCAGTACGAGTGCGGCGCGGGCGTTATCGAGCTATCGGCGCACGCGCTTTCCTTGCACCGCGTCGACGGAATCGTCTTTGACGTTGCCGCGTTTACGAACCTGCAGCACGACCATCTCGACTATTACGGCGACATGGAGAACTACTTCCAGGCGAAGGCCCTGTTGTTCACCCCCGAGCATTCCCGCCACGGCGTCGTGTGCGTGGATGATGAATGGGGTCGCCGTCTGGCACAGCAGGCGACCGTACCGGTCACGACGGTGTCCGCGCTGACCGAGGAGGCCGCCGACTGGCAAGTCCGCGACGTGACCCCCGACAAGACAATCGGGCGTACCGTGTTCACCCTGATTGATCCCAGCGGCACCGGCCACCGCGTTGCTATGCCGATCCTGGGTGAGGTCAATATTCAGAACACCGCCGTCGCGATCGTCAGCGCGGTGACCCTCGGCATCGACCTCGCGGATGTGATTTCGGCGATCGAGGATGCTCCCCAGATTCCTGGACGCATGGAGAAGGTCAACCCGACGCCCGGCGGTCAACCGCTCGTCATCGTCGACTACGCGCACACGCCGGAAGCCCTCGAATGGACTCTGCGTTCGACCCGCGAGCTCACCCCCGGCCGCGTCGTCGTTGTTTTCGGCACGGACGGCGATCGCGACGCCACCAAGCGTGAGCACCTCGCACAGATCGCCGCGCGTGAGGCCGACGTGCTGTGGGTGACGGACGAGAACCCGCGCACCGAGGACCCCCAGGAAATCCGCGACTACCTGCTGCGCGGCATCGCATCCGTGCGCCCGGGCATGGAAGACGTCACCGAGGTGACGACCTGCCGCCGCGACGCGGTACGGCGCGCGATCCTGGCGGCCGAGCCCGGCGACACCGTCATCATCACGGGTAAGGGCGCCGAGTGGTACCAGGAAATCCAGGGGATCCACCACCGATACAACGACGTGCCCGTCGCTGCCGAAGTCCTCGCCGGCGACGTACGCGCGCACGAATAAACACTGCGAAGCTGTGAACTGGCGCGCCGCAAGGGCCCCCATCGGGCCTTCGCGGCGCGCCAAGCCGTAGACTGAGCGGGTGAATGACTTTGACAACCAGCCCGACGCGACCGCAGCATTCGACGCGGACGCTGCCGAGAACTACATCGCCGACGCGGAGGCGGCCTCGCCTGACGCGATCGACCTGAGCGAGACGGAGACCGAGGCTCGCGCCCGTCTGATGCGCGCCAACCTCGACCAATTCGACCTGGACGAGGAGGACCTGGCGCTCCTGGCCGGCGAGTCCGCGCTCGCGGACTCTGACGACGTCGCAGCCGGCCTGCCCGTTCTCGCAGTCGTCGGCCGCCCCAACGTCGGTAAGTCCACGCTGGTCAACCGCATTCTTGGTCGCCGCGAGGCCGTCGTGCAGGACACGCCGGGCGTGACCCGCGACCGCGTCTCGTACCCCGCAGAATGGGCGGGTCGCGACTTCACACTCGTCGACACCGGCGGCTGGGAGATCGACGTCAAGGGACTGGATCGTTCCGTCGCCGAGCAGGCTGAGATCGCCGTCGACCTTGCTGACGCTGTCGTCCTTGTCCTGGACGCGACCGTCGGCGTCACTGCCTCGGACGAGCGCATCGTGGAAATGCTGCGCGCCAAGAACAAGCCGATCATCCTGGCCGCTAACAAGGTCGACTCTCCCCTGCAGGAGGCCGACGCTGCCTACCTGTGGAGCCTTGGCCTGGGCGAGCCCTACCCCATTTCCGCCCTGCATGGACGTGGCACCGGTGATCTCTTGGACGTCGTCATGAAGGTCTTGCCCACGGAGTCGGCCGTCGCCTCGGCTCTGCCGTCGGGCGGCCCGCGTCGCGTCGCCCTGGTCGGTCGCCCCAACGTCGGTAAGTCCTCCCTGCTCAATGCGCTGGCCGGGGGCGAGCGCGTCGTCGTCAATGAGCTCGCCGGTACCACCCGTGACCCCGTCGACGAGCTCATCGAGCTCGACGGTCGTTTGTGGTGGTTCGTCGACACCGCGGGTATCCGCCGCAAGATGCACCGGACAACGGGTGCCGACTACTACGCCTCCATCCGCACTCAGGCCGCGATCGAAAAGGCCGAGGTCGCTCTCGTCCTCATCGACGGTTCGGCACCGCTGACCGAGCAGGACGTGCGTGTCGTTCAGCAGGTCATTGACGCGGGCCGCGCGCTCGTCGTCGTCACCAACAAGTGGGACCTCGTTGACGAGGACCGCCAGAAGGAGATCAAGAACGAGCTCGAGCGCGAGCTGGTTCAGATCCAGTGGGCCCCGCGCATCAACCTGGCCGCGAAGACCGGTTGGCACACCAACCGCATCGTGCGTGCCCTCGACACCGCCCTCGAAGGCTGGGAGACGCGTATCCCCACCGGACAGCTCAACGCGTTCCTCGGCCAGCTCGTCGCCGCGCACCCCCACCCGCTGCGTGGAGGCAAGCAGCCGCGCATCCTCTTTGGCACCCAGGCGTCGAGCAAGCCCCCGCGCTTCGTGCTGTTCACGACGGGCTTCCTTGATCCCGGATACCGCCGCTTCATCGAACGACGCCTGCGCGAGACCTTCGGCTTCGCAGGCACGCCGATTCAGATTTCGGTGCGCGTGCGCGAGAAACGACGCCGGTAAGGACACGCCGACCCGCGTGGCCCGCTTCCACCTGGAGGCGGGCCACACACATACCTGCCACTCCCCCGGCGTGTTTCCACAGGGTCATGTCGCCCGGTACCGTTATCCACAGGCCTCGATGTTGTCACTTGACCGGGCGACGCCACGCGCGCAGGATCGACGTATGGACACAACACCGACACAATCCGCAGTTCCGCCCCTAACGTCAGGCCTCACGCTGTGCGATGACGGACTCGTCCGGCCCACGTGGGCCTCCCATGACGAGCTGTTAC
>ERZ773027.1942-NODE-1942-length-10520-cov-4.277114_pt1 | contig 10520 bp, 8 predicted proteins | sample MGYA00511032_ERZ773027 | MGnify/ENA primary metagenome ERZ773027 (study PRJEB29015, sample SAMEA2738138) | human oral metagenome | biome: human oral; feature: human-associated habitat; material: saliva | place: China | collected 2190 ... | reverse complement strand
AGACCTGACTGAATGCCCTATGCGCAAGGGCGAGTTATTCATTTCAAAACAATTGAATTATGACGATAAACGAATTACTGGACAAGCCTGTTTGGCAGATGATTGGTGAAGAATTACTTTTCCTTGCACAACACAGTAATATGTCCACGAGCAGGGAATCAACAAAGGCTTCTTCCTCCAAAGAAGAAAAGCGATATGTGTACGGGTTGGCTGGCATTGCACGCCTCTTTGGGTGTAGCCTGTCTACAGCTAACCGTATCAAGCAGAGTGGTAAAATCAATCGTGCCATTACACAAGTAGGACGCAAGATTATTGTTGATGCTGACCTTGCACTGGAACTAGCAGGGCGAAAGACAGGAGGAAGATGATGAACACGACTGATTATGAAAACATTTGGCAAAAGTCGCTCATTCATGTAACGGATGAGTTTGCGCTTCCTCCAGTTGTACTACAAGCAGGTGAAGCCATTATTGGCACACTGGGGAACTTCAGTGTATCGACAGGTAAGGCAAAAGCCAAGAAGACTTTCAACGTGAGTGCAATCGTAGCTGCAGCTCTTATCAATGGAAAGCTGCTGGAATATCAAGCATCATTTCCTGAGAGTAAACGCACAATTCTTTACTTTGATACGGAACAAAGTCCTTATCATTGCCAACTTGTGATGCAACGTATTTTGAGATTGGCAAAACTGCCGATAGACAAGGAACCGCAGAATTTGAAGTTCAGTCATCTTAGAGCCATTGCTGACCCTAATGAACGCAGAGAAATCATTCGTTATGCCATTTACAATACACCCAATGTGGGTTTGGTAGTCATTGACGGCATTCGGGATTTGATGCTCGACATCAACAATTCAACGGAGGCAACCAAGTTAGTGGGCGACCTGATGCAATGGACGAGCGAGCAAAACATCCACATCCAAACTGTGCTTCACCTCAATAAGGGCGACGACAATGCACGAGGACATATTGGGACGGAACTCAACAACAAGGCTGAAACAGTTCTTCAAATCACGAGGGATAACACCATGTCTGAACGCAGTATTGTTGTACCCTCCATCATTCGCTCCAAGCCTTTTGAAAAGTTTGCCTTTCGGCTCAAGGAGGTTGAAGACGATATTTGCATACCCCAAATAGATCTCTCGTATTCTGACAATGAACGGAAGTCACATCGTTTCTCCTACCAAGAGTTAAGCACTAACGAACATCGAAAAGCGTTGGAACCAGTCTTCTCTACAAATGAAGTCTTGCCATATAGTAAACTTATCGTAGCTCTCAAAGAGGCTTATGCTAAGATTGTGGGGCTATCCTATGGGCAAACTAAACTCAAGGAGCTTTTGCAATTCTTGCTCAACAAAGGCATAGTGGTTAAGGAAGAACGAGGAAAATATCGGCTCAGCCATAATTCTCTACAATAAAACCTTTGGTCGGTCGGACACAGGCTATATATACCTGAACCAATCCGACCAAAGAGAAACAAACTTGGTCGGACGTAAAGGTGTGCCTATAGTGTACGACCATCCGACCAATCCTAAGACCTTCAGCCTCCAAAAGAAAAAGGCAGAGAGTTATTCATTTCAAACATCAAAACAAAATCACAATGGAAATACAAAATATCAAGCAAATCTCTATCACAGATTATTTGCAGCAACAGGGTTATTCACCTGCACGAGTACAAGGTATTCACTTTTGGTACTGCTCCCCGCTACGTAACGAAAGTACACCATCATTCAAAGTAAATACAGAGCGCAACCAATGGTATGACTTCAGAACTGGCGAACATGGAGATATTATTGATCTTGTACGTACTTTACAGCATTGTACCATGAACGAAGCCATTGAACTTCTAACCGGTTCAAAACAAATAGTGCATCAAGATTTTTCTTTTGGCGGTGAAAGAAAAACCTCTAAGCACAAATTAGAAATCATATCTGTGCAATCACTTACCAATCCTTATTTGTTACGTTACATCGCAGAGCGAGGAATATCTCTCGAGATCGCCAATAGGTTCTGTTCTGAAATTCGATACAATAATACCAATCGGACATACTATGCCATTGGATTTGCAAACGATGCTGGCGGATGGGAAATTCGTAGTCCTTATTTCAAAGGTTGCATAGCTCCAAAATCGATTACAACTATTAGTAAAGGCATAGACGTTTTACAAATCTTTGAAGGTTTTATGGATTTTCTCTCATGGCAAACGCTCCATCCTTCTTCTGTCTGTGACGCCATTGTGCTCAACTCTTTGGCACTTTTGCCACGCATCAAAGAACAGATAATGGGTTATAAAGAAGTGGAGAGTTTTCTGGATAATGACGATGCCGGGCGCAAATCTTTTGCCGTTTTGAGGCAAATGTTTCCGCAGGTCGTTGATGGCGCAGCACGCTATCGAGAGCATAAGGACCTCAACGAATGGCTTGTTGCTCAATCTAAAGTCAAAGAGAAACAGGCGTTATTACCAATCACGAAGCGTGGTATCAGAAGATAGTGTTTATCTGGGAAGCAAGTTTGTGTTTTGAGTATCTCAAAACCTACTTGCTCCCACCATTGGGAGGTAAAAATCCCGTTGGTCTCATCAAAAAAATAAAAAATGGAACAGAAGAATAAAGGTGGGCGACCCACCAAGACATTATCAGAGAAACGGAAATATCAAGTGCTTCTTCGGCTTAATACAATGGAGTACTACACCTTGTTGGGAAAAGCACGTGAAGCCTCTATTTTACGAACAGAGTTTTTACGGCAGCTCATTATAAATGCAGAAGTAAAGAGCCGAATCAAGCCAGAGGAAATGCAACTCATCCGTACAGTTTCTGGCATGGCAAACAATCTTAACCAAATAGCCCAACGACTCAATGCTTTCGGCATCTCTGCACTCAATGAAGAATTGAATGCGTTGAAACAACTTATTCATGAACTTATGAAACGATTGAAGCCATGATAGCCAAGATTATTAAAGGAACAAACTTCAGTGGAGTTGTTAGTTATATGCTTAGCAAGCGTGAAGGTAAAGTCAAGGTTTTACAAGCCAATGGCGTGCACAATTCTTTCCCAAATGACATTGCACACGACTTCAACTTGCAAGCCTCTATGCGTTCAAGTGTACAGAAACCTGTTTGTCATACCATACTTTCTTTCTCGGCACATGATTTAGAACGACTGACAGATGCAACAATGGTGAAGATTGCCAACGAATATCTTCATGAAATGGGCTATAGCGACACACAGAGCCTTATCATAAGGCACAGCGACCGCCAGCATCCGCATTTGCATATTTGTATCAACCGTATCGGCAATGATGGCAAGACCATCAACGACCGCAATGAAAAGTATCGTTCAACGAAGATTTGTAGAGAACTGACTGAGCGTTATGGTCTAACCATTGGTGAAGGAAAGCAAGAGGTAAACCGCTCACGATTGAAAGGAGAGGATAAATTGCGGTATGAGATATTCGACGCCATCAACTCTATATTACCCCAATCTAAGACTTGGAAAGATTTTGTTGCAGAATTAGAGCAACAAGGTATTACCACTCGTTTCAAAACGAAAGGCAATACCGATGTTGTTCAAGGAATCATCTTTGAAAAAGACGGATGTAGTTTCAGTGGCTCAAAGATAGACCGAACGTGCTCTTTCTCTCGCCTCAAAGTGGAGATAGAACAAAATTCTCACAAACAAGAGCAAATTCATCTACAAAACGATCCTATGGTACATTCTGTAGATGAAAGCAATTTTATTACCGACCTATCCGAAGCAATTAGTGAAGTGTTTTCTATGCCTACACCAAGTAATGGCGTAGATGTTGATGAACTTCGATTTCAAAAGAAGCTCCGCAATAGAGCCAACCGCAAACGTAGAATTTAATCACCTCAAAATGATAAATGTATGAACAACGAAATAGCACCTGTTCTCGATATGCTCGAAGAACTCAAACAAGAATGCAAAGCCATCAGTAAGGCACAGGTAGAACTGCGCACTACTATTGCTGAACAGCTATCTAATCCAAAGGGAGATAGCGTTAAAACACAAGAAACAGTGCAAATCCATCTCTCGAAAGAAACTCAAGCCAAAATCAAAGAACATCAACTTTTTGTTTTGGAGGCACTATCTGAGTCCAGTAAGAAACTCGACCCCAAATTTGAAGCGTTGCAACAGCTCATCAGCCAGCGAAAAAAGCCCGTAGAATACAAGAACTACTCGCTATTTGCAAGCGTTCAATTAGCCGAGCGTATTCTACTTGGATTGGTTTGCGGATTGGTCGTGGTTAGCTGTTGGTTCTTCGGTATGGGAGCCAATAAGCTGCAAAACGCCTCTGATTACGACCTACGTTACCGCTATCTGCGTATGCGAGACAAAGCAACGGCTGTAGACTTCGCCTATCTCGACAGCATATTTTTAACGGATCGTAATCCCAAAGCCATTCTACAGTTAGAGCAGAAAGTCGTAGATTATGAGCAAGTCTTACAACGGCAAGCGGAGTTGGTATTACAACAGGATAAAATCAAGCAAGAACAAAGAGAACTGAAGAAACATTTAGAAAAATAAATGGCTTCATAATATATATTCAATGGCTGTATACCTTACAGAGAGTATAAAATTTTCCAAGACATGGCTTTGGGATGATTTGACGATTAAAACTTTCATTTGGTAACTTATGGATATTCAGATAAATTATAGATGCCATTATCATTTTATTCTTTTATCCAATTTACATTTCCCCCTTCGCCATATTTGGCGCAGAAAGAGTAAGTTTTGTAATTAGGTTCAACTGTAGTACCAACTATAAGCTGTCGTTCTGCAGAGATTGTCCAATACAAGGAGTAACCTTTTGTACGGAGGAATTCCTCTAGCACCGTTCTGCGAATATGCAATCCTTTGGGGATTCCTGCACGATAATGTATGGTGGAAGCATAGAAAGAAGCTAAATGCTCTTCTGTTCCGTAGGTAAAGCAAGCATGACCTTTGAAATGCAGTTTCATAGTGTTCATAAGTTCAGGGCAAGGTAGTATATTCTCTTCCGTATATTCATCGCCAAGCCCCATAGTTTCTTCTTGTAGTTGGGTATAGTTGGTCAGCATTACACGGCAGGGACATTTACCATCACCAGCTGATACATTGATCCACTCCTCATCTTCTGTACTGACATGAGGCAACATCCAAGGATATTCAAGTAGACGGATATCTATGCTTTGTCCAGAAGCTGGCATTGCTCTTCCGCTGAAGTTTTGCCTTGCTATCCAGGCTTCAAACTTCTGTGCATCTTCATTGCGGACAAAGAATGTTTCGTAGGACAAATAGGCATCCTTATGCTCTCCATTCGCGGGGAATTTGGAAAAAATTTTAAATAACAACACCCACTCGTTGTCCTCACCTACAAAGAAGTGTTTACAATCGTCTGTTGTAACTGGTTGCACAACCCAGTCAGCATCTGACATTTGCTTATCTATCACGAATGGCGATTGCTTTTCCAACACATCAGCTAACTCTGCATCATCTATCAATTCTGTGGTCAAAGTGACATCAAAGTCGTTCTGTATGGAACTGTCCCACGGATAAGGAGGGTGAAGTATACGCTTATTACCATCTGCCCCATAATGCCACTTATCAGTTATAGCAAAATTATCCATCAGTTGTGCTTCTACCGCAAATAGTGCTTTCCACTGATATTTCTTTCCTATTCGTTCACGCTGGTTATCATACCGCCCCGATGAATATACCCCACTATCCAGTTCACCTAAATCATCATTCCAGCCCAGAATGTTAATTTTTTGAGCCACCATAGATTGTAACTGAACGAGTGACAGCATAGTTGGAATTCCGTTTTGATTATGCGGCATTAGGGTGTAAATCCTACTCTTACTATTTGTATTAAAGCCCAATATATAGCGATGAAAGTCAGAATACCCACACAATGAATCTCTAAGTTTTCGGGAACCATCTGTGCGTCCAAAGTAATCGTTACCAATCTCTATTGTTTCAAGGGATATCTCTTCTTGTGGCTTATAAGGAGGCAACACCTTAGAAAAGAGGTCTATACCATTTTCATGATTTTTGGTAAACAGCAGTATCTTCAACAACCATTCGCGCACTCTAATATCTTCTACTGGTTGCTTGTTCTGTAAATGATAATCATAGATAAGGTGCGATACTTCATTGGAAAGTTTCACTTTCCGCAAAAGAAGTAATGCGCCATATATTGCATTATAAAGTCCCTCCAAGATATAAGTATCTTTGGTAGAATGGAAATCACGTATCAACAGTTCAAACAAGTCGCTATGATGACAAAGTATGCGGCATAGTTTCCGCTTGGCATGTGCCCTTATCACAGGATGCGATGATGCGTAACTCCAAACCAAAAGATAGGCTTCCGTCTTATATTCTTGCTCGTTTATATCTTCGGTATAAAGCACAGACTCTTCGTATTTCTCATTAACAACATATGTCCATTTGAGATCTAATTCTGCTTGGTTCAGCGCTCCTAAAGATTGATGTAGTGTTTCCCAAAAACCATTAAGCGAATGTAAGGACACATTGTAAATGAAACGGTAACCTAAGGTTTTCTCTGCGTCTTGCCAAAATTCATCTAAGAGTTTCTGTTTAACAGGATGGTAATGCCATTCTAACCCTTCGATAAAACATTGTTGCAGAAGATTATTATTTCTTATGTTTTTCTCTTCAATAATCTCTTTTCTTTCAAATTTCTCTGGCCAAAGAATTGTTACGTAAGTTAGAAATTGATAGAAACCTTCCATACAAAGTGTTTCTTTCTTGTAGCATTTGATCCATTCTCCGAGTTGGATAATTTTTGCTTGCTTATCCGATTTGGTATTGAGGAACGCAATGGCTCGCATTACATCCTCCATCTGTTCATATTCAAACTTCACAACTGCCTCCTCATTCATGTTGCTTGTCGGATAATTCCAATCTGCTAAAAGTAGGCCTTCAGTTATTAAATTATACAGAAGCGAATTACTCCATGTACGATTTCTACAAAGTTGATTGGAAACAACTCTCGCTTTTTTGCGCGTGATAGGATGGAATTTGTAGGTAAATACCGATAAGTGAGCTAATCGGCAAAGGTAATGCCAAGTGATATTCTGCTCTGGGTCTTCATCCACGGCTTTCGCCACAGTTTCTTCGCGCATATGAATGTATTGGCGATATAATACAGCCAATGATTCTAGTAAATTTCTGTTGTAATAGGGCATTGAGGCATAAGTTCCGCAGAAGATATTCAAAAAAAGTCCATTCTTGAATCCCAAAAGATTCCTGTCGTAATCAATGCCATAGGCTTCAAAATATTTATTCACAACATCTTGACTATTTTCTAGACCAGAAAGGTATTGCATTTTGTATCCCAATCTGTTTAGCTCATATCTTTCATGAAACGGTGTTCTCACAGTCACTACTAATGCTAAACTAGAATACTTGTCGAATTCTGCTTTTAATACTCCTAAGCTCTCGCGCCAGTAGGAATCATCCAATCCTTCATTGAGTGCATCAATTATAAATACATGGCGTCTTGCACCAATATTAGCAGCATCCTTTTCGGCTTTTTTCTGTAACTCATCCAAATAATTATCATCCTCGAAGTTGAAAATCTTTCGAATTTCGGCAATAATGCCATCTTTATTTTTATTGAACTGAACACCAAAGCACAGATATACATTCGTTTCTTTGATAAGCTGCGAAGCTATGCTACAAACATTGTGTGTCTTACCACATCCGGCAGAACCGTAAATGCAATAGTTTTTTTCTTGTTTATTGACCACATATCGAATGCTCTTGCGTATTTGCTTCAAGGACAGAAATTCCTTTTTTAAAGCGTCCTCTATCGTCTTCCAATTTGAAAGATCACTTCTAAGCCGTTCTACTTCGTGCTGCATTTCGTTGTTGTAATCCAACTCGGGCAACGATTCATCAGCTGTTTTTTTAAATATCTTAGGATTACTTTTGTGCAAATTAAGGAACACTTGTTTGCTCTTGCGAAGCGTCTCTTTATGATTCTGTAAATCTTGAATATTCCATAGATTCGCAAACAGATTCTCCATAGATTTGTTAGGCACATCTAGTTCTGGCTTATACCGCTTTCCTGCCAATGCGATCTGCATACGTAGCCTTTCACGACAGTCTTTCCTCCCATAAGCAATCTCTTGAAATTCTATATAATCTGAATCGGGGGTGATATTTAGAGCTTTTAGTTCATCTTCAACACTTTTGATACTAATAAAACCAATATGGCTATCCAAGATATTTGTCACAATACCGATTATCTTATCGCTATTTGTATAGACTGGTGATCCTGAGAAGCCTGCGTATTCTGTAAGATGCTTCTCATCTTCAAATACGGCATAGGCATCAAAACCACCATTTAATGCAATATAAGTTTCATCCACCCTTATCTTGACCGACTGGCCAACAGCTTGACCTATCAAAGTACTAGGATAACCCCAAAATCTGAAATGACTTTTCGCTTCTATTGGCATACTAAGCAGCGAACCATATTTATAGCTCACTACCTCATTTTTCAACTTCAAGATGGCAATATCCTTTCCTTTTTTTACTATTGTAAGTTCACACTCATAAGCCTTTTCCTCAATTTCTACATATATAGAATGGCCGTTTAGAGCAGAACCGACCACATGATATGCTGTAAGCAGTTTATCTACATCCACAAAAAAGGCAGCTCCCCTTTCCGTACCACATTCCACTTTGTAAGTGATTGAAGGTATTGCACTGATATTGCTCATAACGTTATTTCATTAATTTGTTTGACCTCTATTTCTATTCCCTCTTCCTTTAGCATCTGAACCTTATTTTCCATCTCTTCACAGATGTTATTTTTGTAATAGTGCGAATTAAAGTACATTATATGCTTTTTATTAGTATTCGATAAAGGTTGATAGATGATATTGGCAATGGTGTGCAGGTGCGGTGCAGAACTTGTGCATCCGCAGAATATCCAGTTTGGGCTATCAATATGCTTCAAAAGTTCTTTTGATAAATTGGCATCACTTCCATGATGAGGAACTTTGATAGCATCAAAATAGATTTTTTCATCCAAAGAGATTTGATTTTTTTCCTTATAAGCCCTTATACCTTCTATCACAATTTCCGATACAGCATCACCCAAGAGCAGAATTTTCTTATTGCCTAATTCCCAGACAAAAGCAATGCTGGCTCTATTCGTCTTAGAAGTATCTTCTCTATCTGGTTTTCCATATTCAGCTTTTATTGTGCTAATAGAAGCGGAGATTTTATTCTCAAGAAGCAAATCCTTTTGGTTATTGAGTAATGAGAGTAACTCAAATAATTCCGCCCCTTTCTCTTTCCCCTGCTCAAGCGGATATTTCTTATAAAACTTCCTTGCAAATTCATCAAGAATATGATTATTCAGTTCATCGATAGCAGTTTGGGTAGGCGATACTATAAACATCTTCCCAAATTCATCCAAAGAAAGGTATTCGCCACTAATGAGTTTCATTTTTTTATCCCAAGCATCCGTCCAATTTCTTTGAATCAATGTGGATAATGCCAATACCTCTTTTGCGGCAACCATATGTTCGACCTTGGGTTTCCATTTAGGAATAAAGGTCTTTAAATTTTCAATCTGCTCCTTCTCAAAATCACTAAGAGGTTCGTTCTGTGTATTCTCTTCCTTCATTGCAAAAGGATTATTATAAATGATATGATCTATCTTAAGTGTTGGCATTTGATGCAGCATATTGCAAATCCCTTCAATGTGGTCTACATCAATATGTGTCACCAACAGATAGTCGAGGTGGGAATGAAGTGTATCTGTAACGATAGCTTTTATTTCTTGGGTGAATATATGACAGTCCACCATTATTGAGAAATATGTTCCATCTTCTTTGTCTGCAAGGCAAAAAATGCAGTCACCATTACCAGAAGTGGGGAAAAGAAGTTTCATATTATGATAGATAAATATTATTAATCCTTAAGCGCTGAAATACAAGTAGTGGATGTTGATTAAACACTCCAATGTGAACGGATTGAAACAAACTACTCAGACAATTTCTCCTTTATCAACGATCTTCGACAATTCTTTCTCAACTTCCTCTACCGTAGGCAAAGCAGATTTTAGATTATCAGGGATTGCTTTTGATAGTTGGTAATCACTAACACCAATTGGTTGGTTATAGCCTGAGAGGGCATATTGTGCCACCACCTTGTCTCCACCGTTGCAGAGGAGCAATCCGATGGTCTTGTCGTCGTGCTCGCCACGTAGGGTGTCATCCACTACATTGATATAAAAGTTAAGTTGCCCCATATATTCGGGCTTGAAAGGTGTGGCTTTAAGTTCGACAACAACGTATGCATGTAGTTGGATGTTATAGAGGATGAGGTCGGCATAGAAATCAGAATCGCCCACTTCAAAATGCTTCTGCTGTGCCACAAATGCAAAGCCACTACCCATTTCCAAAAGATATTTCGTAATATGCGAAACCAATTGCCGTTCAATGTCTCGTTCTGCCATTTTATCTGTCTGTCCCATCATAT
>ERZ773027.1941-NODE-1941-length-10521-cov-4.284732_pt1 | contig 10521 bp, 9 predicted proteins | sample MGYA00511032_ERZ773027 | MGnify/ENA primary metagenome ERZ773027 (study PRJEB29015, sample SAMEA2738138) | human oral metagenome | biome: human oral; feature: human-associated habitat; material: saliva | place: China | collected 2190 ... | reverse complement strand
ATTTTTTATTATTTATTGTATAATCTGCGCTATAATTTCTAATAAAACAACAGTAAAACTAGAAATAAAAATCCTTATTTACAAAATTTTTTACTAAAAATTAAAGTAAAATTTTCTAAAATAAGCTTATAAATTTCATAAAATATTTCACATTATAAATCTTATTATTTCTAAATTATTATAAAACCCGTTAAGTATCCTTATTTTAAAAATATCTAACCTTAAAAGTCATTACCTTCATATTGTTTTCCTATTAACTAAAAATAACTTCTACTAAAAAACTTAAAATCAATAAAAATACTAACAACAAAAATATATAATCCTTTTATTAACTAGTATATTCTTTTTACAGTTAAATAGCTTATTTCCTTCACATTCTATTTTAGAGTTTTAATATTTATTTGTCAAGAATTTATGACAAGTTCTGACTATGTTCAAAGTCCACAATATTGTTATATTTTCATCATAACTTCATTTCTGATAAATAAATGAAATTATAAATAATAACACATACTATTAAATATAAAACTAACTGCCATGGGAGTATCTTACATCCCTAAATTTTAAAGATAAACTTATACACATGATAGTTTATTGATATCTAAATCCACCTTATAATAAAACTTTTACATATCTAATAAACTTTGCAGGAATCTCAACAAAATCACTTTCTTCAAAATTACAATTTTTTGTCACTCACTTTTAATCATTATATAAAAAGGCTCATCCGAAGATGAGCCTCTTACCTTAATTAAAGATATTATTTTTTCTATTTCATTAATACCACCAAAGTTTTTGATATCTATGTCCTATTTGTAATGATAAATCTTTTTTATTTTGGTCAGCACCGTTAATATATAATTTACCAGCTTCATACATATCAATCATTTCATTTGGTACACTAGAAATAACTATGCTTCCATTATTATCACTTTCTACTTGTGAGAATTTCACACTGTAGTCTCCTGCCGGAAGGTCATCGAAATACCAACGAAGAGTATATGTTTGTAGTGGTACTTCCCAATACAATTCACGATAAATAAATTCATGTTCTCTTACAACTTTATTATCTTTTTTATCTATTATCTCTACTTTATACTTCGAATTATTTTTCTCATCATATGAAGAAATATATCCTCGAATATAATTAAAGCTGCGATTAGCTTTAAATGTCTGTTCTACCTCTGTATCTTTGTTTACTCTAACTATTCCATCTCTTAAATAATTATCCGTTGCATAAATACTAATACCATTTATTACACGTGAATCATAGTCTAAGTTCATCGAATAAGATGGTCTTAAGAAACTATCACTTCCTACTTGAAGAGCAAATACTACTCCAAAAGCAATATAAAGTTTTTTCTTATACTTATCAAATATAGTCGTCTCATATCTTTCAGCAAATAGTATTATACCTTTTACTCCTAGAATGAAAATTATCGGCATCCACGCATAAACATATCTTGGTTTAGCTTCCCAGATTAAATGGAACATAAACACCCCGAAGATAATAATTTGGAATAAGAAGCATGAAGTAATATACTCTTTTCTACGTTTATAGATATAATATACCATCCCAAAAATAATCACGACATACATCATTTGAGAAAGATATATGAAGAAACTATTATTACTTCCATAGAAAAGTTGCCATAAGAAGCCATCACCATCTCTTAGTGCACGTGTACCATTAGTATAGTTAATAGTACCATCACTCCAATTACCTCTTATTTTAAGAACTATCATGAGTAAATTAAGGAAAAATGGTCTATGAGTCACCCTATTAAAGAATAAACCTAGATCATCTGTCATCTTGTTTTGACTAAGATAAGTAAATTGGAAATCCTGCCAGTTATAACTACCACCTTGAATACTCATTCCCATCATTACCCAGTGCAACATTGGAAACTTATAGCCATCATCTTTCCAAAATCCATAGTGTGCCCATAGCATATCGAATCCTTTTCCAAAGAATACAAATGCAATTCCAAAGGTCACTAATAATAAAACTAAATTTTTATACCATTTGAAAAATAGTAAGTAAACTATTAACGCTGGTAAAATAATAATAATATTAGATCTTAAGTTCCATGCAAATGCAACTAGAATAGCTACTGCTACAATATGTTTTGTTCTAAAAATAAAGCTTCCATCTGATGGTATAAGAACATATATTATTAAAGCAACCATAATTACCATTAATGTATCAGAATAATAGAATAAACTATACATTTGAAAAGGAATGTATAATATCATTAATCCAAAAATTATCGTTTGTTTTTGTTTTGTTAGTAATTTTCCAGCTGTTTTATATGTTAAAAATATTGTCGCCGTTGTTACCAAGAAACAGAATATATGTAATGTCCACACTTCTGATATATGTAGAAATGCAGCTATACGATATATCCAATATAGAATAATTGTCGGTGTAATATTATTCGGATAAACTAAAAAATATCTTTCACCAGAGAATTTTCCGTAGTTTAGCATGTAGTGTGCTTCATTTTCTATCTCTGCACCATCTGAAAAGTTTAGTGTATCCATAGATAAAATAATCGCCTGAAATACTAAATATACTAGCACAATAATTCGATTATATTTTTTAAGTCCGACTTCGTCTGTTGCTAAAACTTTCTTTACTGCATAAATAAACAATATGAAAACCACTGGAACTCCTAACAGAAGTGCCAACGGATTTAATATTCTTTCATACACAAATGGTGCAACATATGCCCAGGTTAAAGCTATTGTAAACAAGGCTATGAACGCATACGAAAACACATTATGTAATATTCGCCTCATAATTATCTCCTATCCTTTCTGTTAAGATGATTTGCAAACATTATCGGAGACATTGCTATCATCGTTTTATTAATGAATGTGTCACTATCAAAATAGTTTTTTCTTAATTTTATTAGCTCTAAAATCTCTATTTCCTCGGACATATTTTCATGCATTCTAAGTACATCAAAAAGTAAATATCCACAAAGTAAATTTAAACTCTCCTCATATTTTTTATTTTGTTTAAATTCTTCAATCTTATTAAATGCAATCATTATTCTTCTTGTTGAAGCTTCAATCATTGCATTATTTCTTACAGATTTACTTTCTTGTAAATCTTTATAACCTACTTTTGCTACTTGACTTACTTTACCTGCAACATCAAAGACACGTAATTTGAAGTACAAATTCTCTAAAGCTAACATATCTTCTTGGAATCTTAAATTATAAACATCTAAGAATTTTTTCTTAAAAATACAAGAAGTAACATTATAATTCAAATCACTTTTTAATCTCTTAATTTCTTCTATAAGGTAATCTTGCCCTGATGATATAGTCTCATTTAATATAATTGGATAACCATTCCTTGTTAATATTGCTATATCAAGATTTTTCTGTGATACTTCATTAAATAATAATTCCAAATAATTAGATCTTAATTTTGAGCTTTCTTCAACAAAAACTACATATTCCCCCTTAGAAAAGTCTAACGCACAGTTTTTTGCTGAAGAGTTAGAACCTAGTTGTTTTTTTATGTAGTTAATTTTATTATTATCTAATGCAACTACCGCTTCTTCAATCTCTGATCCAGAAAGATCATCAACTACTATTATTTCAAATTCTTGAAAACTTTGATTATATAAATCCTTAATAACACTTTCCAATCTCTCTACATTTCTATAAGCAGCTAATATTACAGTGATTTTAGTCTTATTAGTTGTTTTTATTTTTTTTGTTAATATTTCATTTCCCAAAAGCATTGTATCTAAGAAAATGTCTTTGGTTCTATCTAATGTTTTAACCATAATTTATCCTCTATATTTTAAGGTTTTATCTTTTAATTATATCACAAAAAATATTATTTTTCATTTCCTATGAGAAAAGTAGAAATTAAGTAATTTATCAAAATAAACTACCTAATTTCTACTGATAATCTATAAATATTACAAGAATAACTTAGAACGTTCTCTTTCCCTACTTAACTTATTAGCACTATAACTCCATGCAAGGCATAATAAAAAGACAGTTTAACGTCATATCTAGGACGGAAATTTACATAATAAAAACACCTAGTAAAAGGTAATAGCCCTCCAAAATTTGTCCAAATTTTGGGCGCTATTATCAAATATCGAGTGTTTTTATTATAATCCTCTTTTATCCCATTCTTTTTTTATTCTTTCTTCTTCCTCTTTAGACCAACCATCCACAAAACGTGTTGCTCTTAACTCTTTATCAGATAGATTTTCTATATCAATTTCTTTTTCAAATTTAATACCTCTTGTTTTTTCTATATCTAGCATTATAATCTCGCTAAATTTCATATTATTTCTCCTTTACAATATTTAACATAAATACTAATTTTTATCAATTATCAATGCTTTAGTTATAATAAAATTACTATTTTTTCGGTAATATTGTATCATTTTTTCTATCATATATGCATTCTGACCTTTTTAGCTTTTATTTTAATTTTATCGAATAATCATTAAAATAATTTAATTCTACAACTACACTAAGAAAAAATCTACTGAGCATTTTATAATCAACCTACTATTTATTATATCTATCCCCAAGCCAGAAAATGTTCTTCTGGAAAGTTATTTGATTCCCACATCTTTCTTAATGCTGCTTTTGCTTTATTAGCTAAATATAAATTATCATTTTCAATATCATATTTAGAAAGTTTGATTATAGAGACATCTCCGTTTTCTTTTAATTCAACTATACCAGGGATTTTTGTATCATTAGGATAATAATAATATCTAATATTAACAGTGTTTTCTATTTTTCTCAACTTCAAATACATCTAAATTGCCTCTCTTTCTTTGCCATTTTTCTAACTCCTCAAGATAATTATATATTTTATCAGTTTGAGCGTGTGCTTCAGGGTAACTTATTCCTTGCTTCGTGAATTGCATCATTCTCATTCATACCTTTATTATACAGCTTTTTAGTTTTCTATTCAAAAGTTTTCTTACGTAGTTACCAAGTAACTGTTGAATTCTCCAAATATCCAGATAATTCTGGCTTGTAATTTACACCAACTATAAATGGTATCAGATAGTGTCCACGGTTGATTCCTAAAAAACCACCAAGACCACCATATTCATAATCTGGTAAACTAAACACTCTTTCACTTTTTATTCTCCTTGCTACATATTATAAAAAAACTAAATTATGAAGTTAAATATACAAAAAATAGAGATTAAGTAATACTACAGAATTTGTAACTACTTAATCTCTATTGAAAATTATATTTTATAAGAATAACTTAGAACGTTCTCTTTCTCTACTCAATTTAGCAGAACGTGCTTTTAAACTAACTAGAATTGCTCCACCTACAAGAACGATAATTAGATAGATAAATAATATCTTAATATCACGTTCTACAGCTGGAATATATACACCACCTACCGCTTCACGTAGTAAGCCTATAGAATATGTAAATGGTACTTTTGGATATAACGCTTGGAAAAATTCTGATGTCATTTGAATTGGGAATGTTCCTCCTGAACTTCCTAATTGTAATACTAATAATACTATACAAACAGCTTTCCCTACATTTCCTAAAATACATACTATTGTATAAATAATTGATGAAAATAGTAAAGATATTAATAATGCAAATATAACAAATCTAAATGGTGATGTCGCCTGAGTACCTAGAACATACATATCACCTAAAGTTATAATTAATGTCTGGAATAAAGAAATTATTACAAACAATAATCCCCTTCCAAAGTATTTTTGATATGGTTTATATTTATTTTCTTCATCTTCTACCTTAGTAGTCAATAACGAAGACATTAATAATGATCCAACCCAAATAGATAAAACTGTATAAAATGGAGTCATTGCTGATCCGTAGTTTTCTATATGATAAAGTTTATTTTCTTGAAGTTTTACTGGATTTGCGAAGAACTCTGCCTGTTGTTTATAGTCTACCTTCAATAAATTAAATAGTTGATTTTTATCTATCCCACTGTCAGCTTTTTTAATTTCATCTGTTAGTTTTTGAATTTTGCTTTTTGCTGATGGAATATGAGCTTGTAATGATAATAGTTTTCCATAAGCACTACTTATTTTTACCTCAGTTTCTGATAATTTTCTTTCTACTGCAGGTAGTTCTCCTTGTGCCCCAGCAATTATGCCACTCACCTTATCAATATTAATCTCTGCCTTACTAAGAACTTGCGAGATTAAAGGTGCAACTTCTACATTTAATTTTGAATTCATATTTGAAGAAACTTCATTAACTCTAGAAGATTTATTTACGAATTCCTCTTTTACAGTATCTGCTATTTCATCATAATGATCCATCTTATTGTAGATATTATTATTTACTTCTTTTATCGTCGTAATATCATTCGATAAAGTAGTTACTCTTTCAAGTTGATTATTAAATAATCTTTCACTTGATAATTTATTAAAATACTCAAAAATATTCTTTACTAGTTGTAATCTTTCCGTACTAGCTTGTAGTCTACTATCTAAAGCTTTCTGTCTTGCCTTTATTTCTTCTGTTTTATCTGGTTTCTGTTGTAACTCTTTTGCTATGACATTAGCTTCTTTCGATACTTCCTCTACAACATTAAGATGATTATTAATAATCGGTAATAATCTTTCATTGAATCCCTGAATATTATTAATAGTAATTCCAGCCTTATCAGCGATCATAATACTATTTGTAGCTACCCTATCTATTTCTGGAAGTGTATTTTGAACATTATTTAAAATATTATACCCATATTCCACTTTTCCAATTAATTCACTTAAAGTACTTTCATATGTAGAAAAGTTATCATTTAACTTAAAGATTTCCTCTTTTACTTTTTCAATTGATGGGAGATTTTCTTCGAATTTTATCCCCGCTTCATGCAGTTTTTCAAAAATTATACCATTAGCTGTTTCTACAAAGTTTTTACTAATATTATTAGCTATTGCAGAAGCACCACTGTTTGTTATTTTTGGACTAATCGCATTTATTTTTTCATTTACTGTATACTCGATAGTCGCCCTTTGAGGTTCAGTTCTACTAACTGATGTCATATCTTGACTGAAGTTTTTAGGTACAACTATACTTGCGTAATAGTTACCTATTCTTACTCCATCTTCAGCTTCTTGTTTATTAGAGACAAACTGCCAGTCAAGATTTTTATTATTTTTCAATCCTTCAACTAAACTTTTACCTAAGTTTAACTCTTTTCCATCAACAGTAGCACCATCATCTTCTGAAGTTACAGCAACTTTTATATTGTTAGTATGTCCATACGGGTCCCATGACGATAGTATATTCGGCCATGCATACATTGATGGTAAAAATATTAATCCTACTATAATTATCCACGTATTAGTTTTTCTAAATACTTCTTTTATATCCTTTCGAAAAATCTCTATAATATTTTTCAACTTTTAATCTCCTCTCTATAAATTAATTAACAAAAACAATTAGAGATATCATCTATCCCTAATTGTTAATTTAACTATTATATCATGAAATACCTACTAGTTAAAGTAATTTCATTATATTCGAACTTAATCCATATACAGAACTACATTATCTTTACTAGAATGTTTTATATCTATAATTCTTTGATTACTACTTCCTCTAAATCTAAGGCTTAAATCTTTTAGAAAAATCATAAATGGTCCATCTACCAAGACATCACACAAGCTTAACAATTCCTTTTTATCCTCACTACCATTTAGAAGCTGTTCATATGTATAACCACTATAGACCCAAATATCTTTTGTTGAACCGAATTCGTCCCTTACTCTTTTCGCTAAAGAGTTAGCTACCTGAGTATTAAGAAATGGCTCTCCTCCCAAAATTGTTAGTCCTTGTACATAAGAATTGCTTAAATCCTGGATAATTTGATCTTCTATTTCTTTCGTGTATAATTGTCCCGCATTAAAATTTTGGATACTTTCGTTAAAACATTCTTTACAAGCAAATAGACAACCACTTAAGTATATCGAACATCTTACTCCCTCTCCATCAACGAATTGAAATGGTTTATAATCAGCATATTTTTTCTTAGAATAAGCTTCAGCTAGCCAAGTGTCATTAGCTTCTTTAAATGTTCTCATCATACATTTATCATTAGTAGTTTTCTTAGTAGCACTGTATTCTGAATTATCTATCGTACTAATAATTGTTCTTAATTTTTCTTCTCTTGACATAATCCTCACCCCTCATGTTTTAATAATATCACTTTTAAAAACGAATTACAATTTATCTTATAAAGGGAGTGATTCAAAAATCTTGATTTTAGAGAAGTTTATTTTATCGAATTTTCTCCGTAAAATCTATAAGATATCTTAAAAGCTTTTGTAAAGCCATTTTATATATCAATAATAAATCGCTATGTCTATAACTTCTTATATAAACTTTCTTATAATTTTAGACCTTTGTATCAGATTTTCAAAATTAATCGTAAATAAAACAACAAAGAAAGACTTAGAAAAATTAGTTTTATAAAACAAAATTTCTAAGTCGCTATATCAGACTATTTAAAGAGATTGGTAAGAGCTGACTTCATGTATAAGTATTGCTTATCTGAGGTAATATTTACAATGATGCTCTTACTATTATTTAATTTCTATGATATCTGTAGCAAATTTGTCGAATTCCTTACTATGAGTTATTACCATACTTGTAATATTGTGTTCTTTTAAGTAGTTAAAAATGTTTTCTACTATTAATTCACTCAAGTTTGTATTCATTGCACTTGTTGGTTCATCCAAAATAATAAACTCAGGTCTTCTTATTAATATTCTAGCCAACTCTAGTCTTTGCTTTTCTCCACCACTTAAGTTTTTTCCGTTTTCTTTCAATAAATAATTATATCCTAATTTATCAATCAATTCTTGCAGGTGTAATAATCTAACTATCTCATCAAGTCTATCCTCGTATGAATCACCTAAGAGAATATTATCTCTTATTGTAGCTTCATATATGTATGGTTCTTGACTTACTTTCAAAAATTCTCCTAAAACTTGAATATTATTCTTATATATATCTTTTTCATTGATTAAGACTTCCCCATCTAACTTATATGCACCCTCTTGCAAGTTTCTTAATATAAGATTAGATACCGTCGTCTTACCTACACCGCTTCTTCCTTTTAGAACTAGAAAATCACCCTTATTTATGTTTAATCTAAAATCAGATAAAATCAGATTGTCTTTAAAATAAAAACTAGCTATATTCACATTTACACTATTAAACTTACTTATTTTTAATACTTCTTTCTCTTCATTGCTTTTATTATTAAAAGTCTTAAACAACTCACTTTCTATCTTATGAGCAGTCTGCCTAACAGTTATTTTATCTGATATAGAATTTATAGGTTCATCTAACATTCTAACTGTAGAAAATATTGCAATAGCCGAACCTACGGAAAAATCTTTATATATTATAAAATACACTGAAAGTAATAGAGAGACAATAGGTAGTATAAATGCAACAGTAGCAGATATACCTATATATAACGAAAAATACTTTGCTAAGTCAGTATTGACCTTTATTCTCTTATTTATAATATTCTCTTTAAGATAATCTATAAAGTACTGTTCTTTGTTTAATTGCTTTAAATCAAAATAACCTAATATTGACTGAAGTATATATTGATTAGTTTCACCTAATAATTTCTGTTCACTCTTCATACAATTCGAAAGCTTCTTACTTATTTGTTTTATAATAAAAAAACATACAAGTATTACAGAAAATAATATAAGTGTTATCGAAACATTATACCTACACATAAACATCAATATAGAAAACAAAATAAAAGACTGCGTTACTAAAATAACTTTACCTTGAGAATACCAATCTGATATCTTTATACTATCTGACGTTAACTTAGATAATATTTCACCACTTTTTGCTTCTTTAAAATCATTATATTCACTTTTTAAAAACTTATCATAAAAATACTCTAAAACAGAAAAATTTCCAAGAAAGAAAAGTTTTCTTAAAAAATATTGAGAAAGAAATAACAATAAAAAATAAAATACTAATACTACTATCAAGTATTTAACAAAATGATAAACTCTCTCAAAATCTTTAGATATCAAACTATCCAAGATAACTTGAATAATAAAAATTGATGTTAAATTTACTATAGTTCTTAGTAATATAGAAATTATAGTAATAAGTTGAACAATATACAACTTATTATCATAATATTTTTTTGTACGATACATAAACCTCTCCTCCCCATTTATTATACATTACTTCACATAGCCTTGTTTTATTAGCCAACAATAAAGTAAAACTTACCTTTTCACAAAATACATCTTAGCTAATAAATAGATTATATCATTTTTTCAGAATAATGTAAATTTAATTATTAAAAATCTGAAAATTTATTTTATAGAATTAATGATTTATTTTACTACAATTTACAATTTATCTCCTAAAATATAGAAATACTATTTTCAAATTATCTAAACTGTTTTATAATTAGTATAATTTAAAAATTCATTTAATTAAAAAGTAATAATTACCATGGAATA
>ERZ773027.1935-NODE-1935-length-10543-cov-2.652174_pt1 | contig 10543 bp, 10 predicted proteins | sample MGYA00511032_ERZ773027 | MGnify/ENA primary metagenome ERZ773027 (study PRJEB29015, sample SAMEA2738138) | human oral metagenome | biome: human oral; feature: human-associated habitat; material: saliva | place: China | collected 2190 ... | reverse complement strand
ATCGAACCACCGACACGGGGATTTTCAGTCCCCTGCTCTACCGACTGAGCTATCTGGGCATAATATCTTTAATGGCGGAAGGCTAGAGACTCGAACTCTAAAGTCTTACGACGCCGGTTTTCAAGACCGGTTCCTTACCAATTAGGATAGCCTTCCACGCATTGACTATAATAACATACTAATAATGCTTTTGTCAAGAAAATTATAGAGCAGATTTAGCAGCTTCTACTAATTTTGTAAATTCAGTAGCATTATTTAAAGCTATATCAGCAAGAACTTTTCTATCAAGTAAGATTCCAGCTTTTTTAAGACCATTCATTAATACAGAATAAGAAACTCCATTCATTCTTGCAGCAGAGTTTATTCTTGTAATCCATAATTGTCTCATTCTTCTTTTATTAACTTTTCTATCTCTTGTTGCAAAAGCCATTGCTCTTCTAGTAGCTTGTTTAGCTTGTTTAAAAGCGTCTCCTGATGCACCTCTAAAACCTTTAGCAGCTTTTAATACTCTTTTATGTCTTTTTCTTCTTATAATTCCAGTTTTAACTCTCATCTTCTACTCCTCCTAACGAATAAATGCTTAATTAATTATCTTCCTTCTCCATAAGGTAATAGCCCTTGCATATGTCTCTTGTAAGTTTCAGTAACCACAGCATCTTTCTTTAAGTGGTTCTTTCTTTTTCTATCTTTCTTAGTTAAAATATGGCTTTTTCCTGAGTGTTTAATAACAAATTTCCCAGTTCCAGTTACCTTAATTCTTTTTTTAGCTCCTCTGTGAGTTTTCATCTTTGGCATATTTATTCCTCCTTATTATCCTATAATCAATACATCTTGCTAATTTCTAAAAAATATGTAAATTTAAAGTTATTACTTTATTTTTTTAGGTGATAAGATTAAATGTTTTTGTTTATCAGCATATTTTTTTTCTACTTCAGCAGTTTCAGAAAATTTTTCAGCTATTTCATCTAGTGTCGTAACTCCTAGATTAGCATGCATCTTTTCTCTACCAAATAATACCAAAGTAACTTTTACTTTATTTTCTTTTTCTAAAAATTTAGTAACTTGATTAAGCTTAGTTTCTAAATCATGGCTGTCAATTCTTGCAGTCACTTTAATTTCTTTTATAACAACTTGCTTTTGATTTTTCTTAGCTTCTTTTAATTTTCTAGTTTGTTCATACTTATACTTACTATAATCCATTATTTTGCAAACAGGTGGGGTTGCACTTGGAGCAATTTCAACTAAATCATAGCCTTGTGAAGAAGCTAAATTTAAAGCTTGTTCTGCTGTCATAATACCTAATTGTTCACCATCAAAAGAAATAATTCTGAATTCCTTCCCTCTAATCTTTTCGTTTATTCTAGTCTTATCAGAAATAACACTACACCTCCATTGAAAAAAATAAAACAGGCAAAAGCCTGTTCTAAATACAACATAAAAAATTAATATAAAAATTAATTTATTGATTTATATACTATTGAAACCCGATGAAGACTTAAAGTCCATAAGGTGAGAAACAGGCTTGCTTCTACTTTTACATTATTTTTTAATTTAATACTTAGTAAGTATACTGTATTTTTTTTTAAATGTCAAGATTTTTTTAAAATCTTCTTATGTTATTATTTTGTTCTTCGTCTTCCTTTTGCATTTTTGCCATTTTTCTTTTATTCCAAAAATATCCTATTGCTATGAAAACAATAAATCCTGTCATGAATATCCAATACATAACTAAATATTTTCTTGACCATTCTTCTGCTAAGATATCTTTTAGAAGATATGTAAAAACATCAGAAAATGTATTATCTGGATAATTTTCTAAAACAGCTTTTGTCCAAATTAGAACTTCAGAGATATAGACAGATACATAAGAAACTATTATCGAAAGAGCAACTGCAAACTTGCTTATATCTTTACCTTCTGTTCCTTTAAATTTGCTAAATCTTGTTTTTTTAGTTTTTACTAATTCATCAGGATTAGTAGCCCAACTATCTTCAGTATTTGTTTGTTTTTCTTTAGATTTTTCTAGCATCTTATCTACAAATGTAGCACAACCTATTGGAATACCTAGTGCGATAAATGAAACATAGATAGAACTCCAATTAAGTATTCCAAATATATATAGAATAAGTGTTGTAAGTAAAAACACTATAAACATTGCTATTGACATTTTTAATTTGTTTTCTTCTTTTTTAAATTCAAAACCTCTTACTTGTGACAAAATTTTCAACTCCTTTTATTTTTTCCCTAATGTTGAGACTATAACTTCTAGTAAATTTGGTCTATGTATTAAAGCAGTTGGACCTAAACTTAAAATATTTGTTCCATCTTGCTCTTTAACTATTATATTTCCTAGATTTACAAAAATTTTGTATTTATCCCATTCATAAACTTCATTGTCAAAAGTTATGCTTTCTCTAGTAACTATTATTTTCATAGCTTGTTCTAATTTTTTCTTCATATAATTTTTTCTACCAAAGGCTATTATTTTCTTTTTAGGATCATTGAATAAAAATTCAATTTTTTCATTATTTTCAAGACACTTCATAGCTTTTGGATAATTTAGATTTACAAAATCTTGTTGAAATAAATCAAAACCATTAGTAGGGTAACCTTGTCCTGGTATAGCTTTCCATTCTCCTTCATTATTTGTATATCTTATTTCCAAGAACTCTTTTCCTTTTACAAGACCAGGTATAAAAAAGTAATCCATTTTTTCATAATAAATAAACTCTCCATTTTTACCACGTGTAAAACCTTCATCATAAAAATAAAATTTAGGGAAAGTTTTTAGTAATATATAAGGAAGTAGTAAAAAAAGTAGTATAAAAAAATTAATTGCAACTATACCTAAAACATAACCTGTTCCTGTTGCTGAATACCCTCTTTCAAAATCCTTAACAAAAAATTTATTTACACTAAATAGAGCATAACAAGCTAGTATTAAACAACTATATAAGATAAAATTTAATCTAAAACTTCTCCCTACAATTTTTTTTGGTTTTCCATAATTTCCCATTTTATCACTCCTGTCTATATTTTTTCACTTTAATCTCTTTTTCTATATATTCTAGGTGAAACTAGAATTAAAAGTGGTATTATTTCCAAACGTCCTAACAACATTCCTAAAGATAAAATAAACTTTAAGAATGGTGAGAATATTGAAAAGTTTGATGTAGGCCCTGTAGCATCAAGACCTGGTCCTATATTATTAAATGTTCCAAAAACTGAACCTACAGCTGTTAAAAAAGTATCTGATTCTAAAGATGTAATTAAAAGTAAAATAAGAATTGTAAAAGAGTAAAGTATAAAGTAACTGTCTATTCCATCTAGCATTTCTTTATCTAGAGTTTTTCCTTCAAAATTAATATTTACAACCTTATTAGGATGACCTATTTTCTTAAATTCTCTAACAACTTTTTTAGCTAGTATAACCACTCTTGAAACTTTAAAACCTCCTGCTGTTGATCCTGCACAACCTCCAGAAAACATCAAGAATAAAATAAGAGTTTTTGAGAAAGTTGGCCAAGTATTAAAGTCTACAGTTGAATAACCTGTTGTGGTTATAACTGAGGTCACTGTAAAGAATACATCTCTTATCAGTCTTGAAATAGATGTGTAAGTTGGATAAATATTTACACAGATAAGAACTGTTATTCCAAAAATTATAAGAAGATAGTATTTAGCTTCCTCACTTTTAAAAATTTGTTTAATATTTCCTAAAAGTAAAAGATAAAATAAGTTGAAGTTAAGTCCAAAAACTAACATTCCTACTGAAATAACATAGTCTATATAGGCACTGTTATAATAACCTATACTTGTATTTTTAGAACTAAATCCACCTGTTCCTGCTGTTCCAAAGGCATGTATACAGGCATCATAGAAAGACATACCTCCAGCTAATAATAAAATTATCATAATTATAGTCATAACAATGTAGATTATATAAAGTATTCTTGAATTATAACTCATTTTTGCAACAAGTTTTCCAACAGTTGGCCCTGGAACTTCTGCTCTCATGATATGTAGAGCTTGGTTATTTCCCTTAGGTAATATAGCTAAAACTAAGACTAAGACTCCCATACCTCCAACAAGATGGGTAAAACTTCTCCAAAATATAATGGACTTATTCAAACTTTCAACTTCGGGTAATATTGTAGCTCCTGTTGTTGTAAATCCACTTACACTTTCAAAAAAAGCATCTATCATATTTGGGATATCTCCACTTATTACAAAGGGTAAGGCTCCAAAAAACGAAATCAACAACCAAGATAAAGCAACTATAACCAAACCTTCCTTAGAAAAGAAAGATTGATTTTCTGGAGCTTTATTTGATAGAAAATAGCTTGAAATCCCTAAAATAATTATAGGAATTATATAAGCCATTGAAAGTTTTAAACCTTCTTGATAATAGACACTTACAGCAAGTGGAAATAAAAGTAAGAACATCATTAATTTAAATAAATTTGATATAACATAAGATATAATTCTGGTATTCATTTTTTACTTCCTTTTATTTTTTTCAATCAATTTATCTGACATTTCTATAAGAGTTTCAACATCTATTAAAGAAAACTTTTCTTCAAAAGATAGCTTATCGTACTCTTCTCTTGAAATACCTTTTTTTTCTAGCATATCAATAGGTGATATTCCCATATTTTTTTCACTTGGGAAAGGAAGCCACTCTTTTAGGTCTGCGCTTGGACTAAAAATAGCCAATGTTGGTATTCCAACTCCTTGTGCTAAGTGTCTAGCTCCTCCTTCATTTCCTATATAGTAATCACAATTTTCTAAAAATGGCACTAAATCTTTTATTGTAGGTGTTTCAATTGAAGAAAAAATATTCTTAAAATCTCCTATTTCTTTATGAATTTTTTGTATTTCATCTTTTTGATCTGCTGAATAGAAAAATATTATTTGTGCTGAATATTTATCAATGAGATGTTGTACAAGAATTTTCATTTTCTCAATAGGATAAATTTTACTCATTACTCTAGAATATATTGAGAAGGCAATAATAGGTTTTGAAAAATCTACTCCTGCTTCTATCATTTTTTTTCTATATTTTTCTTTTTCCTCTGGTTTTGCAAAAAATTTAAAATCATAATCTCTTTTTACATCAAAACCTGCTTCTTCCAAAGGTGGAAGAAGTTGATTTAAAAATTTATCTACTTTATTTAGAGAATCTTTTTCTTTCATCTTATGATTGTAAAAAATTCCTCTTTTCTTTTTATATCTACCTATTCTAAAAGGAGTTTTTCTTGAAAACATACAAAATAACTCACTTTTAGGAGTGGACATAATATCAATAATAATATCATATTTTTTTCTTGTAACATTATAAACTTTCTTTATATATTTAAAAGGATTTTTTTGTTCTTCTTTAGTTATAGTGATAACATTATCTATATAAGGGTGGCCTTCAAAAAGTGGAGCAACATCTTCATATAGAACAAAGTCTACTTTTGAATTAGGAAAAGTTAATTTTAATGAATGACATAGAGGTAAACTTAAAATAGCATCTCCTATTCTTTTAAATCTTATAACTAAGATATTTATATTGTCATTTTGACTAAACACAATTACTCACCTTTTTCTTCATTTTCATCTACTTCTATAAACTCTTCTGTTAGCTCATCTTCATCTTTTTCTTCTTCACTTCCAAATCTTTTATAAAAATATGTAAGTATATTTAGTAAAACATAAGTGTAAGAAATAATAAATACACTATATTCTAATGTCCAATACATTGAGGCCAAAAGCCCTAAAATAATGATTAAAGCTAATTTTTTAGGAATAAATGAGAAAGTTTTATCAGGTGTCTTAAATGGTATTGTACTAACCATCAAACTTGCTGATATAACAGATATTGCAATAAAAATTCTTATATTAAAAATAGTTAAGCCAAATGTTGTTTCTAAAACATTACAAATCATAATATAAGATACTACCATTGCTGCTGCATTAGGAATAGGCATTCCACTAAAATCTCCCTTTTCACTTGAAGCAACATTTATAATATTAAATTTAACCAATCTCATTACTCCACAAAGTGCATATAAAAATGAAACTGGGACTACAAATGGACTTCCTGGAACATTTTTTGTTAGTATTGCATAAATTAACATTGATGGAGCTAGTCCAAATGAAACTGCATCACAGAATGAGTCAAACTCTTTTCCAAATTCACTAAAAGCATCTAATTTTCTTGCTGTCTTACCATCTAAACCATCACAAACCATAGCAAGTAGAATGAATAATATTGCCATAGTGTAGTTCCCTTTTATTGATTCAGTTATACTTAGATAACCTAAAAACATATTCCCTGCTGTAATAAGGTTAGGAGCAATATATTTTTTCTTTACCATTTTTTGTACCTCACTTTTTATTAATATAATAATCTTTATAATTATATCATCTTTTTCACTATTATAGAATATTTTTTATTTCATTTAGTTTGTGTGAAATTTTTAACAAAAATTTCGATAATGTGATACAATAAGAAAAAAGCCATTTTTAGAAAGGAAATGATATGTATTACAATTATAATCAATATGTAAATTTAGGAGCTTTTTTGGACAAAAATGCTTGTACTTTTGCTATTTATGCTAAAAATGTTAGCAGTCTTATTTTAAATATATTTCATTCTTCTGAAGATGTTATTCCATATATGCAATATAAACTGAGCCCTGTTGAACATAAATTAGGAGATATTTGGAGTATAACATTAGAGAATATTCAAGAGGGGACCCTATATACTTGGGAGATAAATGGATTTTCTGTCTTAGACCCTTACGCTCTTGCTTACACAGGAAATGAAAATGTTAAAAATAAAAAATCTATTGTTGTTAAAAGAGTGGGAACAGAGACAAAGCATATACTTATCCCAAAAAAAGATATGCTAATCTACGAAAGCCATATTGGGCTATTTACAAAATCTACTAACTCACAAACAACTACTAAAGGAACTTACTCTGCTTTTGAAGAAAAAATCGATTACTTAAAAGAATTAGGTATCAATGTTGTAGAATTTTTACCTGTTTTTGAGTGGGATGATCGTACTGGAAATTTAAACAGAGAAGTTGGACTTTTAAAAAATGTTTGGGGATATAATCCTATCAACTTTTTTGCTTTAACTAAAAAATATTCTTCATCAACTGATATAAATTCTTTTGATGAAATTAAAGAATTTAAAGAGCTTGTTTCAAAACTTCATGAAAATGGTATGGAAGTTATTTTAGATGTTGTGTACAATCACACAGCTGAAGGTGGGATAGGTGGAGAAAAATACAACTTTAAAATTATGGCTGAAGATGTTTTCTATACCAAAGACAGAGAAGGAAATTTCACTAATTACTCTGGTTGTGGCAACACTTTAAATTGTAACCATAAAGTTGTTAAAGATATGATAATTCAATCTTTATTATATTGGTATTTAGAAGTTGGAGTTGATGGTTTCCGTTTTGACTTAGCACCTATCTTAGGAAGAGATGCTGACAGTCAATGGACTAGATATTCTCTACTTTACGAATTAGTTGAACACCCTATTCTTTCCCATGCAAAACTTATAGCTGAAAGTTGGGATTTAGGTGGATATTTTGTTGGTGCTATGCCTAGTGGTTGGTCTGAATGGAATGGTGCATATAGAGATACAGTTAGATGTTTTATAAGAGGAGATTTCGGACAAGTTCCTGAACTTATCAAAAAGATTTTTGGAAGTGTAGATATTTTCCATTCAAATAAAAGTGGTTATCAAGCTAGTATAAACTTTATCTGTTGCCATGATGGTTTCACTATGTGGGATTTAGTTAGTTACAATGTAAAACATAATCTTCTTAATGGAGAAAATAACCAAGATGGTGAAAATAATAATCATTCATATAATCATGGAGAAGAAGGATTAACTGAAAATCCAAAAATCATAACTTTGAGAAAACAACAAATAAGAAATATGCTTCTTATTCTATATATCTCACAAGGTATTCCTATGTTACTTATGGGAGATGAAATGGGAAGAACTCAATTGGGTAACAACAATGCTTACTGTCAAGATAATGTAACTACTTGGGTTGACTGGGATAGAAAAAAAGAATTTGAAGATGTCTTTCTTTTTACAAAAAATATGATAAATCTAAGAAAAAAATACTCTATTTTTAGAAAAGATAAGCCTTTGACAGAAGAAGAAATAACTTTACATGGAATAGAACTGTTTAAACCTGATTTAACTTTTCATTCTCTTTCTATAGCTTTTCAATTGAAAGACATAGAAACTAATACAGATTTTTATATAGCTCTTAACTCATATAGTGAGCAACTATGTTTTGAATTGCCAAAACTTGAAAATAAATCTTGGTATGTTTTAACAGACACTGCAAATCCTGGAACTTTTGCTTTTGAAGAAATAAAATATGAAAGAGAGCACTATTGTGTTCTACCAAAGTCAGCTATAATTTTAATTTCTAAGTAAATTTAAAAGAGTCTCAATGTATTTTTATAAATACTTGAGACTCTAAAAAGGAAAATAAGGAAACTAATTTGATTTGATAAGACCTATTCTATAAGCCTTTAACAATTTTTTTAGATCATTTATTTGAGTTTGAATACTTTTTCCAATATCAGTATCTTTTACTTTCATTCTCTTACTCTTTGTTTCAACAATTATATGCGAAGAAACCATATCTGTTCCATCTTTAATTGCTGCTTCTTTAGATATGAATTTTAAATGCGAGGCAAGTTTTATACCATAAGAGTTATATGTCAAAGTATAACCTGCTATACCTGTTGTTGATTGGTATGCTCTTGAGAAACCTCCATCTATTATCAAAAGTTTTCCATTTGCTTTAATTGGAGATTCTCCTTCTTTTACTTTAACAGGAATATGTCCATTTATAATATGAGAAGTTCTTGGATTTAAACCAAATTCTTCAAAAATTTTATCACAGACTTTTTCATCATTTATTAATTTATGATATGGATTTTTAATTTCTTTATGAGTTGTTTTATCATCTATAAAATATCTCTCAAATGTTTTCATAACATCTTTTCCAAAAAGTGGAGATAATCTTCCTGCCCATAAATACCAAATAAAATCTCTATGTTTTTTATTTACTTCAACATTTTTTCTATCATAATAAGCTTGTCTGACAATATTATCTATTTTATCCATTAATGCTTTACCCTTATAGTAGCCATCTTCAACAAAAAGCTCACTGAATTCTCCATTTGGTTCCATAGGTATACAAGCATGAAATAATAAATTTGAATTGTATTTTAAATACATTCCTCCTTTTGCAAATAAAAGTTGCATATGTTTTTGTAACTTTTCACTTCCTAAAAAAGAGGCTTGTAATTTATCCAAAAGTTCTGCTTCTTCCTCTAATAACTCCAATGGGTTTTCTGGATTAACTGTTGGAAAATTTGTGTCATTTAAAGGATATTCTACTCCATTTAAATTAATAATTCCTTTTTCATAATTTATATGTTTTAAAGATTCCCTTGATGACATTTCAAGTTCAGGATTTCTTTCTGAATAAAGTCCTTCAACTTTAAATTGAATTATACTCATAGCCTTGTGCATCTGTGCAATTAAATCACTATCTACACCTTCTTTTGGTCTGAATCTCTTACAAGGGTCATTACCATAATATTTCATAGCAAAAGTTGCAAAAGGTAATAAATTTATTCCATAAGCTTCTTCTAATATGTCATTGTTATTATATCTACAACAAATTCTAATAACATTTGCAATACAAGCCTTGTTTCCTAAAGCAGCTCCTATCCAAAGAATATCATGATTTCCCCATTGGATATCTAAATTATTATATTCAGCTAAGGTATCCATAATTAAATGTGGAAATGGTCCTCTATCATAAATATCTCCAACTATATGTAAATGATCTATATTTAATCTTTGAATTAAATTACAGATTGCTATTATAAATTCTTTCCCTCTGTCTATTGAAATAATAGTATCAACAATACTATCAAAGTATTCTTTCTTATTGGCTAATTCTTTTTTTTCGTAAAGTAATTCTTGCAAAATATATTCAAAATCTTTTGTCATAGCCTTTCTAACTTTTGATCTTGTATATTTTGAACAAACTACTTTACAAACTTCAATCAGTCTATAAATAATAGTTATCATCCATTTATCTATATTAAAGTTATCCCTATTTTGCATAAGTTCAACTTTTTCTTTTGGATAATATATTATTGAAGCCAATTCTTTTTTTTCATTCTCTGTAAGTTTATTTCCATAAGCTTCTTCAATCTTGTTTCTAATGGTTCCCGAACCATTTCTTAAAACATGATTAAATGCCTCATACTCTCCATGTATGTCTGTCATGAAGTGTTCAGTTCCCTTAGGAAGATTCATTATGGCTTGTAAATTTATTATTTCTGTTGATGTCTCAGCAATATTTTTAAAAGTTTTAGATAATAACTCTAAGTATTTAATCTCTGTATTCATATCTTCCTCACTTCCTTTTATTAGTAATTAATAAACCAATAATTTGTTAATAGATTAAATAGTAAATGTAGTAAAAAG
>ERZ773027.1933-NODE-1933-length-10544-cov-20.053389_pt1 | contig 10544 bp, 6 predicted proteins | sample MGYA00511032_ERZ773027 | MGnify/ENA primary metagenome ERZ773027 (study PRJEB29015, sample SAMEA2738138) | human oral metagenome | biome: human oral; feature: human-associated habitat; material: saliva | place: China | collected 2190 ... | reverse complement strand
ACTGATCTGCAATGACACTTGGGTCTGTTATAAGCGTTGATACTTCTTCATAACGAGCCTCAAGCCCGTCGAGTTTCTGTAATATACTGTTGTTATCTATCATAATCTTTTAGTTTAATTCATAACCTATCGTTCAACATCCACAATCAGAAACAATCTGATACATGAAAGTGCGTATTCTCACACTTGGAGAATAACAATATTCCTAATTGTAAATTGTGAATTTATAATCGTGAATTATCAATATTCAAATGTGCCAAACTCACTCTTAATAGTTAAGCTACGCTTGCCTTCTTCGATGTGTCCGACAATCTGTGCATCGATGTTGAACTCCTTACTGATAGCAATAACCTGCTCAGCAACCTCTGGACGAACATAGATTTCCATACGATGACCCATGTTGAATACCTGATACATCTCCTTCCAATCAGTACCGCTACACTCCTTAATAGCACGGAAGAGTGGAGGAACTGGGAACATATTGTCTTTGATGACACGGCAATTCTCATTTACGAAGTGTAGTACTTTCGTTTGTGCACCACCTGTACAATGTACCATACCATGAACCTCTGGGCGCAACTCGTCCAACAATCTCTTGATGACAGGAGCGTATGTGCGAGTAGGAGAGAGGACAAGTTCGCCTGCATTGATAGGACTTCCTTCAACGGCATCGGTTAACTTATACTTACCACTGTATACCAAATCCTCTGGTACTGCATGGTCATAACTCTCTGGATAGTTCTCTGCAAGATATTTAGCAAATACATCATGACGTGCAGATGTCAGACCATTGCTACCCATACCTCCGTTATAGCGTGTCTCGTATGTAGCTTGACCAGTAGATGAAAGTCCTACTATCACATCGCCCGGACGGATGTTTGCATTGTCAATAACATCTTTACGACGCATACGGCAGGTAACAGTTGAGTCGACAATAATTGTACGAACAAGGTCGCCAACATCTGCTGTCTCACCGCCAGTAGGGTAGATGCCAATGCCCATCTTGCGCATATCAGCCAAGAGTTCGTCCGTACCATTGATGATAGCTGAGATAACCTCGCCCGGTACAAGCATCTTGTTGCGACCGATGGTTGAACTAACTAAGATATTGTCTACTGCTCCTACACAGAGCAAGTCGTCTGTATTCATTACGATAGCATCCTGTGCAATGCCACGCCATACGCTTAAATCGCCCGTCTCCTTCCAATACATATAAGCCAGTGCAGACTTTGTTCCAGCACCATCGGCATGCATAATGTTGCAATACTCTGGGTCTCCGCCAAGAATATCAGGGATAATCTTACAGAAAGCCTGTGGGTAAAGACCTTTGTCAATGTTCTTGATGGCATTATGCACATCTTCCTTTGCAGCACTTACGCCGCGCATCATGTATCTGTTGTTCATATCTTAAAAGGAGTTTTCTTGTGCAAAGGTAGCTAATATTTGTTGATTATCAGCTGAATTAAAGCATAAATTTCTACTAAAAGAGGGCTTTTGTAGCTTTAAAAATATGTTGTTGACTTTTATAGTTGTTTTGAAGTTCTATCATAGATAGATATTAACTTGTTGTCTGCTTTGATGTGTTAGTGATTTTAGTTGGTAATGGGCAACTTCTATTTCATAGTATTTTGCATGTTAAAGATAGTCTTATTTGTAAAAATAAATTCGTATATGAAAAACCAATATATGCTCTTTTGGCTTTGAAAAGACGCCCTTTTGGCTTGCTAAAGATGCCCTTTTGAGGTCTTACTAACGCCCTTTAAGAAGCCTATTAAGCATCTTTTGAAATGCCTTAACTTAAGTGGTTGATTCCCTGTTGGTTAGAAAGATGATATTTATGTGTGTTTTTTGTCTTTATTTTAATAGGTTCATTTAGATTTATGTAAAGTCTTTTCAATGCGGTATGTATAGTTGAAGTATTTCATGATGAGATTTTCAATGTAGACAGATGAGAGATATAAATGAGTTTATGAATGATAATTACACCGTTAATTAGATCATAAAATAGCATCAGATTGAGCTCTGCATGATGAAAATGTTAATACAAAAATAATTCTGTGATTAACTCAAAAAGTTGCTTTTATAGTTGCTTTGTAAAAGATAAAATACTATATTTGCGGCGTAATATTGATTATTTAATCTGTTACTAAACAATCTAATGTGGTATTATCCACTAATCTATTACTAATATCTAAACTATGTAGCCAATGAATGTATTAGACTATGTAAAAGCGTTCAATGAGTTTTTGTGGAATAGTTTTCTCATGTACGCATTGTTAGGAGTAGGCATTTTCTATACTGTCTACCTTGGTTTCCCACAGATTCGCCATCTAAATTTGGCGTTTAAGTATGCTTTTGGTCCAATATTCAAGAAGCGAAAGCCTGGTGAAACAAAAGTTAATTCATTCCAAGCATTAGCCACAGCTGTAGCCGCTCAAGTTGGTACTGGTAATATTGGTGGTGTGGCAACAGCTATTGCAAGTGGTGGTATGGGAGCTATTTTCTGGATGTGGGTATCTGCATTGTTAGGAATGAGCACCATTTTCTCTGAGGCAGTACTTGCCCAGAAGTATAAGAAAGAGTATCATGGCGAGACGGTTGGAGGCTCAGCCTATTATCTTTATTATGGACTTGGTAGTAAGTGGCTTGCTGTTTGTTTTTCTGTTGCTATTGTTCTTGCGTTGGGATTCGTTGGAAATATGGTACAAGCAAACTCTATCTCAATAGCTTTGAATAATGCTTTCCATATACCTTCTTATATTATAGGTATTGTTTTAGCAGCTGTTGTGGGTGTAGTAATTATTGGAGGACAACGCCGAATCACCGCTATTGCCGAACTTTTAGTCCCTTTCATGGCGATTGTGTATATCTTGGGTTCGCTTGTTATCATTTATATGTTTGCTGATCAGTTGCCTCATGTTATCCGTACAATCTTCCAAGATGCTTTCTCTATGAAGTCAGCAGCAGGTGGAGCCGCTGGTACGGTGATGAAATATGCCATTCGCTATGGTGTTGCTCGTGGTCTGTTTTCGAATGAGGCTGGTATGGGTTCAACGCCTCATGCTCACGCTTTGGCTGATGTTAAAGACCCTTCTGAGCAGGGATTTGTAGCTATGGCAGGTGTTTTTGTTGATACCGTTCTTATCTGTACATCAACAGCTTTTGTCATTATGCTGACAGGTTCTTTCCAAAATCTAAGCTTAAAATCGGTTGCTATTACGCAAGAAGGTTTCGAGATAGCTTTTGGAAATGGTGGAATTATCTTCCTTGCCATCAGTCTAATCTTCTTTGCTTTCACAACAATTATTGGGTGGTATATGTTTGCTGAGATGAATATCAAGTTTATGTTTGGTAAGAAGGGTATTCTTTCTTATCGTGCACTTGTTGTTCTCTTTGTCTTTCTTGGCTGTCTTTTTGCAGCAGATATGGTATGGGAATTGGCAGATACCTTCAATGGTCTGATGGTAATTCCTAACCTTATTGGTATTATTTTCCTTGCACCTCAGGTAAAGAAAATATATAAGAACTTCTTGGCAAACAGAAAAGAAAATAATTCTTAAGCCTTTTGTCAACTTCTATCGTTATTTTCTTTTGATGTTTCTTCTTATTATGTTGAAACCAATCAATTGAAGAATAAATAGCTATTTTGAGCGGTGAGCTACATGTTGGTATGTGCTCACCGTTCTTATGATTAGGCTTAGTAGTTATAATTATCCTTTTAAGCTAAACTGCCTGTTAAAGCCTAAACTGCTTTTGTTTTATAATTGAGCAGCTTGTCTATCTTTGGGTTAAAGGTATAGAGGGCTATGTTAAGTTACATAAATAGACAATCAATATAGAATTATGGTATAATGTATATATTTATAACGCTTATGTAAATAACAATTATTTGAAAATACGGATGCTATTTTGTACCTTTGTAACTAATCCTGATTGTTATAGCATGTTAAGATCATGATTGGATGAAACAATATGAAGCAAATCAATAATACAAAAATGAAAAGTACCTTTCTAACTAAGATGGTAAAGCCAATAGAAGAGAATTCTCTTTTCTTTATGTTTATGCTGTTGGTTGGTGCCTTTACGAATGTGAGTCATCGTAATGTTTTTGGTTATATAGAATTGATTGCGGATCTATATATTATTTGTTTTTTACTGAGTCTTTGTCAACAAACAATACGTCAAGGGTTGGTGATTATGTTGAGTAGTGTTGTTTATGTGGTAGCCATAATAGATACTTGCTGTAAGACACTCTTTGATACTCCAATTACACCGACAATGCTTCTTTTAGCGCAAGAGACTACAGGCAGAGAGGCTACAGAGTTTTTCTTGCAATATCTTAATCTAAAACTTTTCTTTTCTGCAGCTGATATTATTCTTTTTCTTGCACTCTGTCATATTGTTATGGCGGTAAAGAAGATGACATTTCCAACCTCTTATCTCAAGCAACCTTTTGTTGCCTTTGCTTTAATGTTTACAATCTTTGTAGGAATAGCTTTAAGTGTTTATGATAAGGTTCAGCTTTATAGAGTTAAGAATCTCTCAGAACTTGAGGTTGCGGTTACTAATGGGTTTGCACATCTTTATCATCCAGTCGAACGTATTGTTTATGGACTTTATTCAAACCACTTGATAGCAAAGCAGGTTGATGGAGTCATTATGGTTAATCAGCAAATAAAAGTAGATTCATGTTCTTTCACATCTCCTACAATTGTACTTGTTATAGGTGAGAGTGCCAACCGACACCATTCTCAACTGTATGGCTATCCCTTGCCAACAACGCCTTATCAACTTGCCATGATGAATGGTAAAGATTCGTTAGCAGTGTTTACTAATGTTGTTTCACCATGGAATCTAACGAGTAAAGTGTTCAAGCAAATTTTCTCATTGCAATCCGTTGACGAGAAAGGCGATTGGAGTAAGTTTGTACTCTTTCCTGCAGTGTTTAAGAAAGCGGGTTATCATGTTAGTTTCTTGTCTAATCAATTTCCATATGGTATTAACTATACACCTGATTGGACGAATAATCTTGTAGGTGGTTTCTTCTTAAATCATCCACAGTTAAATAAGCAAATGTTTGATTATAGAAATGTCACGATTCATAACTATGATGAGAATCTATTAAATGATTATAAAGATATCATTAGCTATAAGAAGCCACAACTGATAATCTTTCATCTTTTAGGACAGCATTTTCAATACTCATTGCGTTGTAAAAGTAATATGAAGAAGTTTGGAATAAAGGATTATAAGCGTATGGACTTGACAGATAAAGAGAAACAAACTATTGCAGACTACGATAATGCAACGCTTTATAATGATTTTGTATTGAACAAGATAGTAGAACAGTTCCGTAACAAGGATGCCATTATTGTCTACTTGTCTGACCATGGAGAGGATTGCTATGGTAAAGATGTAAATATGGCTGGTAGGTTAACTGAAGTAGAACAAATCAATCTCAGGAAGTATCACGAAGAGTTTGAAATACCTTTTTGGATATGGTGTTCGCCTATATATAAGCAGAGACATCGCAAGATTTTTACGGAAACATTGATGGCAAGAAATAATAAGTTTATGACAGATGATCTCCCACATCTGTTGCTTTATCTGGCTGGAATAAAGATAAAAGACTACTTCGAAGAGAGGAATGTCATCTCTCCAAGTTTTAACAGCAATCGTCGTCGTCTTGTTTTGAAGACTATTGACTATGATAAAGCGTTATATCAATAAGACGTTTTTATAGTGCTGTTTGGTAGAGTTGTCCTATATTAGTTCTTTATAAAGCATTTTACAGTCTTCTTTATAATAACCAAAACGAGACTCTTTGACTATCTTCAGCTGATGTGTTGTCATTCCGCACATAGCGTGTTGATGCTCCGCACATATTGTGTTGTTGGTTAACACCAATTGTGCTGAGCGCTAAACATCTTGCAAAATGTCACCAAAGTAGGTTCAACTTATTGTTATAAACAAGTTGTACTACAAAGAACTTACTTAACCTATTGGGTTAGTAGCTTATTTCGTAAAGTTGATAAGATACCATTCTAAGGAGATACTATTCTTTCTTTTATCCTATAAGAGTAGAATAATGCATTTGAAATAAAATTCAATGAATAACTTATGTCTACTTAAACTAACAACTCTTATTTTCTTTTTTCACCCTCCACGATTGGTTTCTGTGCATTCATTTTGTGTAATTTAGATGTGAGATGTCTATAAAGGCGAGCAACGAGTTGAGGATGCGAAGAGGCAAGGTTGTTCTTCTCAGACAGGTCGTTTGATAGATTATATAGTTCTTTTTGACCTGTGAGATACGAATAAATCAATTTCCATTGTCCTTCACGAATGGCACAATTAAGACTGATTCCCAATCCCTCTCCATCCCAAATGTTAGGATAGTTCCATATCAGTTGTCGCTTCTTATCACCTTGTTGTTTACCACGAAGAATAGGTGTAATGTCTTGTCCGTCTATTTTTTGTGGTACATGATAGTTCTTAATTCCAGCCATGGAGAGTAAGGTAGGGTAGAGGTCCTCTATGATGATAGGTACATGAGAGCGAGTATTTGGTTTTACAATATTATTCCATTTTACAATAAAGGGAACTCTTATACCTCCTTCATACAGAGAACCTTTACCACTCTTGAGTGGTGCATTCTGCGTGTAAAGTTCTCCATCCCGCCAATAGGATGATGAGGCGAGTCCTCCATTATCGCTCATAAAGATGATGATAGTCTCTCGCTTAAGTCCTGCCTTTGCGACCCAATCCATGAGATCTCCCAAACTTTTATCCATTCCTGCAATCAATGAAGCGTAAGCAGCTTCCTTTTCCGAAAGACCACGTGCACGATAGGTAGGGTAAAAACGCATATCTCGATCGATTGGTACGTGCACAGCATAATGAGACATATAGAGATAGAAAGGTTGGTCGTATTTCTTAGCCTTCTCTAATGATGCTATTGCCTCTTGTGTAAGGGCTTCTGTGGCAAAGATGCCAGTACCCCAATAACGTTCCAAGCCTGGGATAGCGAATGGAGATGTGGGTTTGCCATCTTTTGTAAAACCGTAGTTACGTTCGCTTAAATAGGTAGCTAATCCACCAGCTGCCGTTCCTGTAATGTTTACGTCAAAGCCAAAATGGCACGGATTCTCACCCGGAGTGTCAATAGCTCCCCAGTGTGCTTTTCCGCAATGTATGGTGTGATAGCCTGCATTTTTTAGGAGTTGTACAAAGGATATAGCCTTTGTAGTATGTGCGACATTACCGCTTTGCGCAATACCATTATAATTCCAATCAGGTAATGTTACGCCATCTCGTTTCCCATCTGTCATCTTATCGCGATGTAAAGTCCAATTCGTTACCCGATGGCGAGCCATATTCATACCTGTCATCAGACTACATCTGGAGGGCGAACTGATAGGAGTTGCATAAGCATCTGTAAACATCATCCCCTCGGAAGCAAGTCTTTCCATGTTAGGTGTATCGTATTTCCGATTATTGGCAGTAATCGAATCGGCAAAGGGAAGGGATGTGTCTTGCCATCCCATGTCGTCTACCATGAACAAGATAATATTGGGTTGTGTATTTACTTGTTGTGCTTTGGCTGGGAAGGAAATGCCGAGAGCAGCTATTGAAGTTGTAATCAATAGGGTAGAAGAGTGCTTTGAATTATATAAGGTATAGTTATTCATTGTTGTATCAATCATTGATAGGGGTTTTTAGATAGAGTACAAAGTTAAAAAGAAAGTTGCTAATCACCACATAAATATGATGAAGTTCTTAAATTCTTTTGCTATAAAGTTATTGAGAGTGTCCTATAGTAGATGCATGATATGGTTAAACTACCAAATATATAGGGATACATCAAGGGTTATAAAGGGAGAAAAGTTTATTTGTGTAATATAGTAAATAGGATTCTGTCTGGAATGGTCTTAATAAAAAAAGTCAGACTGCGGACAGTCTGACTTAATTGTATCATTTTTCTAAACAAAGAACGATGGTTATAAACACCTTTATTTCTTTACTGCCCATTGGAATGTACTACATGGTAATCCTACCTCATTCACAAGGTTGGCACGTGTAAAAGGTTGCCATCCATAACGAACATAGAGTGGGCGTGTTACAGATGACGATCTAACAAGAATTGTGTTAGATGATGTTATTTGTGCTTCTGCTGGATAATAGATGCCATCTGCACCTGCTACCTCAAAGCCAATAAGGTGGCTGCCCTTAGCTGATAGTGACTTTGCGTGAATAAACTGCAATTCAATTCCATTGTCTTTTGCTAATACAGAATGACAGATAGGACCATCAGATTCTATGTTGTAGTCATAACTATGGTGTAAAGCCTGTAAGCCAAGTCGCTCACCGACAGGCTTTTTGTTCGTGTAATGTACATCTAAGGAATCACCCACATCTGTTGTAACAGCCATCCAGGTGTTACGTAGTCTTGATGCCATACGACGCTGAGAATCACGGAAACGTGGCCATGAAGGACGATTCAGGCTGGAGAGCTGTACGAAATAAAATGGTAGCTCTGGGTCATGGAAGAAGTTACGCCAACTCTTCTGTAACATCGGGAAGAGACGTTCGTGTAGTTCCATGTTATGTGCATTGGACTCACCTTGGTACCAAACAATTCCCTTGATACTATATCCTTTTAGTGGAAGCATACCAGTCTCGAACATATAGGCTGGTGCATAAGGATGACGTTGCAGTGGGTTCTTACTTACGCTGATGTTTTGCAATGCTCGCTCACGTGCCCATTTCATACCGAAATCTCCATGATACCAATCACGAAGAATAGCTGGCATACGTTGTTCTAACGTATGGCGGTCAATCCATGACTCTGTAGTGGTTCCACCAACAGCATTACAGATGATACCTACTGGGACCTGCAAACTGTCTGCTAACTTCTTTCCAAAGTGATAAGCTACAGCTGAGAAGCCACCCAAAGATTCTCGAGAGCAGTTACGCCATGGTCCAATATGGAGGTACTGATGACGATTTACAGAGTCGCAAGCATTAGCAGACCATGCTACGGCAGTCGTTGGGTAGATAGCTGACATATTAAAAAGATGTAAGTGTGTCTGACTGTCAGCCTCATTCAAGTCTTGTGTCTTGCTCTGTACAGCATTTACAGGTAACTCCATGTTTGATTGTCCTGAGCAAAGCCACACTTCACCAACGTATATGTCTTTAATAGTAAGCTTTTCTTTCTTCGTACTTATTTGGGCTTTATAAGGTCCGCCAGCTTTCTCAGCAGGGAAGGTGATCTTCCATTTTCCTGCATCATTTGTTATAGCTGAAAGCATATGCCCATTGAAGTTGACCTTAACAGTTTCACCTGCATTTGCTTTTCCACGGAAAACAATAGGTTTGTTGCGCTGAATAACCATACCATCGGTATACAATGGAGACAGAGCAAGCCCACCATAGTTGCCTGTCAAGGCTCTATAGACCGTCTCTGCAATAATCTTTGCGCCCTCAGCATTCGGGTGAATAGCATCGGCAAGAAGGTCGGGACGACTATATAGAGGTGTATTTAAGTCAATGAGTGGAACTCGTGTCGCTGTCGCCACTTGTCGTATATGTTTCTGAATCTGCGCATGCCAGTCGCGTGTACCACTCTCAAAACGTGGATGACGCTCAAAGATAGGGGTCATAAGACAAATCCAAATCTTTGCTTTAGGATTCGCCTGACGGAAACTATCAATCAGACGGATGTAATCAGCGTTAAATTCTTCACTGTACTCAGGCCAGTTTCGCGGGTCGGTATCATTGAGTCCAAGATGGATAATGACAAGGTCTGCCTTGAAATTCAAAGCGTCTTGGTACTCTTGTTGGTCGACATAGGGACGATGTCCATGTTGTAGTAGTGTAGTTCCAGAGTGTCCGAAGTTTCTGACTTCATATTTATCTCCTAACATCTTCTGTAGTTGTGCTGGATAACAATTCTTTTCTCTATCGATAATTGTCATTCCCCATGTCACACTATTTCCTACACATGCTACCTTGATTTTGCTGCCAGCAACAGCAGTCAAAACCATAATGAGCATTCCAAACAACACGATTGTTCTTTTCTTCATAATCATTTATAAATGTAGTAATGGAAGGTTTTGCTTTTACTTAATATTTAACTTATACATAAATTCTTTGCAAAGTTAAATATAATCTATGAATAAAGAAAACACTATGGATAACAAAAGCATATGAATGAATAAATTATTAAACAAAAGGATAGGTGGTGTTATGAAAAAGTATAGACGTACAGCTATTCATATAGCATTACAAAAGGCTATTAATATACAAGTGGAATAACTTAAATTTCTGAACTTTTAAATAACAAAAAACCTTATGAAACAAGAAGTTTGAGACTTATTTCGTTAAAAATAGATTTTACATAAACATGTGTTCGCACACATCATTATAATGAAAAAATAATCTACTAAAAGTTTGCATGTGACGCGAAAATAATATATCTTTGTGACTGTTATCCTGAAAACAATCTTTTACCTTTAAAAGACTAATACCTATTGAGTAAA
>ERZ773027.1930-NODE-1930-length-10551-cov-37.598514_pt1 | contig 10551 bp, 8 predicted proteins | sample MGYA00511032_ERZ773027 | MGnify/ENA primary metagenome ERZ773027 (study PRJEB29015, sample SAMEA2738138) | human oral metagenome | biome: human oral; feature: human-associated habitat; material: saliva | place: China | collected 2190 ... | reverse complement strand
GTGCTTTCGCTACCCTCAATGCGCTCTGTCTCAATACGCTCTGTCGAGGCGCCGGGGCTTGCATCCCAATCCAGACCCAGTGCCGCCAAATCAGCAATCTGACGCTCCGCAGCACCCGGGCGCACGCGATCTAGATCCTCCACGCGCAGATAGAAGGGCTTGCCACCGCAGCGCGCCATCGCCCACGCCAAAATAGCGGTACGCAAATTGCCCAGATGCAAGTCACCCGAAGGGGAGGGGGCGTAGCGTCCGGTACCGCTGGGGAAAGGCTGAGTCGAAGGGTTAGAAGAGGGGGTAGGCGAAGAAGTCATACTCCTATCCTATAGGGGTGTTAGATGCGGGTTTAACCACGCGCACAACTCTGGGTTGAGTGGTGTTGAGGCATAAATATTGCTTCTACGGATGCGCACCGGGCTCTTTGAGGAGCTCCTGTGGTGATGATGGGCAGTTCAAACAATCCGGAGAGGTTGATAAAGCTCACCACTTTCTTGACGCTAGAGATACGTTTGTACAAAATAATGCACTTTCATTGCCTTGAATTGTTACCGAACCGTAAATTTCTGTTCTCTGAAGCCCGAATAGCCCCTCAGGCGCTAAAAATTCCAGTAGGGTTGTATCTATGGCTCGTACTATTGAACTCGCAGACGGCGTGTACCGTATTGCGACCGACAACTACCGACTGAACACCGGACTGGTCCTCGGACTGGAACGTGCACTTGTCGTGGATACCGGCGCAGGTCCCCGTCAGGCAACCGAAATTTATGATGAGGTTCGCCGTCTCACGCGCCTTCCTATTACCGTCGTAAACACTCACGGACACTATGAGCGTTTCTTCGGCAACGATGTTTTCGCGGCAATGGGTGTCGAAGAATTCTGGGCGCACCCTCGCGCCGCGCGTGCAATCCGTAAATACGGTGAGGCGCAGCGTCCCTACGTCGAGACGCTGGAACCGGAAATGGCACACAAGCAGGGTGCCGCCACTAATATTGTTGTTCCCAACCGCCTAGTCGCCAATAGGGGCGACGGCATCACTTTCACCCCCATCGACCTGGGTGAGCGTAGCGCAACCCTCATGTACATGGGACCCGGTCACACCGACGGTGACATTATGGTTGGTGTTGAAGATGTGCTGTTTATGGGCGGTCTGATTGAAGAGGGTACCGACCCCTACTTTGAGGATTCTTTCCCCGATCGTTGGATCGATACTCTCGGTGCGGTGCTCGAATTTGATCGCTACCGCGTGTTTGTGCCCGGTAACGGTGAGCCGGTGGACCGCACCTTCGTGGAGCGTGAGCGTAACACCATGGTGACCGCTATTGAGTTGATTCGTTCCTCCACTTTGGATCGTGATGACGAGGCGACGACCGCGGCAATGTATAAGCTGCCGTACGCACCGGGTGCTACTCGCTTCCTGCTGGATCGTTTGGCTCAGCTTGAAGGTGCACCGGTGGCGGCATATCTCGAAGCGGATCACCCGGACACCAGTGGTTTCACGGGTCCGATTACTCTGGGTCAGGCATCGTACTAAACCCCATATACAATATGCCTCATAGAGCATAAATACAGGTGAGGGCTGGTTTCTACGGTAGAAACCAGCCCTCACCTTTTATATGTCCGAACCTTAGGGTACGTATTTAGCGCTGAACGTACTGGGCGCGCATTGCCTCGCAATCAGCCGTCAAAGAAGCCGGGATATTGCCCATTGCCTCGCAGAGCTGCACAAAACGGTGACGCCAATCCAGATGCTGCAGCGCCTGACGAATCTGCTGCTCACCCTGCGCGGGGGTCCAGCGGGAGGCGGCATCGGCAACCTGCGCGAGGCCCGCGCGAGCATCCGCGTGATCAATGTCGATGGTCGCGCCATCCCACAGGATTTCACGTACGGTGGTGGTGTTCGGAACCTTGCCGACCACAGTCACGCCCGAAGCCAGCGCATCGGTCCAACGACCGGTGATGTACTCCTTGGTCGGGTGAGTGTACGGTGCCGGGCTGACCGAGGTGGAGAATGCCATCAGGAACTTCGCGCGGTTCAGAGAATCCTGCAGGTGCTGAGCCGACTCGCGGTCGTTCGCGCCGAAGGGCGGGCGGCCCTCAAAGCTCAGACCCAGCTCGGCGGCAAGAGCTGCGGTCGCCTCGTCATCTTCGTAGGCGGCGGGCTGACGACCCACACGCAGCAGGTCGGTGCTCTTCGACTCCAGCGCAGCCAGACGGTCGCTGAACTTGCTCCACACATCCGCACCCCAGGGCAGAACGCCGGGAGTCTTCACGCCCGCAGCGGTCCAGGGCTGAACGTCATCAACGTCCGCAACGAAAATACGGTCGTAGGTGGAGGACTTAGCCACCGCGGGAATACGGTCATCCCAGAAGCTATCAATCACCCAGCCGTAGATAGCGCCGTAGCGGCGGAACGCGAAGGAGCGCTGCGAAATGGCGTACAGCTGACCGGGATCAGAAGCAATCACCAGGCAACGCTTGGAGCCGCCCTTAAGGCGGGGCAGACGCGCCAGAAGCTTCGTTTCCTTGCTGAGGGATGCGCCCACATCCACGGTGTGTACGGTACCGCCGGTGTAGCGGGCGAGAAGCTCCGCCATGGCGTGTACGGGAACCCAACCGGCTCCGGAGGGGACAGCAACAATAATATCGAGTGAGCTCATGAGATTCCTTGGGAGCAACGCCCGCCGCATGCACCGGGCTCACCGGGGTAAAACCTCCGGTTGCGTGCGGTGCGTATCAGCGGCGAGAGCGTGAATGTCAATAAATGATAGATAGGGTGCCTTGCGTCAGCAGGCGCGCAAAAAACGCGAAGGTAGCGGCGAGTGAAACCGCTACGACCGGCTAGCTTTCAGCCACGGAAGGCTACGGCACAGGTAGTTTTCAGTATATCGGTCAACCCCGCGCACGGGGGCTTAGCCTGCACCCTTTAGAAACGGCTTTAGGGTGTGTGAATGCGCACCTCAACGCCCGATTCGGTACCAAAACCGGCAGCCATGCGCGCCAGATCAGTATTCGGGGCGGCAACCACCGTGAAGAAACGATCCACAGCGGCGGTGAACTGCTCCTGACGAGCCATATCGCCGTGTTCAAGGGTCGTGAAAATACCGCCGCCGGCATCGTCAAAGACCTCAACGCGCAGTTCGGGCAGAAGCTCAGTATTCGGCAGGTTCAGTGAGGACACATCGTGCTGGAAGGTCAGGTCGCCGCACAGCAGGGTCACCGGCAGGGCGGCGCCGCCAATTATCGGGCGGGAGTTCTCATCCACACCGGCAGGGTAGTAGCCCGACAGGGACACACCAATAGCGGTCGCAATGGTGCCGTCAATACCAGCAAGACCGCGGTTAGCAAACACGCGCGCGGGGGCGGGCTCGCCCAGGGCGGGGGCTGCCGCATCCAAATCACGCACCAGGTTTGAGGAGCCCAGCACCATGAGGCGGCTCTGAGCCACCGCATCCTGCCAGACGCGGCGAGCGTAGGAGCGGCCGGCGGTGCGGTTGCGGTAATCGGTGTAGTCAACCGAGCTCTCGGCGTCGGGGTGCTCGTAGGCGGCAATGGCGCGCAGGCACTCGTCCTGCAGCGTGCGTGCCGGGGCAACCCACTGCTCTAGCCAGCTCAGCTCGTCCGCCAGCTCATCTGCCAGCTCATCGGTGGCAACAGAGGACGCGTGCGCAAACTCGGCAAGCTCGTGCGGGGTCGACAGCTCCACGAAGGAGCGCGCGCCCGGCTCGTACCAGCTGGCGCGGCGCGGGGCGTAGAACGCGCACTGAATATCTTCGCGTTCCAGCAACGCCGTAATCGGGCGCGAAAGCGTCGGGTGGCCGAAGAGCACCACACGCTCAATCTGGGAGGCGGGGGCGAACGAACCATCAGCGAGCAACTGCGGATAGTGAGGAATCGAGGTCACGCCGTGGCGCGCCTCGGAGGAAGGCTCCGCAAATAGCGGCAGGTTCAGCACGCGCGCGAACTCCGCCGCGAACTCGCCGGCACCGTCAGCGGCAACCACCACGGTGCGGTGCGCCGGGGTGAACTCCGCCAGGTCCGCCTGCGCCTCCAAAGAATCCAGAAGCCAACGCTGTTCAGCGCTGGAGAGCCCGGAACCCTCAGCGCGGGCGGCACGGGCGCGGCCCTCAGCCTGCGGGTCGTAATCCTCCAGCAGGCTCTGCGCCCACTGCGGCAGCATCTGCGCAAAACGGCCCGAGGGGGTCAGCGGCGTATCGAAACAAATGTTCAAGTGCACCGGGCCGATCGGCTCCGTCGACCGCTTGCGCCAGTGCTCGGCGCTACGACCGGTCAGCGCATTCAGGCAGGCGGCAAAAGCCTGAGTCTGCTCACCCTCCACCTGCTCGGGGTAGGAGGTCAAATCAGCTTCAGCACGCACAAAAGGATGGAAGAAACTCGCCTGACGGGTCGTCTGATTCACGCCGCTACCGCGCAGACGCTCCGGGCGGTCAGCGCTGAGCACCGCCAGGGGCACGCCGGCGTGGTACGCCTCCATGACGGCGGGCATGTACTCGCCCAGCGCCGTACCGGAGGTGCACACCAGACCCACCGGCTGACCGGATGCCTTGGCAATGCCCAGGGCGGTAAAGGCTGCACTTCGCTCGTCCACGCGCACATGCGCAATGAGCGCGCCGGCTTCAGCGGCGGCGGCAATAGCGTACGCAAGGGGTGCGCTGCGGGACCCCGGAGACACGACAACATGCCGCATACCGGCGCGAATCAGCGAATCGAGCACGGATACTGCGGTGAGCATGGCGGGGGTTGAGCGGTTTTCAGTCACCGTACCATTCTAATGCCGTAAGGTTTTTCGTTCAGTTATGGTTACCCTTCACAGGTGCGACCTTGACAGCTACAGTCTTCACAGCCCGGAAGCGCGTTCCAGCACCCGGTAGCATGCGGTGACGCGCTCCACCCACCACTGGCGGGTCTGCTCATCGGTGGCAAGACGCTCCAGGCGTTGCGGGCTGGGGATGATGGCACGCAGGTCCATGAACCCGTCGCGGGCGATGAGCGGCTCATCGGTGACATCCTCAGCCATGAGGGAGACCGTGCCCAGACCGCACCCGTACCTCAACGTCGGTAGGGAAGCCGCCAGAGAGGCACCGGTGGCAATACCCACCGAAGACTCCAGCGCGGAAGAAACCACCGCCGGAAGCTGCGCCTGCTCCACCAGCGCGAGCGCACGACGTACACCGCCCAGCGGCGCCGCCTTAATAACCATCAGATCCGCGGCGTTCGCGCGGGCCACCTTCAGCGGGTCTTCCGCCTTACGAATCGACTCGTCCGCGGCAATGCGGACGGGCAGCCCCTCCTTAGCGATGGCAAAGCGGAGCGCCGCCATGTCCTCAATGGATGCCACCGGCTGCTCGGCGTAAATAATGCCGTACTCGCAGAGCTTACGCAGCGCATCAAGGGCGCCGCCGAGGGTGTAGCCCATGTTCGCGTCCACCTTCAGGCGGGCATTCGGGAGGGCATCTCGTGCCGCCGCCACGCGCGCAATATCGTCGGTGAGGCTCTGGCCCTTCTCAGCCACCTTGATTTTGAGCTCCTGAATCTCACCCTCGTACTTGGCGAGCACCTGCGGAACACGCTCCGCCGGTACCGCCGGCAGGGTCGCGTTCAACGGGATGCGCGTACGCACCGGCTCCGGGGCGGGCAGCCACGCCGCCTCCAGCGCGCAGGCAAGCCACGCGGCAGACTCCTGCGCGCCGTACTCGAGGAAGGGCGCGAACTCGCCCCAGCCATGCGGGCCGTGAATCAGCGCGCTCTGGCGGCTATTGACCCCGCGGAAAGTAACCGTCATCGGAATTTCGACCGTGAACAGGTTCTCCAGAACCTCCTGCAGCGGCGGCAGGGGAGTGTTCGTGAGGTGAAAACCGTAGCCGAGAGGCGGCACGCTCATACTGGTGTTCAAGGTATCTGCCCTTCTTCGATGCGCTATGAGCTCACCATAGCATTCTGGGGGCGGGCGGGTGCGCTCGCGCCCTGTCACGCATTCTCTGGAAACTCTCAGGTTGTGGTCGAAAAAACTTTAGTTTTTCATAGCTTAACCTGGAATAGTAGGTAGTTATTCGCCCCAGAGAACCGGCGCTGTGGTACGAGAAAACGGTAGCTTGGGGGCTACCGTTCAGACAGCGGGTACCTGCAGGGCGAATACCGCTAACAGACATGAGGGTCAGAAGGTACGGAAGAGGTTATGAAGAAGACATCAAAGGGGCAAACAACAGGTGCGGGGAACCCCGGTTGGGGCGATTCGGAGAACCTGGAGGCTACTCGCGCTCTTCACTCTTCTGATGACGCGCCCACTACAGTGTTTTCCTCTGATGAGACTGCGGTGCTCTCTGACTATCAGGACCCTACCCAGGTGCTTTCTGATTATCAGAATCCTACTGCGGTGCTCTCTGACTACCAGGATCCTACTGAGGTGCTTAACTCCCACGAAACGGCTACCCCCGCTGCGGGGCACAGTGATGACCGTACGAAAGTTCTGACCGATTACGGTTCATCGCCTGCTAACGAAGCTGCGCCGGCAGGTTCCGCGAATGCAGGTTCCGCGAATGCAGGTTCCGCGAACGCTGAATCCGCGAATACCGAAGTTATTTCTTCGCACCCCGAACATACAGAGGTTATTGGTGCGACCCGTCCTCTGCCGCGCGCCTACCGCGCCCCGATTAAGATTCCTGAGACGATTCCCTCGCCGCAGGAACGCGCTTCCCAGGGGAACTACAGTGCGGATGAGCCGATGCAGGCTACTCGCCGTCTCGATCCGCCGAAGCCTCCGGTGAGCGGTTTTCCGCTGAACAATCAGATGGGTGCCCCCCAAATGGGTACGCCTCAGATGGGTGCGCAGCAGCCGCTTCCTCCGCAGATGCCCCCGCAGGCGCCTCCGCAGCCGGTGGCTTATCCACCCGAGGCGTATCCTGCCGCCGCATACCCGAACGGTGCGTATGTTCAGACCGGTCAGGTTCCCGTGGATGCTTCGGGCCGCCCGGTGGATCGTCCCGGCGAAGAGCAGGGGCATCATCTTCCGAGTACCGGCGTTTTGATGCGTCACGTGATGGCGTTGCTGTTCTTGGGTCTGTCGCTCTATGGCGCGTTCGTGTTCTTCATTTACACGGCGACCGGCCAGCAGGTTGATGAGCAGGCGTACACCGAGTACGCACACCAGTTCAAGAGCTACCGCGGTCCGACCCTGACCGCGTTGGATTCTCTTCCCGCGGTTGTCGGCGTGATTGCCGTGCTGGGTCTGGTTGCGGCGCTGATTTGGAAGCACCGGTTCCTGCCCTCGCTGATTGGTGTGCTGGTCGCGGCTGCCGCGGTGACGAGTACGTATCTGCTCAAGCACTATCTGATTGTGAAGCCCGACCTGGGTGTTCAGGAGGCGCTGAGTAACTCGGCACCCAGCGGCCACACGACCTTCGCGGCGGCGGCTGGCGCGGCGCTCTTCCTTGCGGCGCCTCGTTTCTTGCGGCCCACGGTGGCTCTCTGCGCGGCGTTGGCGACCTGCCTGACGGGTGCCTCCACGATTATTAATGGTTGGCACCGCCCGGCGGATGTGGTGACCGCTATCCTGGTCACCGCCATCTGGACGGTTGTGGGTATGGGTGTGCTGCGTTATGTGCGTCCGGCAGATTTTGCGGTGCCGGCGCGTGGCGGTTTGGTGCTGGTGCCGTTGATGACGATTGCGACGCTGTTCCTGTCGTTCTGCGCGGTCATCCTGTATCTGATCGCGATTTTTGCGCCGATTCCCGGTGGTGCGTTTACCGCGGCGACCTGCATGATTATTGCGGTGAGCTTTGGTACGACGGCGTTGATGGTGAACCTGTTGCGCCCGCGTAATAGTAATCGCTCCGCCTATTCGAAGGTGTGGAGTTACTAGTAGATGTTGTTCCCCTCCCTGCTCGGGGTGTTTTAGCCCGAGATGTTTTGGCTCGGTGTGAGCTGAGGTATTGTCCCGTTGCGGGGAGGGGAATACAATATAACTAATTTAGTATTTTATATACCAAATATAGGGAGGGGGTGCGCGCCCCCTTTCACTCATCCCTGACAAGAAAGGTTTGTACCATGGCAGGTACCCATGAAGGCCGCGTCCTCGTATTTCCCCAGCTCACCGAAGCGCTGACCCCCTTTGACGATAAGCCCCAGGCTCGCAAGATTGTTGATGCCGACGGCGGCAACCTGACCCTCATGGAATTGGCTGCGGGCCAGTCCTGGCACGAGCACCACAGCGTGCACCCCATCTTCGTGCAGGTGCTCAAGGGTGAGGTTATCTTCCACGTGAAGGACCGCGATATTACCCTGGTGCCCGGCAAGCCGATTCACGTGACCGCCAAGCTGCTGCACTCCCTGCGCGCCGTGAAGGACTCCACCCTGCTGGTGACCATGCTGACCGGCGAGTCGCACCCCGAACCCAAGGTCAATATTGACGTCGAAGAGGTCTAAAGCCCGATCTTAAAACGTTAGCTCGCCGCCGCATCCGCACAGGATGCCGCGGCGAGCTTTCTATATGCCTGCCTGCCCTCACATATGACGGCGAGAATCCCCTCACGCTACGCCCTGAGCTTTCTGCACGCCCGGACACCGCGAGTGAGCGTACCCTGAGAAGTACACTCCCGCTACCCCCCCCGCTAATACTGCAGGGAACAACCCGAAAGGGGAACAGCCCGAAAAGGGGAGTAAGCCGAAAGGATACGCAATGCCCAAGTCACTGCAACGCCCCGTCGTTCTTCTCACCGGCGCCAGCTCCGGTATCGGCTACGACGTGGCGCCGCTACTGGTGCGCTACGGCTACACCGTCTACGGTGCCGCCCGCCGCGTTGAGAAGATTGAAGAGCTCGCCTCCGAGGGCGTGAAAGCGCTCAGCATGGATGTTACCGATGAGGCATCCATGGAAGCCGCCGTACAGCAGATCATTGACGCAGAAGGCCGCATTGACGTGCTCATCAACAACGCGGGCTACGGATCCTACGGCGCTATTGAAGACGTCCCCATCGACGAGGCGCGCCGCCAGTTCGAGGTGAACCTCTTCGGCCTGGCGCGCCTCACCCAGCTGGTGCTGCCGCATATGCGCGCACGGGGTTGCGGGCGCATCCTGAACATCTCCTCGATGGCGGGGCGTATCACCATGCCTCTGGGATCCTGGTACCACGCCACCAAGTACGCCCTCGAGGCGTTCAGCGATGCACTGCGCATGGAAGTTGAAGAGTTCGGCATTGACGTGGTCATTATTGAGCCCGGCGGCATCAAGACCTCCTGGGGACTCATCGCGGCAGACCACCTGGAGGAATCCTCCCGAAACGGTGTCTACGCTGAGCAGGCGCAGCGCGTTGCGGCAAATATGCGTAAGCTCTACTCGCCGCCCTCCAGTCTCTCAGAGCCCAAGGTGATTTCGAGGACCATTTTGCGAGCCCTGGAGGCGCGCCGCCCCAAGACTCGCTACCTGGTGGGTTTCGGTGCTAAACCCTCCGTGTTCCTGCATACCGTGCTGCCGGACCGTCTCTTTGACAAGGTGGCGCGCCGCATCTTCTAGGGCCGAAGTAGCCGCGAACTAGAACATTAAAAAGCGGGCGGTGCTGCGCGAAACAGAATGTTTCGTACAGCACCGCCCGCTACGTTTTTCAAGAGCTAGTACTAGTCTACTACGGCGTGGGTCGGATCGAGCACGCGCGCCAAGAAAGCCTGAGTACGTTCGTGCTGGGGGTTGCCAATCACCTGATCGGCGGGACCCTCCTCCACGACCACACCATCGGCCATGAAGACGACCTTATCGGCGACCTCGCGGGCGAACGCCATCTCGTGAGTCACCACGATCATGGTCATGCCCTCGTCAGCAAGGTTGCGCATAATGCTCAGAACCTCGCCGACCATCTCCGGGTCGAGCGCACTGGTCGGCTCGTCGAAGAGCATCAGATCCGGGTTCATGGACAGTGCACGCGCAATAGCCACACGCTGCTGCTGACCACCGGACAGCTGAGCCGGGAAGCGGTCTTCCTTGCCTTCCAGACCGACCTTGGCGAGCTGCTCGCGGGCAACCGCCTCCGCCTCCGCCTTGGAACGGCCCAGAACCTTAATCTGAGCGATCGTGCAGTTATCCAGAATGTTCAGGTGACCGAACAGGTTGAACTGCTGGAACACCATGCCCATGTGGGTACGCACGCGGTTAATGTCTACGTCCGGGTCGGTGACCTCGGTATTGCCCACCATGATGGTGCCGTCGTTCGGCTCCTCCAGCAGGTTCACGCAACGCAGCAGGGTGGACTTACCGGAACCCGAAGGGCCAATAAGGCACACGACCTCGCCCGGCTCGACCTGCATGTCAATGCCCTTGAGAACCTGAACCTTGCCGTAGGACTTGTGCAGGTTAGAAATGCGCACCGAGGAGGCGGCCATGGATGAAGTTGAAGCAGTCATAGTATCTTCCGTAATCCGTATCTGTCGTTGCGCTTACTTGCGGCCCGCAAGCTGGGTGCGGCGCTCAAAGTATGCGGAGAGCTGGCCCAGCGGAACAGTGATAATCAGGTAGCACAGACCCGCAACCACCAGGGGAGTCAGGCCCGC
>ERZ773027.1928-NODE-1928-length-10556-cov-2.719360_pt1 | contig 10556 bp, 10 predicted proteins | sample MGYA00511032_ERZ773027 | MGnify/ENA primary metagenome ERZ773027 (study PRJEB29015, sample SAMEA2738138) | human oral metagenome | biome: human oral; feature: human-associated habitat; material: saliva | place: China | collected 2190 ... | reverse complement strand
GTCTTATGAAAATAAGGTCGGATATAAGAGAGAATTTTTTGAGACTGCCTGATGTGCTTAAGTGACAAGCCATCTCATAGAAAATGGATGAAAGACGATAAAAACTGTACCCTAAAGTTAGATTTTTCTGTCTAACTTTTGTGGTGCCATTCACTTCTAGTGAATTATAGTATTTTCACTGTCCACTGTAAGTGGGAGTATATCACCTTCACCGTCTCAGAGGATAGGAATTAAGAGAAGATCTCAATAGAAAAAGGACTCTGTATTGAAAAAGAATCCTTAATTTCTTATAATCCCATCAAATAATTTCTTCAAATTCCCAAAACTCACCACTGGAAAGACGAGTCCTGAGTAGAATAAGAGCACGGTGTTTAGAAAATCTACCAAGACTGAAATCCGTTGGAAACGGATGGTCAGTCGAATCATGACAAGATAATAGCCGAGGAAAATCAGGAAACCAATCAGTACCACGAACAGTCCTTGGAAACTGATGACCTTCAAAGAAAAGTGAGTTGGTAAACCCTGATGAATCAAAAGCAGAGCAATCCAGAAGATCAAAGACAACCAAACAAAGTAAACCACTGCTCGTTGCAGGTAAATTCTATACACTGATTGCAAAGCATACTGGGTGCCAAAAGATTGCCCAGACCGAATCTCGTACTCCAACTCTTCATTACCCAAGGAGACCACATGGGTCAAGATGAAATAATAATAGAAATAGGACAACTGAAAGTCAGAATTTCCCCTCAAAAGGCTATAAAAACCAAGAATGAAAATGACGTGGTAGAGGGTGTCAAACAGGGTATCCGCCCAGCGTCTCCTGCGAAAGAGATAAAATCGCTTCACTTCATTATACATGGAACAAACTTCCCTTCTTTTTGGCATAGGTCAAACAAGTTTGAAAGCACAAGTAACCCAAGAGCCAGTAAATCAAACCGTATCCCAGTAATAATAAGAGAACGAACCAACTTGGCTGGCGGATAAAACTCACCAAGAGATGGAAAGGCAAGAAACGAGTTAAAGTAGCAATCAAATGACTCGATTGTTCCTGAAAACCAACCAAAAAGAGAATCCCGTAAGCAAGGAGGCTAGTAATACTGGAAATTTTTGTAAAGACAAAGGAAAAACTGGCAAAGAGAAAGCCTAGACCATAAAGGGACGCAATAACCACAAAGGACAGAAGAAAGGTAACAAATGTATCGACCCAGTCAGTAGGAAAGGCAATCTGCTGAACCAAGGCAACCAAGCAAAACAAAGGAATGGCCTTGACCAAGTCCAACAAAATCTGTACGATAATTTTGATAAAAAGCATGCCAAAGATGCTCCGCCGACTCTGAATCACGTTGATAATGGTGCGGTCTGCAATCTCATCCTCGATAAAATAGGTTGGATGGGTGATACTGTGGCTAGAAAAATACCAAGTAAAAAGCAAGATAAACAGCTCAAAAGTATCTTGCTGACTGTCAAAATAGTTCAGAAAACCCGTAACCAGAAAGAAAATTCCCAGATTGGCAAAGAGAAGATTGACTTTGAACTGTTTGTATTCACTGAGTTGGCGACTAAACTCTCGCCCAATCGCTGCTAGCATCATTTGAGCACCTCATAAAGCAAATCTTCCAAAGAGGCAGGTTCTCGGGTGAACTGCAAGACTTCCGTTTCTTCTAGCAATATCCGATAAAGATCTGGATTTCTGGTCTCTACCGAAATCCCATCATCAAGCACCTTGTAGTCCAGCTCAGGAAAGCTTTGCCTCAGTACACTTTCTGCACTCTTAGCTAGAAGCAAGTGATAGACTTCATGCTGGTGGACATTGCCAAAAATCTCCTCAAAGGTTCCTTCACGATAAAGCCGCCCCTCCTGAATCAGCACCACCCGAGTGCTGACCTTCTCGATAAAACTAGCGTCATGACTGGTGATGAAGATACTAGCTTGATGGTAACAAGCATAATCCTGCAAAAGAGTCATCAGCTGTTTTTTTGCCAACAAATCTAACCCATTGGTCGGCTCATCCAAACAGAGAACTTTCGGTTTTTGCACTAAGGCTAAGATTAAGGTCAATTTCTGACGGTTGCCCTGGGACAGTTCTGAAACCAACGTGTCCTTATAGGGAGTAAAAGCCAGCTGGTCACACAAGACATCCACCTCTGCCTTGATATGAGACAAGGCAATCCCATTCAAGCCTAGAAAATATTGGAGATTTTCCATAGCTGTCAAATAACTGTACAACCCCTGCCCGCTCTCCAAGACAAACTTGACCAGCGAGTGGATTTTCTTGGAGCGATTAGAAACGTCATAGACACGAACCTCGCCCTTATCCTGCAAAAAAATCCCTGCCAAGAGCTTGATAAAAGTCGACTTACCGGCACCATTGCCACCAACGATGGAGAAGATTTCACCTGAATCTGCTTGAAAATCAGGAATGTCTAACACCAACTTCTTGTGAAAACTCTTTTGAACTTGTGAAAATGTTATGTTAGTCATTTAAGATTACCCCTTGATTTGGAAGATTCCCTTTAATTTGTTCAATTATTTTTTCAATATCTATAATTTCAGTATTATTAGGAAAATTATATTGCTTTGGAATATAGAGATTGTAGATATACTCATTTTTCCCCTCTTCATTAACACTCTGAGCAATCTCACGAATTTTTTCATTAATTTGTTTTTCCATTTTATCCTCCAATACGGTTTAAAATTGTTTTAACTTCAAGCATTTTGCCATCAATTTCATACATTACTTTAACCACAACTTAACCCTGCATCCTCCTATACTCCTTCGACTTCTCGCCATACCAGTCCTTAGCTGAGTAGCCAAACTGCTCTCTATATTGCTCAGAGTATTTGAAGAGGTAATAACCTCGTAGCAAATCAATGGAAAAGACATAAGTCGCAAAGACAAAAATAGCAGGCATTAGGGGCATCAAAACTGCATCAATACTCCCTCTGATGTCGCTCCCGGTAGAGCGGTCAAACAGTACCAGTCCAGCTGTAATCCCCGTTCCTCCTAAAAAGACCAAGCCATCTGAAATTTTTTCGGTTACAAGAGCTACCATAGGGCTAAACTCTGTCTGATTTTGAACAGCTTCTTTCAGTTTACGGGGAACCGTTCGAATCAAATAATAAATGGACAGAAGAAACATAGCCCCCGATAGTATACTGACAATATTTCGTCGTGTCATCATCATTATACCAGCACATACTGTAAAGATAGCGAGTAAGACTACCATGTAAAAGTAGGTGCAAAATTTTAGTTTCATCGGGCTTCTTCTGTGCTTAATTGAAAAGAAAAGATAGACCAGATACATGACTACATAGAAAAGAATGACTGACCACTGAATCCAAGAAAATCTTGGATTTTGATCAAGCGTCAATCCTTTTATAAACATGGGCATAGCAATGGAGAAGAAATAAATAACAATTGAAGTGATAAACAAGCCAATAAATCGTTTCCAGCTTCCTTTTTGATTGAGCTTTTCTACGGTCTCCTTAGTGACAAGAGACTGACTTTGCTCGAATGTATAATTTAAGAATTTCAATAGCTTTCTCCTTTTATCAAGAAAAAACAGGAAGGTTTCCCCTCCTGTTCCTTAATTAATCCTCATCTGGACCTGATTTATAAGTAAGGTAGAACGTATCGTCATCTTCTTTGGTATCAAATGACAAGTAAACACTCTTGAGTTTACCATCTCCAGCCTCATAGTCACTATAAGAAATGCTCATTTCTTTTTTGAATTCACCTTGACGAGATGTTGAGATTGTGTATTCTGCACTTGAAGCTTTAGGGTGATCCTTAACGATATCTTCAAGTTTCGTACCGTTTGATGGATCAGTGTAATCACCCTTATTGAGAGCATCAAACTGTTCTTTTGTCCAGTCAGCTTTATAAGACTTATCAACTTCTACCTTATCTTGAGGGAATCTACCTGAAGCATATGACAAGATAAATGTACCGTCATATTGTTTCTTAAAGTTTAGGTAAACACTTTCACCATAGTCTTTACCAGAGTAGTTCAACTTCATCTCATCGCCAGAGATTTGTGCATCAGAAGCCTTACCATAAGTCTTGATGATAGACTTAACGGTATCCTTACCTGCTTTCAACTTCTTGAACTTAGATTCATTCCAATCAAATTTAGCATTTTTGTCAATGTAATCGTTGACGTCAGTGCTATCACCTTTTGAATCAGATTTAGAGTCAGATTTTGAATCGCTGTCATCATTTTTCTTGTCAGCATCATCGTCTTTATCAGCAACTTTTGATGTCTTGCTTGAGCTTGTGTTATCACTAGCGTTTTGAGAGATTTGGAAAATCAAACCACCAATAGAAACAAAGAGCATGAGACCAGCAACACCTGTTGCAATGATTGAAAGCAATTTCTTGCTTGATTTAAGGCTAAAGACAAGTGAAACAACTGCCACCGCAACTGCGAGGACTGTCAAGATGATGAAGAGCCAAGCAGGACCTACAAACCATGCCAAGACTGCAAAGATTACTGAAAGTGCAATCGCAACGATTGGCAAGATAAGATTGAAAAGAGGTTTATCTGCTGAGCCAGCTGCTGCTGGATTAGGAACTGTTCCAAATCCTTGAGCTGATGAGATAGGTGCCTTTTCAAACATGCTTGAATCAAATTGTGGTGTTGGTTGTTGCGCAGGTGCTTCTGAGAAGGCTGCTGTTCCAAATGGTGATTCACTGCTTGCTTGTTCTGCGACAGCATCTTCAGCTGTTTCAGCCACATCTGCGATGTCATCTTGTTCTGTGACTTCTTCAGTAGCAACTGGTTCTGTCGCTACTGCTTCAGTGACAGGTTCATTAGCTGGTGCTTCTACAGATGCTGCTTGAGCAGCCAAAGCACTTGTATCAAAGTCAGCTGCTTTAGCATCCAAAAATTCTTGGGGGCTAGGCTTACGCCCGTGTACCGACTCAAAGAGTTCAGCCCATTCTGCTTTAGTTGACATAAAAATCTCCTTTTTTCAAGAAATCCAAACAAGAGGCCCCTTCAGCTTAGCGAAGTTTTCTATAGTTAGAATTTAGACACCTATCTCTGATAAGAGCAAGTAGCATGCGTCCTTCCAAAAGTCAGCCCTCACTTTTTAGCCTGAGGCAACCTTTCCCTATATCTAGTCCCATGTTCATTTTCTTGTTGATAGTTCCATTCTACCATATTTAAAGACCTCTGTTAACCGTTTCCCAAAAGGTTTTTTTCTGCTACAATAGTAGGTATAATGCACCAAAGGAGTTATATATGAAAAACATTAAAAAGTACATTCCATTAATTATTGTACTTGTTATCGCAGGCCTAGGTTTTGCCTTTCGTGAGAACATCGCACGCGCCGTTCGTGGAGATGCTTATGTTGATAATAAGATATTCACTAAACAATTAGAAAAAGCCCAAAAATCTGGAAAAGATGCCTTTCCACAGTTGTCAGACAAGGTTGGTAAGGACGAAGCTGAAGTTATCCTCCACACTTCAAAGGGTGATATCACAGTCAAACTCTTCCCTACACTTGCTCCAAAGGCTTCTGAAAACTTCTTGAAACATGCAAAGGACAAATACTATGATGGTCTTACCTTCCACCGTGTCATCAAGGACTTCATGATTCAAAGTGGTGACCCTAAGGGTGACGGTACTGGCGGAGAATCTATCTGGAAGAAAGGTTTCGCTGTTGAGCCTACACCATTCCTCTACAACATCCGTGGCGCACTTGCTATGGCCAATACTGGTGCTAAAAATTCAAACGGCAGCCAATTCTACATTGTTCAAAACAAGGACGATCAAAGCAAGCAACTAGGAAATGCTGGCTATCCAAAACCTATCATTGACGCCTACAAAAAAGGTGGTTACCCAGCTGGTGATACCAAATATACTGTCTTTGGACAAGTCATCAAAGGCATGGATGTCGTTGATACCATTGCTAACCTTGAAGTTGATGACAACAGCAAACCAAAAGAAAATGTAACGGTTAATTCCGTTGAAGTTGTTAAAGACTACAAATTCAAATAAACAAAAATCCGAGAAGTTGATTCTCGGATTTCTTTTTTATTTAACAGCGGTGAGGAGATAATCACCAGTGTTAACACGAGCTTCTTTAGTCGTTAAGACATCATCAAAGTCAGGTGTATTGGTCACAATGACTGGCGTGATAACTGGTAATTTAGCATCTCGGATAGTTGCTAGGTCAAATTCTATAAGTTTTTGACCCGCTTCTACGACATCCCCTGCTTCCACATAGGTCTTGAAGCCTTTACCAGCAAGAGAAACAGTGTCCATACCAATATGGATGAGAAGCTCTGCACCATTTTCAGTTGTCAAACCAATCGCATGACCAGTAGGGAAGACTAAATTAACGGTTGCCTTAGCTGGTGCGACCACTACCCCATCAGTAGGGTCAATAGCGATACCTTTACCCATAGCTCCTGAAGCAAAGACTTGGTCAGGAACTTGGTCAAGTGGGACAATATTCCCGATAAGTGGGCTCGCAATAATTTCTTGTTGAATTTCCTTAGGAGCAGGTGCAGCTTCTTCAGCTTTTTCCTCAACCTTAGCTGCCCCACCACCGTATAGATTTGGTACTCGGACAAAAAGTTGGATGAGGAAGGCAAGAACACCACCCACAATGGCAATAATAATGGCAAAGATAACTTTAGAAAGGTTACCGTCAGGCCCAATAAGGCTTGGGAAGACAAATACACCCAGACCACCTATTGAATACGTCTTAATATCTAGGGCCATCATGGCAGCCCCCATAAGTCCTGAAACACCACATGAAATGTAGAATGGCGTTTTCATTGGAAGGGTTACCCCATAGATAGCAGGTTCTGTCACCCCAAAAATAGATGAAATGAAGGCTGGCATAGAGATGGTACGGACTTTTTCTTCTTTCGTTTTAAGCATGATAGCTCCCAACACACCTGTTTGCGTGAAACATGGAAGGATAGCTGCTGAAAGAATCGTAGAACTTCCGTTTGTTGCCACATCTAAGATAGCAAGGGGAACAAGCGCCCAGTGCATTCCGAACATAACCAAGACTTGCCACAAAATACCAAGTATAAGACCAAAGACAATCGGACTAAAGTTCATGATTGCTTGGAAAAGGCTTGTCAATCCATCAGAGAAAGTATTGGCAACTGGACCCACCACCAAGAACGTTAATGGGACCGTAATGAGTAATGTAAAGAAGGGTACTACGAAGACTTTAATGACATCTGGAGTAATCTTAGTAAAGAATTTTTGAATGTATGAAGCCACCCAAACGGCCAAGATAGAAGGCATTACAGTTGAGAGGTAGCCCCCTGCAGGAAGCGCAAATGGAATAACTCCTAGAACATGACCTTGACCAGCTTTCTGAAGAGCAGTCACCAGCGTAGCAATATCAGGATAAACAAGTGCTCCTGCAATCGCAATAGCTGTAAACTCATTAACCTTGAAACGACGAGCAGATGTCAAGGCAATCAAGATTGGCAAGAACTGGAAGAAACCATCCCCCGCCGCATTAAGGATGACATACATAGGGCTTGTTGCAGCTGACAGGCCACATGCTGCCATGACAGCGACTATTCCTTTGATAATCCCGGCTGCAGCCAAAGGCCCAAGGAAAGGTTGGAAAATACTTGATACCAAAGATACAAAGCGGTCAAAAAGATTCCCTTTAGGCGCATCACCTTCATCAATATCAAGACTACCACCTGCTGGAAGACCGCCAACTTGGAGAACCTCCGCATAAACATCAGGGACATGGTTACCGATAACCACCTGATATTGACCACCTGCCTTAACAACAGTAACAACACCGTCACGGTTCTTAAGGTAGTCATCATCTGCTTTAGATTCATCTTTCAAATCAAAGCGCAAACGTGTCACACAGTGTTTCAAGCTATTGACATTTTCCTTGCCACCAACGTGTTTGAGAATGTCCTCAGCTAATTCAGTATATTTAGCCATAGGGGCTCCTTTCTTGTCTAGGATCCTAGTTTTCTTTGAGGCTTTTTCAACGAAAAAAACCTAAATAAATACCAAGAACCAATTGGGATAAGCATACACTACTCCCATTAGTTTTTCGTATTTATCTAGGTTTTGCCTGCTGACCAGTAACAATCCTTTTGCTATGGTTCTATCTTATCAGAGTCCAAACATTTTTGCAAGCCCTTACATAATTGTTTTTTGTTTTTCGAGGTAAATTCTTGACCAAGAGTATAAGTCATGATAAACTATTGTTAGTTTATAAACTAACAGAAAGAGAGTTACACGATGAAAACAAGAGCAATTATTGAATTTAAAGATACATACGCTAGCATGGAATGCCACAAGCTTGGTTACCAAACCAAGGAAACTGCCTTGGCTATTATTTCCCCTACTGGACATATTCTATCAAGTACACCGCTTTTCAGAAAGGCATATGGTTCGAACACTGCTCACATCGACCAGCTTCCTTTCAATATAGATAACCTCAGTATCACAGCAAGAGGTCTTAGTAAAAAGGCTAAAGCCAACTTGGAAGATTGGATTGCCCATACTATCATTCTTCCAATGGACTATGATAAGTACTTTACTAAGCATCAAGAACTTTTGCACCTCTTAGCAGAGTCATCAATCGTCGAGTCTGTCCAAGCCTTGACTTATAAGACAGTTAAAATCCATTTTTCTGAAGCACTCAATGATGAGCATATTCGTCAACTACAAGGGTTTATTCTTGCTCAGGCAGGTATCTATAGCTATATTGGGACATCTACAGTGTCAGACCGAAATGCCTACCAGGCTCTTGAATGGGCTAAACTTGATGTTAATGGTCGTTCACACAACGATCATAAGCCTGCTATTTTTCATCGTAGCAAAGGACTCTTAGGTGGCTTCTTTCACCACGGAAACCAAGAAAGTATTGCATAACTAATAACTGGGACACCTTGTGTCCTTTTTTTACAACTAAAAAACTCACCATAAAGGTGAGCTAAATGATTTATTTACTGTGTTTCCAGTTACTATAGATACTAAATACGACAATCCAGATGGCTGCTCCAATAGCTCCGACAACTGTTGACTTTTGCAAGAAGAGACAAACAAAGACGAAGATGAAGAAAAGGATAGTCAATGGATTAAGAATCTTGTAGGCTGGCATAAGGAAGCCATCTGCCATGAACTCTTGAGATTTACGGTACTTGAGATGAGCAAGCATGGTCAAGATATAGATAGCGATGTAGACCCCTGATGATGATGCGGTAATCAAAGCAAAGGCATCAGATACACCAGGCAAGACATTGATGAAGGCTGAAACACATACCACAATGGCTGAAACAATGATGGCACGTGAAGGAATACCATTACGTGACAAAGTATCTAGCTTCAAAGCTTTCATGACTTTACTATTTGGTGTTTCCTTAGCAATTTGGAAGAGGTGACGACCTGTAGAGTAAAGTGTTGAGTTCAAAGATGACGCCGCAGCTGTCAAGACAACAAAGTTGATGAAAGCTGCTGCCCACTTGATACCAGCCATTTGGAAGACCGTTACGAACGGTGATTCATTAACTGGAAGTTTTTGCCATGGGAAGATAGCCATGAGGGCAATGAGGGCACCCACATAGAAAATGACAATACGAATCGGAATCTCCTTGATTGCCTTTGGTAAGACCTTACGTGGATTTGCTGTCTCGGAAGTTGTAATCCCTACAAATTCGATGGCTTGGTAAGCAAAGAAGACCATTTGGAAGGTCATGACAAAGCTTACCCAACCTTTAGGGAACATCTGGAAGCCTTGTGTAATATTGGAAAGACTAGCATGTCCAGCAGGCGTTTCAAAGTTGGTTGCTACCATGAAGATACCTGTTGCGATAAGAGCAAGAATGGTGATAATCTTGATCATCCCAAACCAAAACTCAACTTCCCCGAAAATCTTAACCGCAATCAGGTTAACCGAGCTCAGGATAATCAAGAAGACAATCTGAATCTGCCAGGCAGGCCAACTTGGGAACCAATATTGGACATAGGTTGATACGGCCGTAATTTCTGCCATTCCAAGGAATATCAGTGATACCCAGTAAGACCAACCCGAGAAGAATCCCCAGCCCTTACCAAGGTATTTGGTAATAAAGTTGATAAAGGTGTGTTGGTCAGGATCCATATAGAGCATCTCACCGATTGCTCGCATCATAAGATACATGAAGATACCAGTTAGTATATATACTAGGATGATTGAAGGTCCTGTTAGGGAGAGAGAACGCCCTGCTCCGAGGAAGAGACCTGTACCGATCGTACCAGCGATGGCAATCAGCTGGACGTGACGGTTTTGAAGACCACGCACCATCCCATTCTCAGTCTGGTTGTCGTCGTCTTTATGATGTTGCTTTTGCGACATTTTTTTCACTCCAATTCTATTAAGCAAGACTCATTGAGTCCTACCATTTTTAACATAACTTATATTTTACCATTTCTTGCATAATCGGTCAATTTTATACAGAATATTCAGAATTTTACACTCCAAAACAAGGGCTTGGAAAGCTCCAAACCCTTGTTAATGGTTATTATGATTCAGGATCATCAAGGCTACGGCCATGCAAGCCTTTT
>ERZ773027.1913-NODE-1913-length-10610-cov-7.602842_pt1 | contig 10610 bp, 3 predicted proteins | sample MGYA00511032_ERZ773027 | MGnify/ENA primary metagenome ERZ773027 (study PRJEB29015, sample SAMEA2738138) | human oral metagenome | biome: human oral; feature: human-associated habitat; material: saliva | place: China | collected 2190 ... | reverse complement strand
ACTGACGGTTTGACGACAACAAACGGATCAACCAGTATCAGTTCTCATACAGACCCCTACGAGGTCTCAGCGTTCGTCGCCCCCAAGGCCGGGCACTCAGGCGCCGAGGCCGATCAGTCCCACTGATCGAGCGGCCGGTCGTTCCAGGTCAGGGCGTGCAGGCCCTTAGCCAGCTCGGAGGCCGAGGCCGGGGCGAAGCCGGGAGCCCACTCGAAGGTGGTCGTGCCCGTACGATTGTTCGCGTTGCAAAATACAAACAGAATGGCCAAGAGCAGCTTAGCCGCCACCCGCCGAGACGATTGACCTTTCCCTCATTCAGCTTTCAAGGGCAAATCAAAAGCGGTGCCGTCAGGATCGACGCCAAGGAGAGTAGCCTAAGGCAAATCATCTGCCAGCTGTCTAGCCTCACGTTTGAGTTCGAGCGCTTTTTCCGATTCACCGACCTCCGACAGATGATTCGCCAGATTATTCAACGATGCAGCCTGGGCAGGCGTGTAGGCCTGCGGAGAGGCCTCAGCCAACACCCGATACGCCTCCAGCGCCTCGCGGGCCGCCACCAACGCCTCATTCCACTCCCCCACCTCCGACAAACGATTCGCCAGGTTAGTCAACGCCCCAGCCAGGTTCGGGGTGTAGGCCTGCGGGGAAGCCTCAGCCAGCCCACGATACAGCGCCACCGCCTCGCGGGCCGCCTCCAACGCCTCGTTCCTATCCCCCACCTCAGACAAATAATTCGCCAGGTTATTCAACGACATTGCCAGGTTCGGGGTGTAGGCCTGCGGGGAAGCCTCAGCCAGCCCACGATACAGCTCCACCGCCTCACGGGCCGCCACCAACGCCTCATTCCGCTCCCCCACCTTCGACAAAAAGGCAGCTAGGTTATTCAACGACGCAGCCAGGTTCGGGGTGTAGGCCTGCGGGGAAGCCTCAGCCAGCGCTCGGCGTAAACGCACCACCTCGCGGGCCGCCTCCAACGCCTCATTCCGCTCCCCCACCTCCAACAAACGATTCGCCAGGTTATTCAACGACATTGCCAGGCGCGGGGTGTAAGCCGCCGGGGAAGCCTCAGCCAGCCCACGATACAGCTCCACCGCCTCACGAGCCGCCACCAACGCCTCATCCTGCTTTCCCACCGCCGACAAAATGTTCGCCAGGTTAGTCAACGACGCAGCCAGGTCGGGGGTGTAGGCCTGCGGGGAAGCCACAGCCAGCGCTCGGCGCAAACGCACCGCCTCGCAGGCCGCCTCCAACGCCTCGTTCCGCTCCCCCACTGCCGAGAAACGCTTCGCTAGGTTATTCAACGACGCAGCCAGGTCGGGGGTGTAGGCCTGCGGGGAAGCCTCAGCCAACACCCGATACGACTGCACACCGTCGCGCGCATGCTTAAGTACCTCGGCCATCTGTTCCGTGTCCCCTTCGAGTGGGGCACGATCAACAGAATCTCCAATCTCGTCATCCATTTGCGACACTGACAGATTCCCGTTCATCGACCAGCGGAAACGCAGCGCTTCACGCATTACATCCAGCGCCTCACCTTGTTTACCATTCGCGCGCAGAATAGAAGCCAGCTCGTTGAGAGCATCAACCAATTTTACATTAGTGACTGAAGACTCTGATTTAGCCAACTCTCGATAGAGTTTCACCGCCTCTCGGACCGCATATTCCGCCTCAACAGTCGCACCTAATTTATATCGCGCACGCCCGAGTAAAGTTAATGCCTCAGCAAATTGCACAGCATACGCCGAAGGTGACCCCTCAGACAGAACGCGACATACTTCCAAAGCCTTCTCTGCAGACGTTAACGCTTTGGCCCACTCACCCATCTCTAACAGACGTTTCGTTAACAGAATTTGCCAGTACAACTGTTCTTCAGTACCTGGTTGAGCAGAAGTAACCAGACAATTAGTCGCTGCGAGCGCCACCCTCCGCAAGGCGTCATCCCCAGGTGAAATTTCTTCCAGAATATCCTCAAAAGGAAGATCAAAACCAGAGTTAATCAAGTCCTCCAAGGCGCCCACAAACGGTCCTCCCTGCGCAATTGCAACACCCAGCGCATTACGCCACAAATGCGGGTGGTGCTTCAGAGTCCGACAAGCAATCTCTTCTGCCGCTTCCCGATTTAGAGAGGCCGCACGAGTGAGAGCACTAAACACGTTCCGCAGCTGTTGCTCCCGCACGCGACTACGCTCAGTATCAATTTGACTTGCACGAGGATATTCAACAACCACAGCCCACTCCTTCATTCCTTAAGAAAGCATAGCGTCTAAGAGTTCTGGATTATTTCCAAAAACCGTAAGGATAAGATGGTCTGCCACAGGATCTGGCTGGAGACAAATAGGTCTCCCACCGTCTGTACGCAGCAATGCCTGCACGAGAAGCTCTGCAAAGCGCCCACGGCGTAGGTGCTCACTGTTCCACTCCGGCAGCACACTAAGGGCAGCGTCCACCTGCTCTTCGTCTGACGCAGGTGAAATTAAACTCAAAGTTGCAGCAGCTCGGTGAAGATGCCTGGTGCTTACCTCCGCCAGTATTGGAGCTTTGCGCCACTGAGCGAACTCTATCTCTAACACACTCTCATAAAGCTCACTCCGATCCGATAGCATTGCTGCACTATCTACTCTTTCACTGCACACTTCACTCCAGGCCTTCAGTACAACATCGAGTGCCGTCTCACCAAGATCATCTGGAACAACACCATTTGAGGGACGATCCGAATTCATATAGTTAGAGAACTCTTCAACCGCTCTTTCGTAGAGATCGGCGAACAGTCTTGGCTCTGCCTCTTGCTGCAACCGTCCAAGGTTGGAAATTTTAATAGTTCTGCTCAAATCAATACCGTCTTGCTCCATACGGCTTCGAAAACTATCCCACCATTGATCTGTACCACGCGCGGTTAAGACAATCCGCGTTGCCGTCTTTCTATCCTGCAATGCGCGAACCACTCGTGCGACGAGACCTCGCCGAGCTTCCTCGGCGTAGTCCACGACAACCAACAGCTCCGTTACCACCTCTACGAGTGCCGATAGTTCCGCGTCCGTTATTTCCGTCGTCGACGGCAAGAATCCTGTGCACCAGCCTTTACGTGAGAATTCTTCGCACAACTGCACTGCCATACGTGTCTTCCCGGTTCCCCCTACCCCCGTCACCACGGCAACAGCGATATCACCATGACCTTCATGCCTTGCAGCTTCCTCCGGCATTCTCGTGGCCCAGGTTCGAAGTTGCTGAATCTCAGGACCTTCCTGAAACGGAACAATTGCATGTCGCGCCTGAATCAGCTGCAAAGGCGTGAACTCTATAGGTAACGGAGTACGCGCTGGCGTCAACACCTTCTCGATGTGTCCCCCGGGAGGAAGCTCCCGATCAGGGGTGCGACTGCGCAGACCCCCAATGTCCACTAATACATCCCAGTCCCAGTCCCGGATATAGGCGGCACCGCGGGAGAGCGCAACGCCCCAGTTAGCCCCCGCTTCCGTCACCTGTTCGACGTCGATCGCCAACCACGAACCCCCGGGATCCCCGACGAACTCGACCAGGAGACCTCTCAGGTCTTCCCCTCCGGGCATCATCGACTCACGGCTGAACCCTTCCTCGATGAGGACGTCGCACCCCATGGCCCACTGACGTTCCATCGGCACCACGACGATCGCGTGCCGCCGCTGCCCACCGTCAGCCGTCACCGTCAAGATCAGCGGGTAAATCCCGGCATCAAGCGCAGCACAACAAAAGGCCACACACAGATCAATACACGTCGCTTTCCAAAAAGCAAGCACTTCATTAACAGGCCGAATCCGCTGCGCCCCAGGCTCGCTATCTGTCGGCTCCGCAACGTATTCGATCCCCAGCTCGGCGAACTTGTCAAAAACCCTCCTCGCGTGAGCCTCTACACGCGTCTGCCCATCGATGACCAGGTCAGACTCAGGACCAGGAAAACCCATCCAATCCGCAGAACGAAGCAACCGCTGCACCCACCCGACGTGAACCATATCCGCCAAGCCAATCGGATGCTTCACCGAATCCCAAAGAAGTCTCTCACGCATGATGTGGCACCAAGAAGTACACGTTTCGACGGAAGCTCAAAGAAGCATACAAATGGGTTCCCATTGAAATTTCATTCTCTCTATCGGTGACAACACATCCGAATACTGAACTGTTCGCTACAGAGCATCGTGTCTCTCTGCCCCCGCTCCTACGCCTTATTCCAACGGAGAAGATCAGAAAACTTCTTTGGGCATTGATCTGTAACACGTGCATGAACGAGAAGGGCCTGAAGGTGCCTCCGATCGATTGCGTCCATGGCCTCGTTTGCGTAGTCGTAGAGTTCGCGCAGGCGTTCAGTCGATTCTCCGCCAGCGGCGGCGTCCAGCAGGGCAGCAATACGCCCGTGAGCCGAATCTGCCACACCAGGACGAACCCTGAGGACGGTAAGCATCGCCCGCCAATTGTGGGATTCGAGGAAGTGTCTGAGTGAATCTTCGGCACCCTCGTCACTGCCATACGCCTCGTACGCGGTTGCGGGGTCCGATAGGTCAGCCAGCTCGAGGAGGCGGCCCATACGTGTAGCCTCGGTATCCGGAAGCTCTGCCGCCAGTACGTCCTGTACTGCGCTTCTCATGGCGGGATCGCTCAGATCTCTGTCCCATTCTGCAGGATCTGTCTTCATCGCAGCGTTATTCCCGCCGCCTACTCGCGGCGCGCCCACGCCGACGCGCATGTGCTCGCGCAGGAAATGCGCACCCTGGCCACCCGTGTGCGTCCGGTGCCAGTCGTGCGCGAGCACCTGAGCTCGGTGGTGACAACGAAGACGGGAGACCACTGCTTCAATACCATCCTCCGTGATACTCCCCACTAGCTCCGTTAGTTCACCGACAGCAGGAACATCTACAAACAAATCCGCAACAGCAGCAAGCGCCTCCCTTTCCGAGTCCGAGGGCGAGGCCCACTCCGCCTTCAGGAAAGCAGCCCTTTGCTCAGGATCGCCACATTGAAGCCAGGCCTCTATTCTGGAACTCATCATCGAGTCAACAGTCACTGTCGCCCACCGAGGAAAGCCGGTGCCCCGTATCCCCCATTCGTTGATTACTTGCGAGATCATGCGGCGCACCCCTCCTAGGAGCGCAGGAGCATCGGTGGAGTCAGCTTCCTTAGCTGCAGCGACGAGATCCTCCGATTCCCGCCCGCCCTCGCGCCAGGTGGCCCTGGCCAACAGCAGGTGGGCACGAAGCGCAGGTGACAAGTGATCGAAGCCTTCAACAAACACACCCATCGCTTCCTCGGTATGACCACGAGCCGTCAGGATACTTGCCAGTGTTTTCAGCGATGCAGCCAGATTGGCGATGCAGGTCTGCGGGGAGGCCGCAGCCAGCACCCGATACAACTCCACCGCTTCACGAGCCATCTCCTCAGCCTCATCACGCTCACCCACATCCAACAAACAATTCGCCAGAGTATGTGACGATACAGCCAAGTCGGACTGATAGGTCTCCGGGAAGTCCTTGACCACCACTCGATACAAATCAACAGCCTCGCGGGCAGACTCCAACGCCACCGCCCGCTCCCCCACCTGTGACAAGCAGTTCGCCAGCGTATTCAACGACATTGCCAGGTCCGCCCGATACATATCAGGAGAGTCAACAGCCAGCCTGCGGTACAGCTCCACCGATTCCCGCGCCATTTCCAGAGCATTACGGAATTCTCCCACCTCCATCATACGAATTGATTGATTATTCAACGCCATGGCAAGGTCCGGCATATTCTCATGAGGCGACCTTTCGAATAACTCCCGAAACAGCTTTAGCGCCTCACTGGCAGCAATCATCGCTTCATGACATTCTCCCACTTCTGATAGACGATTCGCCAAGTTGTTTAATGCTCCCGCCAAATCGTAGAAAAAACTCTGTGGATTATCCTCAGCCAACCCTCGATACAGCTCTACTGCCTCGCCTACTACGACCAGCGCCTCAGCAGAATCCCCAGCATCTGATAGCACATTCGCCAACGTATTTATTGAAGCGGCCAAACTAGCCATGTTCACTTGTGAGGAGATTTCGACTAGTTCACGATACAGCTCCACCGCTTCACGAGCCACCATCAAAGCCTCAGTTTTCTCACCCAAATACGATAAAATGATTGCCAGTGTATTCAGTGACATCGCAAGGTTGGGCTTATACACATCATGAGAGCCTTCAGTCAGTCCCCGATAGAGTCTCACCGATTCCAACGCTACTTTCAGCCCATTATGAGAATCCCCCACCTCCGACATGATAATTGCTTGAGTATTCAACGACATTGCCAGAGCAGCCCCATACATCTGCGGGGACGTATCAGCCAACTCCCGATATATACAGACCGCCTCGTGAGCAGCCACCAACGCTTCAGTGTTCTCACCTACATCCAACAGTCGATTCGCTTGTGTATTCAACGACATCGCTAAATCAGACTTATACAGCTCACACGATTCATCAGCCAATCTCCGATACAGCTTTACCGCCTCGCTAACCACCACCAGCGCATCATGAGAATCGCCCACTGCCGACAAGATGGTTGCCAAAGTATTTAACGAGCCAGCCAAGTGAGATTGATTAACCATTGGGGGAGTTTTCCCTACACCCCGAAATAGCTTCACAGATTCGCGGGCAACCACCAACGCGTCAGAAAAATTACCTTCCTCCGACAAGATAATCGCTAGCGTATTTAACGACATTGCCAGGTCAGCCTGATACACCTCAGGCAATGCATCAGTCAACCCACGGTACAGCCCCACCGACTCCCGTGTTAACACAAGGGCTTTGTCATACTCCTTCATTTCGGACTGGAAACTCGCCAGAGTATTCAATGATCCAGCCAAATTGTGGGTGAAGACCTGTGGAGATTTCTCAACCATTCCCCGGTACAACTCCACCGATTCCTGTGCTGGCACCAGAGCAGCTCGCATTTGCCCTAACTCAGACAGGATCGTCGCAAGGTTATTTAATGATCCAGCTAACTTGTGGTCAAAAGCTTGTGAGAAGCGCTCATTCAATTCCCGGTATATCTCCACCGCCTCATTCATAAGGACCAATGCCTGAGCAGAGTTCCCTATCTCAGATAAGCTATTCGCCAGGGTGTTTAGTGACAATGCTAGTGCAGGCTTATATTCTTCCGAGGAAATATCAGCTAGCCCTCTGTACAGGTCCACTGCTTCACGCGCGATCACCACCCCATCACGAGAGTTGCCCACCTCCGACAAGATGGTTGCCAAAGTATTCAACGACATGGCCAGCTCAGGCAGATACATGTCATGGCTTTCACTCACCAAATTCCGATAGTGCCTCACCGCTTTGAGCGCTACGTCTAGCGCATCACTCGAGTGCCCGTCCTCTGACAAACGGATCGCTAGCGTATTGGCCCATCGCGCCTGTTCCGCAGGATTTCCTTCTGCCGTTTTCATCAAATGCTCCGTAGCAGCACGCGCGACTCCTCGTAGCGCGCCATGCCCAAGGGGAATATCATCTTCAATCTCTGCCAGTGGCAACTCAACTCCGGATGAGATCAATCCCTCCAAAGCGCTGGCGAACGGGCCACCCTGATTGAGTGCGACATCCAGTGCTTTCCTCCAAAGAGCTGGCTGGCATCTCAAAACTCGACCGGCTAGGTGCCGCGCCTTTCCCTCATCCAGGGAGGCGGCACGCGTAAGGGCCACGCACACGTTGTACGCCTGATGTTCTAGCTCGGTTGCATGTTCAACAATCGAAGCATCCAAATTGGCTTCTTCTGAGTCTGCTACCCCAGAGTAATGCTGGGGAAGCACCCGATCCAGTAGTTCCGGCTTCTTTCCGAAAACCGTCAGGATGAGGTGTTCTGCAACCGGATCGGGCCGCAGGCTCACAGCCTCAGCACCGTCATCACGCAAGAGGGATTGGACTAGCAGTTCTGCGAAACGACTGCGGAGCAGATGCTCCCGATTCCACTCTGGCAATCTGCTCAGGACGTCGTCGATCACATCCTCATCCCGGCTCGGGGCAAGCAAGCTGAGGGTGGCAGCGGCGCGACGCATGTGGCTAGTGCTGATCTCGGTAAGTATCGGGGTCTTTCTCCACTGGGCGAACTCAACCGAGAGAACCCTGTCATAGAGACCCCCTCGAGTCAGCGTCCCTCGGCCAGCACCATCGTGTTCGGCGTACACGGCGAGACAGGCCCTCAACACCACGTCAAGAGCGGTATCCCCCAGACTCTCGGGAACCTCAACGTCTGTCGGAACAACACCATTGAGATCATAGGAGAAACGCTGTACCGCCCTGCGATACATGCGTCCGAAGAACCACGGATCCCTCTCCACCTGTTGCTTGCCCCGAATGGACAGTGACAGCGTGTTACTCAGTACGGTTCCGTCTTGCTCCGCTTCCTCATAGAACTCCTCCCACCATGTCTCGGCACCGCGCGCTGTCAACACGATTCGGGTCGCCGATTCCCTCGCCCGCAGCTTGCGAACCACCCGTGCGATGAGACCTCGCCGAGCTTCCTCGGCGTAGTCCACCACCACCAACAGCTCCGTGGTTACCGCCGTGAGAGCAGCCAGCTCCTCATCCGTCACCTCGGTCGTCGAAGGCAAAAACCCCGTGTACCATCCGATCTTAGACAGATCGTGGCACAGCTGCGCAGCCATACGCGTCTTACCTGAACCGCCCGCCCCCGTCACAACGGCAACGGAGATATCGGCATTCCGTCCGTTCCTCCCAGTTCGACTATCACTCGGCACTGTCATTGCCCATTCGCGAAGCTGACGCATTTCGGCGCGTTGCTGGTACGGCACGACGCCGTGCCGTGCCTTGATCAGCTGCAGGGAGGTGAAATCCTCGGGCAGCTCGGCATAAGCAGGGGCCAAGACCCTCTCAATGTGTCCCCCAGGAGGAAGCTCCCGATCAGGGGTACAGCTGCGCAGACCCCCAACGTCCACACAGACATCCCACTCCCAGTCGTGGACATACTCAGCGCCCAAAAACAGTGCAGCTTTCCAATTGCCATCTGATTCAGTGACCTGCTGAACGTCAATCGCCAGCCACGTACCCCCGGGATCATCGGCGGACCCGACCACGAGATCTCTCAGGTCTTCCCCACCAGGCATCATCGACTCACGGCTGAACCCCTCGTCGATGAGGACGTCGCACCCCATGGCCCACTGACGTTCCATGGGCACCAAGACGATCGCGTGCCGCCGCTGCCCACCGTCAGCCGTCACCGTCAAGATCAGCGGATAGATCCCAGCATCGAGCGCAGCACAACAAAAGGCCACACACAGATCCACGCACGTCGCCTTCCGGAAAGCAAGCACCTCGTTGACAGGCCGAATCCGCTGCGCCCCAGGCTCGCTATCTGTCGGCTCCGCAACGTATTCGATCCCCAGCTCGGCGAACTTGTCAAAAACCCTCCTCGCGTGAGCCTCTACACGCGTCTGCCCATCGATGACCAGGTCAGACTCAGGACCAGGAAAACCCATCCAATCCGCAGAACGAAGCAACCGCTGCACCCACCCGACGTGAACCATATCCGCCAGCACCGTCGGGTGGTTGATTGAATCCCACAGATTGCGCTCGTTCACGATGCCGCGCCCACACGCGTCTTCAACACAAGACGATCGACGTTGGGCACACCCGTCGCCGACAACATCAACGAGTGCACACCCTCCTCCAGCGCCGGAAGCTGGGCCGACCACCATCCGTCGTCACAGCGCTCTGCCCGGAACCGTTTACCGCCGACGTTGCCGCCGACATTCCCCACATCCAGCACACTGCCAGCCTTGTCTACAACGCGCAGCCTCACCTCAGCTTCAGTACCTGCGAGCACGACATCGTCGAGATCGACCTGCAGGTATGCATCGACATCATGTCGGCGAGCCCCCCTGGCCGCAGCGGGCAAACGATCCCGCGCATACTCCGACACATGCTCAAACACCGACTTCTCTTCCACAAGGTCCTGGTGTTTACCTCGCAGCCGCCGCCAGCGAGACGGATCATTCTCGAGAAAACGGGGAATCGTAGAAAACGCAGGAACCGTTCCGTCTCCGCCTTCCCAGCTCGGCGGCATCGCTCGCGGATTGCGCTTCACGACCGCGAGCCGATTCGTCTGATCATGAATGCTCGCGCTCCCCAGGGTCCTGTGTCCCTCCGAGTAGTACGTGGTGAACGGGTTCCTCCCGCTTTCCTCGACCTTGTTTGCCAACGCTTCATGCAAACGTTGGTTCTCCTGATAGGCCTTGCGCGCTTTGTCTGAGAACCCAGCGACGGCCGACGTGATGCCGGAAGGCAATTCGTACGGGTACCGGTACTTCTCATTCCCGTCGACAACCTGGTAGTGGGGCAGCAGATCGAAGACGGAATCCCATGTCCTCACCGTGTCAGTAACAGCCTGAGGCACATATGGCCCGATGCGCATCCCATTAACCAAGACATTGAGAGCCTTCGCAGCACCTCGATATGGTGTTCCTAGCGTAATGATCTGAGCGACATCGATACCTTCGCTAAGGAAAGCCCACCACCACGCGGCAACCAGGCCGCCCATCGAGTGCGCGACGAGCACGACGCGCCGTCCCTGCGCCCGCTCGCGCACGACACGGTCCAAATCATTGGCGATAT
>ERZ773027.1910-NODE-1910-length-10614-cov-42.168766_pt1 | contig 10614 bp, 9 predicted proteins | sample MGYA00511032_ERZ773027 | MGnify/ENA primary metagenome ERZ773027 (study PRJEB29015, sample SAMEA2738138) | human oral metagenome | biome: human oral; feature: human-associated habitat; material: saliva | place: China | collected 2190 ... | reverse complement strand
CAGGGGCACCCGTCACCCGGACGCTCCGCCCTCTCCTTGCTTCGCTGCGGAGAGCGTCCGGGCTGACACCCTGAGGGCGCTTCCGGAAAACGCGGCTACACCCGCTACTACCGAACAGGAAGGTACAGGCACCTCCTGCCCTTGACCATAGACAGCACAAAGGGACGGCACCATCCTCGCTACGGATGACGCCGTCCCTTTGTGTACGCGGTTAGCTCTGCTGCGCCAGGTAGTTCAACAGCGTGGCGGTCAGCTCCGGGTCATGCGCCAGCGCCGTGCCGTTCAGGTGAGTCACCGGTGCAATCAGACGCACCGACGACGCCAACCACACGCCGTCCGACTCGAACAAATCCTGCGGGTAGAGCGGACCGAAGCCCAGCTCCCAACCGGCCTGGCGTGCCGCCTCGAACACCGCGCCCTGCGTGGTGCCGGGAAGGATGCCGTGGCTCGGCTCGGGCGTGTACAGCACCTTCTTGCCGTCCTCAATCTTGGCAACCAGCACCGAAGAGGTGGCGCCCTCCAGCACGCGACGCTCATCGGTAATGAAGATAGCGTCGTCCGCGCCGCGCTCCTGCACGTACCGCAGGACCGCCATGTTCACCGCGTAGGAGAGGGTCTTCGCGCCCGCCAGCAGCCACGGGTAGGCGCTATTATCCATCGGCTCATGGCCGCGCGGTAGCAGCATCGCCTTCACACCCTCGGTGCGGCGCTTCACGATGGAGGCGGGCACCGGCGACGCCATAATCAGCGTGTACGGGCCCGGCTGCATGGAGGTCACCGCCTGGGTGGGGCCGCGCGAAATAATGATCTTCACGATGTGCTCTTCACCCAGCGCAGTCTCGGCACCGGCGGTCGCCTCACGCATGAGGCGCTCCACCGCCGAACGCAGAATCTCGGGTTCCGGGTCGGGCAAATCCAGCATGCGCGCCGACGACTCGAGGCGGGACAGGTGCATGCCGAGCTTACGCACACGGCGGTTGACGGACAGCATGGTCTCGAAGACGCCGTCGCCGCGGGTGAAGCCCTGATCATCAACGCTGATGAGGGGCACGGACGGGTCAACGAAGATGCCCTGCGGGTTCTGCTCGTTCAGAAGAATTACGGTACTAGACATAGTCTTATTGTACGTTCGCATCCAGAACCAGCGCGGGATAACGGTACTCGCCCTCGTTCCTACAGGGGCAGATGGACGAGACATGCAGAAGGGCGGTGCTATCCACGCTCCTACAGGGGCACCCGTCCTCGCTTCGCTTCGGACACCCTGATGTCGCTTACGGATAACACCGCCCCTCCTGGGCATACGCACAGATATGTACTTATGAACGGCTAGTGACCCGCCGCCGGGGCCTCATGGCTCTTACCGTCCGCCGAGTAGTCCGAATCCTTACGCGGCGTAGTCCACAGCACCAGCGCCGTCAGGACCGCGAAACCCAAAATGGAGAAGCCCATCGGCAGGTACTCATGCTCACCGGCAAACGACACCAGCGGCGCCGCCAACGCACCCAGCAGAGCCTGAACCGTACCCATCACCGCCGAAGCACTACCCGCCATGTGGCGCGCCTCGTTCAACGCCAACGCCGAAGCATTACCAAAAATCAGGCCGCACGAGCTGGTCAGCAGGAACAGCAGAACCAGCGTCGGCACCAGCGAAATACCGACAAGGAAGCTAACCAACAGCAGCGAAGACACCACCAGCAGGCTCACCACGCCAACATTCACAATGCGACGCTGCGCCACACGACCAACCAGCTTCGTCGCAATCGCGCTGAACAGCACAATACCAATCGAGTTCACACCGAACACGATCGTGAACTCAGTCTCGGACAAGCCCAGAATCTTCTGCAACACAAACGTCGAACCGGAAATGTACGAGAACAGCGCACCAAACGCGAAGCACATCGTCAGCATGAAACCCAGGTAGCGGCGAATCTTGAAGACCTTCGGTAGCTCCGAGTACACGCTCAGGGCGGTGCCCTGGTAGCGTTCCTCCACCGGCAGGGTCTCCTTAATCACGAAGATCACGCCGAGCATCATGATTGCGGTCACCACGCCAAGCACATGGAAAATATCGCGCCAGCTACCCCACGACAGCACCCAGCCACCAAACAGCGGCGCAAGCACCGGCGCGAAGCCGTTAATCATCATCATGACGCCCATGAGCTTAGCGGTCGCCAGACCCTCAGTCGTATCAGCCACGATAGAACGCGCCAACACCGCACCAATCGAACCGGTGAAACCCATCAAGAAACGCGCAAAAATCAGCAGCTCAATATTCGGCGCGAAACCACACGCCACCGTCGCAATAAAGCAAACCACCGCACCGATCAGCAGCGGCTTGCGGCGGCCCGTCTTATCCGACAGCGGACCCACGACCAGCTGGCCGAGCGCCATACCCACCATGAACGCACTCAGAGTCAGCGATGCGTTCGTGCTGGTGGTGTTCAGATTCTCAGCGACTGCGGGCAACGCCGCCAGGTACATGTCCGTAGCGAGCGGCGCGATAGCGGTCAGCAGCGCCAGAACAACAATGAAAAGGGGCGATAGCCCGAAAGAGGTCTTAGTCGACTTCGAAGACATATGTCTTAGTTTTTCTTTCTGTGTGATGCGCGTGCAACGGCGCCTGCGGCTCTACAAGACGTGGATGCGGCGGTACCGCTCCGGGGGTGAGTTTGCGCAGGCTAGAAGCACAACTTTCTCACGGTAGCAGAATTGGGTGTGGCTTCGTAAGTTAAATGTTTGACATTTTTTCGATTCTGAAAGGAAGAAGGTACGCATAAGGGACGGTGTTATCCACGCTCCTACAGGGGGTAGGTGGGCGAGGGCGCGCCACATATTTCCTCCGCGCCTACGCAGGGGCACCCGTCGCACAGACGCTCCGCCTCTCCTTGCTCCGCTGCGGAGAGCGTCTGTGCGACACCCTGAGGGCGCTTCCGGAAAACGTGGCTGCACCCAACGCATGCTGGGGCAAAGGGACGGTGTTATCCACGCTCCGTTGGAGAGATAACACCGCCCCTTGAGCGGTTTGTGCCTACCGCTCAGCACCCCCAGCACCCCCAGCACTGAAGAGATACTTGAGAAATATTCTTGAGAAGCATTGCTCGCTCCAACGGCATAACTTACGCTGGTCATATCACGCGGTACGACCGGAGGGAGCACCTCAGATGCGCAATCACTATTACAAATATTTGCTATGCATCCTGCTACTCGTAGCTTGCGTCTTGCTCGTAACCCTTGTGGTGCTTTCCCATAACAACCCGGGTAACGGCAAAGACGGCACAGCCTCTACTCACGCGCCGAACAACAGCTCAACCTACTGGGATAAAGACCGCATGGAATCCGCCAGCCCGGCTCCCATGCCTAAGTAAAACAGCCCCTGAGTAAAACTGCCGCTGAATAGCCGTAGAGCCCAATGCTTCGAGATACACCAAGCATTGGGCCCTACTGTCTTGTAGGTGGCTGCTACTGCGCCGCGCTGTCGTAGATGAAGTCCACGGTCGCGTAGTCCTCCGGGATTTCGGCGAGCAGCGCCTCCTCCTGCTCCGCCCAGCGCTCCCAGTGCGGGCGGAACGCGTCACCGTCACGAGCCATAGCGCGTTCGTAACGCACCTCGTCCGGGGCGGTGGCGAGAATACGCACCTCGCAAGCACCAGCAATCGCGCCGACACCCTCACAGATGATGACCTGCGTAGCCGCCGGGTCGACGGTACGCACCTCACCGGGGGCGCCCGCCTCCCAATCCCACGGGGTGTAGGTCCCGGCAATACCCTCGGTCAGCTGCACGGAGAGCGCGTCCCACGCCTCCACGCCGTCGAAGAGGCCGTCCCAGCCGGGGTAGAAGTCGTCCAGGTGCAGCACGTGCACGCTGTGCCCGGCGGCGGTGAGTTCCTGCTCAAGCTGCGCGGCGAGGCTGGTTTTGCCGGTGCCGCTACGGCCGTCAATGCCGATGATCAGCGGGATCTGCGCGAAGTCGGCGAGGAACTGCGCACGGAATTCGGTGAATTCGGCGGTGTCCATGTCAAAGTCGTTGCCGATGCCGTGCTCCAGGCGCAGCATGTCTTTGCAGAGCTCCAGGATTTCGGTGGTGCCGGTGACGCGGCGGTTCTGGTTCAGGGGGATACGCTGACTCACTGCGCGTCGCCTTCCTGCTTGAGGTGGTTGATGAGGCCGCGTGCGGCGGCGTCAATGAGGCCGGTGGTGTACACGAAGTCGCGTTCGCTACCGTACCAGGGGTCGTAGATGCCGAGCTGGTCCAGGTGGGTGGTGGTGACCTTCGGGTCGAAGCTGCGCATCATGCGGATTTTGGCTTTGTCGTTGTCGTTGCGGGCGAGGGCTTTGAGGCGCAGGTAGTGGGGTGCGTCCATGGCGAGGATGAGGTCGTTGCGGTCGAAGTCCTCGACGGTGAAGACGCTGGCGCGGTGCGCGGACGGGTCGATACCGCGGGTGGTGAGTTGCGCGGCGGCGCGCGGGTCGATGCGGTTGCCTTCTTCTTCGTTGCTGATGCCGCTGGAGGTGACGGTGACGGGCATGCCGGTTTCTTGGGCGTGCTGGCGGATGAGGTATTCGCCGACGGGGGAGCGGCAGATGTTGCCGGTGCAGACAGTCATGATTCGGTACATGGTTCTAGTGTATCGGTGGGGTGACGGGTGGTTGAGCGCGGCGGGTGATTGGGAGGGCTTTGCGGGTGGCGATGTGAGGGGCGGATGCGCTCGCTGCCGGGTGTTGCCGCTACCGGACCCGGGCGCGAAAAGGCCCCGCCGAGGTGGGGCCGGCGGGGCCTTTGCATTAGGGAAATAGCAGATTTATTTTTTGAAGGATTGTACTTTGTGTATTAATTGAAACCGCTGGGTTACTCATATTTTTATAGTCCTGATTCTCGGAACCCCAAGGTCCAGGTTCGAAGAGTATAGTTCCTTCGGGAATTATGAACTTTTTGCCGTTCAGTTCAGACTCTCCGAGTTTAATTTTGCAAGGACTATGAGGCGATACGTTGAATATATAACTCTCAGGTGGAACACTGCAAGAAAAGCGTGCTGCCAAGAATGAAGATTCCTGGAGTGTAAAATTTGGTTCTTTGTTAATAAATCTTGCTCCATAGAAACCTGTGGGGCCTATGAAGGTTGAAGAGAGGAAATTTGCCGACTTGTTGAATGTAGCATCTGTAAAATCTGCAAATCCATCGAATATCTTAAAAGTAGCGCTGATGAAGTTTACGTTATCCCCGAAAGTGGCTTCACTAAAATTGGCAAATCCTTCAAAATAAGCATCTCTGAAGTCTGCGGTATTTCCAAAAGTTGCGCCGTTAAAGTCGGCAGTGGCTATAGGTGAATTTACTACAGAGGAGATAATTTTTTTGAAGGTTGCGTCGGTAAAGATTGCTTCATTTTTGAATGTAGCCCTAGAGAAACTTGCATGTCCTGTAAAACTTACACCTTTGAAATCTGCTTTTTCTTTAAAGCGTGTTGACGCGAAGCTTGTCGTGCTCCCGAAAACTGTATCGTGGAAAATTGCAGAATCATTGAATTTTGATTCTTTAAAATTAACGCCGCCTTTGAATTCTGCTTCATGAAAGAATGAAATTTGTTTAAAAGTTACATTGATGAATGAGGATGTTTTTTCAAATTTTGACCCATTGAAGAAAACTTCTCCTTCGAATATTGAATTATGGAATGATATTACCTGTTCAAAGATTGAATGCGAAAAATTGATACGGGAATTTACGACAATATTGCGGAAATCGACATTGTAGAGAAAATGTGTTCCGGAAAAATTGTATGAAAAATCTGACCAAAGCCCTTTCTGGGGGATTTTCTCCTCGTTTTCAGGTTTCTCATTTTGATTGCTGAGCCTGTTGGTGGTTTCTGTTAGAATGGTGTGTCGGATATTCTGTTCTTCACGAAACTGTGCTTGTTTTTTAAGGAATTCATCCCTATCTTCCTCGGGAATACTTTCTTCTGGATTATTTTTTTCGAAGAGTTCCCGAAGCTCAGCGTGGGGAAATGGAGAACGAACATGTGAGCAGAGGTTATTGATAATAACCTGCCCTTCTTTCTGTCGTTTTTCAGGATTGAGGGTGCCATCAGCGAGCCATTCATCGACCAAACCCACAAGGGTGTAGATGCCGCCTAGACGAACAGATGCCTTATCATTAGCCAGCTGTTCTACGGCCTTGGTGTATCGGCTACGCCGTTCCGCATACACTTGGCGGGTATGGTCGTTCTCGTTTTTCTCTTTTTCCTGGTTATTCTTTCGGTGAGTCTCACCAATGGTGATAACACCTAGAACACCACCGGTGGTGTAGAGGATGAGTTGCCGAAGAACTCGACCGTCATCATCCTTTCCGAAACCAGAGTCGAGAGCGATGGGTAAAAGGAAAGCTAATATGCCGCCCCAGACTGCAATAGCCCCAATCCAACAGTAGAAGAGGGGTACTTTCAGTTTGAGATCGCTGCGATATGCATAAAGTAAGAAACCGGAAACTAAAACTGTGCATACGCCAAGCAGCAGCCAAGCCCTCATCGGTGGTTCTAAAAGCATTATGTCTAGTTCTCCTATCTACTTTGAGAGGAACGGTCACCTTTCAGCATAGTGCAAAGTGGCCTGCAGTGAGTCACCCTTGAACAGACGTGAAAGCCCCACCGACGAGGGAGCCGGCGGGGTCTAAAATAAAAAGAAGATTCTGCAAATATTTATAGGGGTTACTTATGTGTACATTTTCCTGTTTCCCAGTCGTAATTATGTTTGGAATCGTCGTATTGCTCAATTATATAATTTTCTTTCAAAGTGATGTGACTTTCCAGAGGCTGATTGGGAAATGCTTCCCCACGTTCTCCGATGTGTACATATCTTTTAGTGTCCAAGTCGAGCTCTGGTGTAAAAATGTGTAAAGATGTATCTTTTGATTCTATAATGATTCCAAAGGCTATAGGATCTTTACGAGTGTCGTTCCGAGAGAATACGCATGAATATGCGCTCATTGGGTTTTTGGTATTGGATCCTGTTGCGGCAATAGATCCACCAACCTGGACCAGTGTTAAAGTGAGGTATGAATTTATAAATAATATATCGAATATAAAAAGGGCCTTCAATATGTTAAGTGATATTTTTTGCTTAAATTTTACATCTTTAAATGCCAGCATATATTGAAACATGCTGATTATTGTTGCATTTGGGGACACGATTTTCATCTGTGCCCAAATAAAAGAAAACGAAGCGAAAAATAATGCGTCTGTTGTGTAGTCCAAAGGGTTTAGGATTTTAAAAATCATTGTAGATGGGATTCCGGCCAAGAGTGTTGTAATTGCAATGCTAATCATTAGATGTATATTTAGTTTTAATTTTGCATTCAACTGTTGCTTAGTTTCTGAATGTTGGTAAGTGGGATAAGGGTGGTAGATTTTGAGTGCGCGTGCAGGTACAAGGAATAGATACATGACGGTTAAAATCATGAGTGTCGCTGATATTAATCTGTATTTATCTTTGGAAAGGCGCATGGAGGTTATCTGAAAAGCGCTGCCTATGTTATTGTCAAAGATCCAATTGTAGTAGTATAGAGTGAAAATGAAGGCTACAGATATTGCGAGTGGCGTCAATGCTAGAATTGATTTCATATCTCCTAATATATTAATTTTAGGTGTATCCTTGTTCTTGCGAATGATTCCTTGTCTATCTGTTTTTAATTTATTTTTAACTTTGGCTTTGCGTAGGATTGAATAATAAAATACGAATGACGTATATAGCTGTGATGTAAAAACCATATAGTGCTTGTAGCTTAGATTTATTTTATTCCAGTCAGGGATAGTTAGTGCAAGCCAAATTGCAGTGGGAAAAGCGAAGGAAATGGATATAAATATCGGCCCAGAAATCAATATATTTCTTTTTTTATAAGGGGAAATATATTTTTTCGCTTTAAAAGGTCGCTTCCAGATTCTTGGTGTGCTCGACAAAGTTTTCTCCTGTCTTCTGTGAGAGGAATGGTTACCTTTCAGCATAGTGCAAAACTGTCTGACATGGGTTGCTAACAGATATAAACGAAGCCCCCGCTCGGGGCAACACTGTGACGGGGCGGATGTGTTTGCGGAGGCGCACTTGCTGTGGGCGCAAAAATGGCCCCGCCAATGTGGAGTCGGCGGGACCTTTTAGAGATGAGCCTTATTCCGGTTTGTCTTCTTCGTCGTCAGTAGATTTATCTAACGGCTTTGCAGACTGACTGGTTTCTCCCGAACTGAGGTCGAAGAGTACCGTTCCGACGGGGATGCGGTAATCTACACCGTCCAGCTCAGCTTTTCCTAGAGGAATTGGGAAACTACTATCGCTGACCGTGAAGTTATGTGCTTCCTGATCTTTGGGCAGGGCAACGAATCGTGCTCTGTGTGTCTCACCTGACTCGTCGTCGGTAGTAACAAAAAATGGTGAATATTTTTCGAAGGTTGCCTCGCTGAAGTAGGCGTTGCCCTTGAAAGTCGTCTCACTGAAGTACGCGATGCTGTTGAAGATTGAGTCGTCGAAGTTTGCATTGCTGTTGAAGGTTGCCTCACCGAAGTACGCGTTGCTGTTGAATGTCGTATTGAAAAAGTTGGCGTTGCTGTTGAACGTCGCGTTGAAAAAGTTGGCGTTGCTGTTGAACGTCGCGTTGAAAAAGTTCATACCGCTGTAGAACTTTGCACCCGAAAAATTACCTTTCTCAATCGTGATGGCGTTGAGGGGATAGAAAACGGGTGCTCGGCTGAAATCGAATTGAAAGTGGCTCCACGTTCCTGGCTCGGGCTTGAACAGGTCGTCCTTCTCATCCCAGGTTAAGATGCCACTGCGCTTGCCCATCTCAACAAAGATAGTGCGGCGCACATTCTGTTCTTCGCGAAATGCCGTCTGGTCCTTGGAGAAATCTCCTTCATAGTTATCAGGCTCTGAATCGCCCTCAACCATCTCTGCTTTTAATGCCAGAGGGAAGGGGGAACGAATATAGGAACAGAGGCTATTGACAATAACCTGCCCTTCCTTGTGCCGGTCGCTTTCTTCCTTGAGGCTCTCATCAGCAAGCCACTCATCGACCAAACCCACGAGGGTATAGATGCCACCCAGACGAACAGGTGCTTTCTCATTAGCCAGCTGTTCCACAGCCTTGGTATAGCGGCTACGACGCTCTGCATGAACCTGGCGGATATGGTCGCGTTCGTTCTTTTCCGCATCCTGCTCATTCTTCTTGATGTCGGCATCAATTTTGAGACGGTCACCCTGATTCTTCCAATTAGTCTGAAGAAGAGTCAGAACCGCAATGATGCCACCAGTGACGTACAGAAGATGCAGGCGTAGCTGATCTGAACTGCCAGAGCTCATGCCGCAGTGCAGCCAGAGAAACCAGGGCAGAAGAATCGCAGCTGCACCACCGCCCAGGCTGGAGCCAATGAGGAGCTTAGTAAAGTGCCGGATATGCCGAGGCTTTTCCTGAGCTTTTGGGGTTGCCTGACTTTCTGGAATGGATGATGTGTTGTTGCTGGGCACTAGGTTCTCCTGTCCTCTCTGATAGGAACGTTTACTTTCCAGCATAGGGTAAAGCTACTAGCCATGAGCTACGCCCGGTCATCAACGGTGGCCTCACCTGTATGAGATGCACAGACGTTGCTTCTGTAGTCCGCGACAGATGAGGTGGGTATGGAAATCCTCAAAATAGGCGATATTGTTCCTTGCGATGGATACAATAGTGGCGTAATTAGTGCTGTCGTGTTGTTATGTCTTAAGAATTGCGCTACATTATTAGATATACGGTCATATGTGCAGGGGATGTCCTTATGTACAATGACAGTAAAATAAAAGCGGAGCCACCAGCGATGCTGCTAACATCGCGAGTAGCCCCACTCTCAAGAGCCTAGAAGAGGCGCGAGGCAACAAACTCACACACCTCAATCAGGCTGGCGAACAGGGTAGCTACATAGCTTCCCCGTTCAACGAGGATCCAGAAATGGTCCTTGTCCATAGGAGTACACCTCCTCTCTATTTAGTTAGAGGCAACGCGGAATTACGTTGTCACTGCTGATTTTAGCAGATGACACACATTCCGCGGATTTTTGCTACCCAATTTAAGTTTTATTTATCGAAGACATAGCGTAATTCCGCTGGAAAGCGATAAACGAATCCGGGTAGATAAGATTCGAAAAACCCCGCTAGAGCCTACTGGCTCAAGCGGGGTTTTTCGCACCGTTTTTATTTTTCGACACAGCTGCTCGGTGGTGTCCACCGTACGCGCAAAGACCCCATCACACATTCAACGTGGCGGGGTCTTCGGGAGCTTCCCCGACGGTGAGAGGGCTAGATTTTACTGTGCGGGCTCACTGATGCGGGTGTACTCCTGCTGCTCTTCGTCCCAGGAATCCGGGTCGTACAGCACCGCACCAACAGGGAGAATGAACGTTCTATTAAGAAGCTGTGCCTCGCCGCAGCTGAAACCGTGCGGGCTCTCCGGGCGCGCCTCGAACAGGTAATCCTGCGGATCCGCCTGCGCCGAGAACCGTGCCCTCTGCAGCCGCCTCTCCAAAGCCTCAAAGGACGGCTTAACATACATGAAGCTAGTCTGCCTGAAATCCGCCTTCTGACTGAACGTCGCATCCGCGAAGTAGGCGC
>ERZ773027.1907-NODE-1907-length-10623-cov-3.734481_pt1 | contig 10623 bp, 5 predicted proteins | sample MGYA00511032_ERZ773027 | MGnify/ENA primary metagenome ERZ773027 (study PRJEB29015, sample SAMEA2738138) | human oral metagenome | biome: human oral; feature: human-associated habitat; material: saliva | place: China | collected 2190 ... | reverse complement strand
CGGAATATGCAAAGATTCCTCCTAAGCCATTGGCTAAGCTGAAGATTAAAGCTCCTAAGACTTTCAAAATTAAAAAGAAAGCAAAGAAGGCAGTGCTTACGCTTAATATAAAAGGCGCAAAACAGGCCGATCTTAAAAAACTCAATGCGGAACTTAGAATGGGAAAGAAACTCATCAAAAAGATGGATTTAAAATCAATCGGCAAAAAGGGAGCATATAAGATAAAATTGACGGCTAAAGATATTAAGAAACTTAAAAAGGGAAAGCTCAGTTTTATAGTAATCGGAAACAACAGTATTGCAGGAATAAAGGTGACTATTAATTTTGCTTTTAAATAATAAACATTTTGTTTATCGGTATTAGTGGAAAGGATACGGTCGAGCGATGAAAATTAAGTCTAAGGTATTGAGTTTTACATTGACGCTGGCGATGTTGATTACAGTATTTATGCCATCCATGGCAGCTTCTTCCAAGCAAGGAGAAAAGAATGCCGGCGATGCATATACAAAAAAGGTGGGCGTTAAGAAACTTGCCGGAAAATCAAAGCCGGGCAGCAAGATCGTTAAGAAGGCTAAGGGAAAAACTACCAAGTCCAATCGTAAGAATCCTGCAAAGCCGACAGGCAGAGAAACTATGGTAAAGATAACCTTCGATGCCGGTGGTGGAAACGGTGAGATGAAAGAAGAGGAGGTAGAAAAAAATTCCGAATATGAATTACCTGAATGTGAATTCGAACCTCCGAGCGAAGCAAAGGAATTTTCCGAATGGGAGGTTAGAATAGGTAAGGCAGCTCCTAAGTTATACAAAAAGGATGATACCATCATAGCTTCTGATAACGTGAAGTGTAAGGCCATATGGAAAAATCGCCCTGTTGCTCGCTTTGACAAAAATGGTGGAAGCACGGAAATGGAAGATGAATTTTCCAGCCTGGATGAAGAATATGAGGTGCCTCGTTGCAGTATCAAACCTCCTGCAGGAAAGGTATTTAGTAAGTGGCATGTAGAAATGGACGGTTATCATAAGGATATTAAACCCGGTGAGACAATTTCGGTTATAGCTGATATGAACTTCAAACCTATTTGGGAGGAGACTCCATTTGATGTATATAAAATCAGTTACCTTCCGGGAGGAGCCGGCGGAAATATGAATCCCGAATATGTAGCTATGAACAGCAATTTCGTAATACCTGAACCGGAGTTTGAACAGGAAGGGGGGACAGGACTCAGAGGATATAAAGTAAAGGTCGGTAGCAATGATTTAGGACTTAAACGTGTTGGCGATATAATTAGAATCACCGATGATACAACGCTGGAAGCGGTTTTTGAAGATATGTATATGATCCACATCGACCCTAATGCACCGGATGAAAACGAAGATACTGATGAATGCCTGCCGGGAGATAATTATGTTCTGCCTAAGCCAAAATTTGATGCACCTTCGGGAAAGGTTTTTGATTACTGGGAGGTAAAAACAGATGAAAATGCACCTACAGGAGAAAGCAAGCAGCCATTTGATAAGGTAAAATGCGATAGTGACTTATTCATAAAAGCTATATGGAAAAATGCACCTTCAACAAAGTTCAATATTAAATTCAATAAAAACGGTGGTACCGGCACCATGGAAAGCAAGAAGGTGCCCAAGGATTCTTGGTTTGAAATACCGCATTCTGAGTTTGAAGCTCCGGACAGGAAGAGCTTTAAGCATTGGCAGGTGACTGTTGGAAATGCCGCTCCCGAGACATATGAAGACACATCCGGTGATTGGATTCATGTAAAAGGGGATGTGGAATTTAAAGCTATATATGAAGATATTCCGGTGGTTCAGTATGATCCGAATGAAGGCACGGGTTCGATTCCCGATGAATGGGTTGAAGAAGGCAATGAATATACGCTACCTTCTACATGTAAAATAACTCCGCCGGCGGGTATGGTATTTGATAAATGGCAAATCCGCATGAACGGTTTTATTAAGGACTTTAACCCCGGAGCTAAATTCACGGTAACTCATGATGTTATTGTAAAGCCTCTATGGAAGGTTGATCCTGCACCGGGAAAGGTTACGGTTTCCTTTGATAAAAACGGCGGAAGCGGTAATATGAATTCCGTAGAGGTAAATAAATACAGCGAATATAAATTACCTGCATGTACTTTTACAGCACCTGAGGGTATGGAATTTGATAAATGGTCTGTTAAGATAGGCGATGATCCTGCTGAAGATAAAAATCCCGGCGAAAAGGTAACGGCAAGTGATAACATTAAGGTTACAGCTATGTGGAGGGCAAAGCCTAAGGTAAATGTAACTTTTGATAAAAACGGCGGTAGCGGAAACATGCCTGCTAAGGCGGTCGTAAAAGACAGTGAATACACCTTGCCTGTATGTAGATTTACAGCACCTGCCGATAAGGAATTCGACAAGTGGTCGGTTACCGTAACAGGATTTCCTGCTGTAGATAAAATGCCGGGAGAGAGCATAGTAGCTGGCGGCGATGTAAGTGTTACCGCTATGTGGAAGGCGAAGACAGTGCCGCCTGTGCCACCTGTACCGGTGCCCGACAAGGCAAATATAACGTTTAACAAAAACGGCGGTAACGGTAATATGGATCTTATTCAGGTAGAAAAGGGTAGTAATTATACACTTCCTGTATGCAGCTTTACAGCCCCAACGGATAAGGAATTTGACAAGTGGTCGGTTATTATCGGTTCTGCAACTGCAGTAGATAAGCAGCCGGGCGAGGGCATAGTAGCAAGTGATAATGTAGCTGTCACTGCGTTATGGAAAGAGAAGGCGGCACCACCTGTTCCTCCTGCACCTGATAAGGTAAAAATCACCTTTAAGCCTAATGGCGGTACTCAGACAATGCCTGAAGTAGAGGTGAATAGAGATAGCGAATATACACTTCCTGAATGCGGATTCACAGCACCTGCAGGGAAGGAATTCGATAAGTGGCAGCTTGAAATGAACGGCTTTACCAAGTTTGCTAACAAAGGCGAAGGCTTCAAAGTACTCTATGATACGGTTGTGATGCCGATATGGAAGGATAAAGAAGTAACTGAAGTAAACGTTAAATACGATGCAAACGGCGGAAGCGGCGAAATGCCTCAGGAAACAGCGAAGAAAAACGCTAAATTCACGGTACCTGCATGTGAGTATGCAGCTCCTTCGAATTCAATATTTAAACATTGGGAAGTAACTGTAGGACAAGAATCTGCGGTCAATAAGGTTCCCGGTGAAAAGGTTGTTGTAAAGGAAGATATAACTCTTAAAGCCGTATGGGAAAAGCAAATAAACGTAAGCTTTAATAACGGGGGCGAGGAAATTACAGGAGTACTTCCAAGCGGAATAATGACATCAAGTGGAAAGACGGTTTATTTACCTCTGCCTGAATTCAAGGCAAAAAATGAAAATAAGTTGTTTGTCGCTTGGGAAGATCCAAATCACAAACAATATAAACCGGGCGCTACATTTGTAGTAGACAGCGATGTGGAATTCACAGCCGTATGGAAGGACAAGGCGCCAGAAGTTAAATATGCAGCGATGAAGTTTACTTACAACGGCAACAGCATAGGAATGAAGACCCGTAAATACGTTGTAGGGTCTAACGTTGCAATGCCTAAGTTTACAGGTGCAATTCCGCAAGGACAGGGAGCATTTTCTCACTGGAAGGTGGTAAACGATACAGACACCATAGAAAAGCTTGAAGTAGGAGATGTATTTACAATCAAGGGTGATGCCGTTGCTACTCCTGTGTTTAAGGAAAAGGAAATTCCTAAGAAGGTTACGCTTAAGATAAATGTCGGTAAAAAGCCTTTGACAATAAAGAATAATGCTAAGACAGCTAAGCTGAAGCTAAAAATTACAGGCGCCGGTATTGCAGATCTTAAACTTTTAAACGCTACTCTGATGAAGGGTAAAACTAAGATCACGGATGTTAGCCTAAAGAATATTAAGAAAAACGGAGTGCTTGAGATAGTTTTAAACAAGAAGATGATCAATAAGATTAAGGGCAAAAAAGCGAAGAAGTTAAATCTGACGTTTACAATCTTTGAAGGTCAGAAAACAAAGGGAGCAAGCGCTGTAATCAAGGTTCAATTTAAAAAATAAGTAAAAAATCTTATAAGACCTCCAAAATTTTGAGTAAAAAGAGTGCCACGGCACTCTTTTTACAGTTAGCGGTAGCAGCATTGAGTTTCTATTAAATCATAATAGTAAAGATGAATAGAATAACTATGTATTTTAGAGAATAAAATCAAGTTCCCGTGGAGCTAAAGTAGTGAAGATGGTTACCATAATTAAAAGATTAGATGTTTTAATAAGTAAGGTGGAATTTACACGCAACCTGAGTGGTAAAGGATGTATGTTTTAGGGGTGGTACTATATTTGAAAAAAAGGCTTGTTTTTTTGTCATTAATTGCAAAAAAAAATATATTATGGTAGAATCCAATGTGTTGGTTTTAGTACGAAACTTTTAAATATAGAGCATAACACGTTTAGGAGGAGAGTGTGAAAAATAGTAAAAGCATTTTAGTGTATCTTGCTATAATCGGACTTGTTATAGGGCTTGCTTTTATCCTTACGGAAAAGAGCACGTCTGAAGTAAAGAGCATCACGTATTCGAAGATGAATCGCCTCTTTAAAGATGAAAAGGTAAAAACCGTAAACATTACGGATAGAGAGATAAATGCAAAACTTTCGGACGGAAAGAAGGTAAAGGCATATTATGGCACACATAGCCAGATAGCTGAATTAGAAAAAGAATATATACTCCCTCAGATGAAGTCCGGCAAAATTGAACTTGACAGCGATCCTCCGCAGAAGAAAAAATGGTATGAAAACCTTCTAGGTCCGATACTCATGCTCGGCGTTATGATAATTTTAACCATGATGCTCATAAATAGGGCAGGTGGCGGTGGAAAAGCCATGAGTTTCGGCAAGAGCAGGGCGAGACTGATAAGAGATGATGAAAAAGAAAAGATAACGTTTGCCGATGTTGCGGGGCTAAAGGAAGAGAAGCAGGAATTGTCAGAAATAGTGGACTTTCTTAAGAATCCTGCTAAATTTAAAGAGCTTGGAGCAAGGGTGCCTAAGGGAGTACTTCTCGTAGGTCCTCCGGGTACCGGTAAAACTTACATATCCAAGGCTGCTGCAGGAGAAGCCGATGTGCCTTTTTACACAATAAGCGGTTCCGATTTCGTTGAAATGTTTGTCGGTGTAGGAGCTTCACGTGTAAGAGACCTGTTTGCAGAGGCAAAGAAGAATGCACCGTGCATAGTGTTTATAGATGAAATTGATGCGGTAGGAAGGCAAAGAGGCGCAGGACTCGGAGGAGGCCACGATGAACGTGAACAGACTCTAAACCAACTCCTCGTAGAGATGGATGGCTTTGCTATAAATTCAGGGATAATAGTTTTGGCGGCTACGAACAGACCGGACATTTTAGACCCTGCATTGCTAAGACCGGGCAGATTTGACAGACAGGTCGTTATAGGAATTCCGGATTTAAAAGCGAGGGAAGAGATATTTAAGGTACATGCCAAAAATAAGCCGCTTGATAAGAGCGTTAACGAAGAGGTACTTGCCAGGATGACACCGGGATTTACGCCTGCAGATATAGAAAATATGCTAAATGAAGCGGCTCTGCTTACGGCGAGAAGAAACGGCAGTGTAATTCAATCCGAGGATATAGAAGAAGCCATAACAAAGGTGATAGCAGGACCTCAAAAACGAAGCAAGAAGATTTCAGACGAGGAAAGAAGACTCACAGCCTACCACGAAGCAGGACATGCCATATTATCCCAACATCTCGAAACGCAGGATCCCGTGCATCAGATAACCATCATCCCAAGAGGCATGGCAGGCGGTTTTACGATGACTCTTCCTGAGAAGGAAAAGACATACGCTACAAAAAAAAGCATGTATGAAGACATAGTAGATCTTTTAGGGGGCAGGGTTGCTGAAATGCTAAAACTCGAAGATGTAAGTACAGGCGCAAGCAACGACATACAAAGAGCAACGGATATAGCAAGAGCCATGGTTACAAAATATGGATTCAGCGACAGACTCGGCTTGGTAAACTACAGCGATGGTGAAGAGGTATTCCTCGGCAAGGATTTCTCTACCAAGAAAAATTATTCAGAGGGCATAGCATCTGAAATCGACAAGGAAATACGAGAGATAATAGACGTGGCCTTTACAGAAGCAAAGGACATACTCACAGAATATATAGAAGATCTTGAGAAGGTTGCTATGGCATTGCTTGAGCTTGAAACCATAAACGGTGATCAGTTCAGGAGGCTGGTAGTAGATGGAATTACTAAAGAAGAATTGGTTTCAGAAATGCTGAAAGATAAAAAGCAGGGAGGCCCAAATGAATAAGACTGTAAAAGAGTGCATGGATCTGGATGTTTTCAAAAACGCCAGGTTGCTTGCCGGTGCAAAAGGTGTCGAAAACGTGGTGACCGGACTGTCGGTTCTTGACATGGTGAAGGAAGATGATGTAAAACGCTTTAATTCGGAAAAGGGATTGCTGTTTTTTACGGGATTTTTAGGCGTTTTGGAAAATGAAAGAGTGCAGTGCAGGTTAATCCAAAAACTCGCTGAAGGCGGACATAGCGGTCTTGTAATAATGTACATGGGAAGAGGCATAAAGGAACTCGATACCAGCGTAATAAGGAGCGCCGAGTCTGCTAACCTGCCTTTAATTGTGGTTGATGATAATAAGCTTAATTATTCTCATATGATAAATGCTATCACGGGAGATGACAAGAAAAATAAAGAAGGTGAAAGTCATCTGATTTCAGAGGTTGTAAAGACTTTGCTTGATTTTGACAAGCACTCCGACTTTGAATCTGCGATAAAGGAAGCTGCCGTTGCAAATGATTTTCAGGTGATATTGCTAGGGGCAAACTTCAATCCTATATTTACTGTAGAGACAAGGAAGAGGGAGACTATACAAGAGGCTGTAAAGAAGGCCAGAGAAAACAGATTGGACGGTAAGCAGCGCTCAAGCGTATTTGTGAGCGTAAATGGAATAGATACGTATTGGAGAACCGTTAGAATTGAAGAGACCAGTTACTACATGTTTTTGGTAGATAATGAAGACATGTACACGTCTGAGGATATGAATAAACTTTCTGAAGTCATAGAACTTTCTATGGGAATGTGGAATTATAAACCGAAGCGTGATTCGAAAACGGAACTCATAAGAGCTTTAGTGAGAGGGAATAAGCCCCTTGCATATTCATTAAATGAAGAAGCCAAGATAAAGCCCAGTGAAATCCTCAGTGTATTCTTTGCAAAGGATATAAGCTCTGAGAGCTGTGAAGATATATTCTTAAGGTTTGAAAAAGAAGAAGGCTTTTCACTTCATAGGATTTCCGATAACGGGGAGACATACGGCATGATAACAAGGGTAAACGCAAACCTTGATAAAGTCGGAGAATTTAAACAAAAATGTTCCGAGCTATATGAATCCTTGAAAGGCAACAAAAGTGCCAGAATTTTCCATATAACGGGCATAGACGGCATAGACGGCGTAGCAGATGCCTATAAGGAAATAGAAGAAAGCTGGTCTTTTGCGCAGAATATCTTTCCTTATAAGAGGGTATTTACAAAATATGAAATGGCTCTTGTAAGCAACTGTATAGATATTGAGGTGGGTGAAGGCAAAATCAAGAAAAATTACATAGACCTTCTGGCTCCGTTTGCTTTGATATCATCAAAAAAGCGGGAACAACTTTTAGGAACGCTGGAAACCTTTGTACTGGATTCCGGCATGAATGCAGCCAAAACCAGTGAACTGATCGGGATACACATAAATACGGTGAAGTATAGACTGAGGAAGATAAATGCACTTCTCGGAGTAGAGATAACGGGAAACAGGGTTATACCCGGGCTTACGATAGCTGTTGCTCTAAAGCGTCTCGAAAAACTTATGCCATAAGGGCTCATAATAGTTATTTTGTTTATTTTTTCGATATAGGAGAAGAAGATGTTATTAGCTTTTGATGTTGGGAATTCCAATATTGTTATTGGTGTGTTCGATAATTTGCATATGAAACACAGCTTTCGAATAGAGACAAACGGCAATAAGAGTGCAGATGAATACGGAATGATTGTAAACCAGTTCTTCAGCTATGAAAAGATAAACATGAGCGATATTGATGACATAATCATTTCAACTGTCGTGCCTTCAGTGCTATATTCCCTTCAGCATTTTTCAAGAAAGTACTTTGGAAAAGAGGCTATAGTGGTAGAGCCCGGCATAAAGACGGGAATAATAATTAAATACGATAATCCAAAGCAGGTAGGTTCTGATAGAATCGTAAATGCGGTTGCGGCTTATCACAAATACGGAGGACCTGTAATAATAATAGACTTCGGTACGGCTACAACATTTTGCGCAGTATCCAAAAATGCGGAATACCTTGGAGGTGCAATAGCACCGGGTATAAAGATAGCATCCGAAGCGCTTTTTGAAAAAACGGCAAAGCTACCTAAGATAGAACTCGAAGATCCCGGCAAGGCTATATGCAGAAACACCATAAACAGCATGCAGGCTGGTGTTGTGTACGGTCACATGGGAATGATTAAGTTTATAGTAGAAAAAATGAAAAAGGAAATCATAAACTGCGCGAGCATCGGTTGCTGCGATTATGAAATTATAAAGGTCATAGGAACGGGCGGAATGGCTACCATGATAGACAAAGGGACCCAGGTTTTTGATGCGGTTGAGCCGCATCTTACGCTCGAGGGACTTGCACTGATATACGAAAAAAATAATGATAACTCCAGGTAATGTTATAGGCGACATAGAACTTCCATCTCCCTTTTTGATGGCACCTCTGGCAGGATTTACTGATAATGCGGTAAGAACCATAGCTTTGGAGTTTGGAGCGGGACTTGTATATTCTGAAATGGTTAGCGCCAAGGGTCTTATCTATGAGCAAAAAAATACCGAAGAACTCCTTGATTTTAGAGGTGCTGATGGCTTTATCGCCATTCAAATATTCGGGAGTGATCCGGATGCTGTTGCGCACGGAATACAGTGTATAGAGAATAAGGGAAATGCAATAGTAGATATAAATATGGGCTGTCCCATGCAAAAGATCGTAAAAAGCGGTTCCGGCGCAGCTCTAATGAAAAGACCGGACATCATTTACGATATGGTAAAAGACGCTGTAAAGATCACGCAAAAACCTGTTACTGCGAAGATAAGAATCGGTTGGGACAATAATAATATCAATGCCGTTGACTGCGCTAAGGCGATTGAAAGTGCCGGCGCAAGTGCAGTAGCAGTTCATGGAAGAACCGCTAAACAGAAGTATGAAGGCAGTGTAAATAGGGATGTAATAGCTTCAGTAAAACAAAGCGTTTCTATACCCGTTATTGGCAATGGTGATATAAAAAGCACTAAAGAAGCTCTGGAATTTATGGATGAAACAGGCTGTGATATGGTTATGATAGGAAGGGGAGCCATAGGTAAACCTTGGATTTTTAAATCGTGTAACATGGCGCTTTCTGAAATTCGTAAGGGTAAGAGCATAGATGAGATTACTGAATACGAGCCCTGTGCAGATGAAATTTTGAATACATTAAAAAAATTGATAGACCTTACGGTATCATACAAGGGTGAAAAAAGGGCTTTGCTCGAGCTTAGAAAGAAATTGTCCAAGTATTTAAAGAACACATCGGGAGTTAAGGATTATCGAAAACGACTTTATGAAGCCGGAACGAAAATAGAACTTATGGGCATAATATGTGAGTATTGTGATAAATTAAACCGGTTATAAAAATGCTATAATATAGCTATTAAATATGGAGGATTGTATGGGAAGATTAAGCGAAGCTATATTAAAAAGCGATAAGATTGTGATAAAAATCGGCAGCAATGTTCTTTCGGATGACAATGGCAGGGTTAATGAACTTATATTCAAGGACATTGCAGAGCAGGTGACTGAACTGTATAACATGGGAAAAAAGCTCATGATAGTTTCATCGGGTGCAGGAATTTGTGGCGTCGGTGAACTCAATAAGTGGGACAGGCGAAGGGATCTTAATTATAGGCAGGCTCTATGCGCTATAGGCCAGGTGGAACTCATAAATGCATATAAAAAGTATCTTAATAAAATGGACATGAAGGCGGCGCAGATTCTCCTTACAAGAAATGATTTTAAAGATAGCGGTAGATCGCTAAGCATCAGAAATGTGCTCTTTACGCTCATAGATGAGGGAGTTATCCCAATTATAAACGAGAATGATACCGTTGCCACTGAAGAGCTTAAGATAGGAGATAATGATACCTTGGGCGCCTTGACGGCGGAGCTATGGAATGCGAACCTTCTTATAATGCTCGGACAAATATCAGGAATCTACGATAAGTCCCCCGATAAAACGGATGCAAAACTCATAAAAGAGGCCAGCGACCTTGATGAACTTAGAAATTCAATTGAAATCGGGGATAGAAGCGATTTTGGAAGCGGGGGCGTGGAAACGAAGCTAAGTGCCGCCGAAAGGCTTAAAAGTCACAATATTCCTGTTATTCTACTTAATGGAAAGCATGAACATGCAATAATAAAAGCTATTAACAAAGAAAAAGTTGGTTTTTGTTTTAATAACTTAAACATT
>ERZ773027.1904-NODE-1904-length-10626-cov-2.201778_pt1 | contig 10626 bp, 16 predicted proteins | sample MGYA00511032_ERZ773027 | MGnify/ENA primary metagenome ERZ773027 (study PRJEB29015, sample SAMEA2738138) | human oral metagenome | biome: human oral; feature: human-associated habitat; material: saliva | place: China | collected 2190 ... | reverse complement strand
GGTGTTCTAGGTCTCTTCATTGCTACCATTATAGCCTTAATCTGTTTTAAAAAATATGACTTTACCTTGCAACAAAGATTTTTACATTAAATCGTTTATGAGTTCATAAAATTCTTCTGGCAACCCTTCAAGTTTATCCCAAAGCGTACGATTATTATCTAACTGACTTTCGCCACAATCAATAACATCTGTCCTTTTTCTAACAAGATGCCTTAACAATTCAATAATAGGTATGAGAGGAAAATTCAAATCGAGAAGAGCCTTAGATTCTACAGCTATTAATAGCTTATCTGGGAAAACATGTCCTATAAGCTCTATTGCCAAAGACAGTGTTGAAATATTAATGTCCTCACCATGAATGGTTCGATAGATATACCTACATTCATTGGCTAGCTTTCTTGCACCATACTTCTTCATCATTCTTTTTGTATTACCATCTGCATTGTAAACCCTGATTACCCCTCTAGTGCCAAAATTGGCATACACATAGTCATTCCCTCTAAGGGTTACCTTTCTGTACCATCTACCTTGATATTCCATTGTTTTTCTCCTTTCAAATTCACCAAAAATAAAAGCACCTATCTTACTTGATAGGTGCTTTTTGTGGCTTTATGCCTATTCTTCAGTTTTAGCAATATTACCATCTGCGTCATACCCTAGTGCCTTGAGGTCTTCAAGTACAGCATCACGCCACATTGATGGTACTTGTCTCACCCTCTTGTTGTCTGGATTGCAGGTTCTACGATGGGCAATTACTAGCCCCACATACAAGTCTTGCATATTTTTCACCCCCTTTCGTGGAATAATCGACATAAAAAATAGCGCTATAATAGCGCTTACATTCAGTAATTTTATTAAATTTTTCATTTATTCTCACCCTTATCTGTTAAGGCTTCATAAATTGTTGCAAGCGTTTCGTCTACTTGTATACTACGTTTTTTATCATCTTCATACATTGTTGCAACAGCATCTTCTAAGGCTAATATAGATGTTGCGAGCTTATTTACTTTTTCATCTAGGCTTATTTTTTCTTCATCTGGCGTTGGCACGGTTTCTTTTGACGTGACTTCTTCACTTGGCTTGATGTATTCAGCGATTAACCCATTCTCATAGGTTTCTCGAATATACAAAAGCCCATCTTTTTCAAATTCTTCATGCATCATCTAAACCACCACCTCATAATCAATTTCATATGAGCCATAATAACCGGTACTGGCACGATCTGTTTTATGTTGTATTCGCACTTGCAATGAATTATTAAAATAAATAGGCTCAACAAATATTGCTTGCTTTGAAAAATCATTACCATAGCTACGCCTTTCCTTATATTGTAATGTTTGCTTGGAAGTAGACGGATAAATCAAATCCCTTTCTCTATCAAAATCTAAATCTGGTGCAGATTTTAATAAAAATCCAGTACTATAACCACCACCTAAATAAAACAAGACTCTACCATCAATTAAAATCATTATTTCGAATTGAATATCAGCGTATTTTTCCCCGCTTAAAATATAAAGTCTACGCAAACAGCCTGCACCAGTGACATTTAAAACAGTGTAGATTGCATCAAAGGCGACAGTTTGGTTAGTTACACGTTTATGAACCCTAGGCTTGAATTTATTATTTAGAGCAGTTGCAAGATTACTTGTCCACGTTGAACTACTCAACGCTGTACTTGCCGGGGCTCTGCTTGAGATAGTGGCATCCAAATAAATATCTGTTCTTGATTTAATAGCATTCACGCTCGCTTGACTTGCTTTGCTTGCTAAAGCTGTATTGATTTGATTGGCAGTATTCGCTACAGCATCAACAGTATTCTGATTGGCCTTTGTCGCTAGTGTTGTATTTGTTTGATTGACCTTGGTCTCTACAGTGTCTATCTTGCTTGTTAGTGTGCTAGCAATGTTGTTGAGGTCTTGCCCTACTTTATTCACTGTTACTTGACTGGACTTTGTGCCAACATCTTGTTTTAATGCGTCTATTTTGTTGCTTAGGTTGCCAAGGGCGATGTTGGGGTTGTTGCCTTGACTGGATGAGATAAGGCGGTCGATTGTTGTTTTTAATGTGTCAATTTTCGCCAAAATCTCGTCTTTAGCACTTTCTATAAATGGGATCATTAAACCACCTCGCTTTCCCAGTTATTGCCTATTTTATTCAATCTGAAAGTTCTGTTTAAATCGTTTACTTGTACATTAATAGTCCAACCATTACCATTTTTTGTGCTAACTCTTTTCGCAAATACATTTTCTTTACTCGTGCCGACAATTTCAGTATAGACGTCTCCTGCTTTTTCGTAAAAATAACGTAAGTTCCTTAAAAGCGCTAACATTGTCAAATCGCTAAATGCTATCAGCCTAGCAAAATTATCAATTGTAATATTGTCATCAACAAAGTCCGCACGCTTGACATATTCATTTCCTTGCCAAGCGTTGAGGCCTAAAAAATGCGTCTTTTCTTGTGCTGGCATATTCTACTCCTTGTATAATTCTAATTCTTGCCATTTAAGGTTCAAAGCGTCCCAGGCGTTCCATGTCTTGTTATAACTATCAAATTCATCCCAAGTGAAATAGGTGAATATATACTCGATAGCGATGTGTGCGGGCATAATTTCACGCAAAGCATGCTCAAAATCAAGCAAATTAGGCGGTTTTCCTCTGACAGAAATAAATTTGATTTTGACAATATAAGGTGTATTAACACTCTCTATTACCTCTATATCGCCATTTTCAAATGAATTCGCTAAGTTCCTGATAAAAGCTGGCGTAGTTACTCCGCTACCTCTTAATTTTGCCAAAATCACACTTTTACGCTGTGAAAGCGGCTTGGCGTCATCGGTTGACACGCCAAATTCAAATTCTAGTCTTGCAACTGTTTCAGCATCCGCATACGTTATTGAGCTGTTACCAATCATGGCTTCAATACGTTCATCAAGCTTATATAGTTCTTGTTCTTCTGCCAAAAAAAGCTCATCTACTTCTAGAATTTGAGCGATTCGCTTATGCACTTTGACCGCTAATTTTCTAATCATATCGGCAACACTCCCGACCCTACAATGCCGTTGGCAATATCGCTTGATGCATCATACTCACCCTCGTAAGTGCCATTAAATGTCGTACTATTAAAAATCAATATTTCTTCTGCACCAATTTCAAGTGTATCTGTTTTACCATTGATTTTAAGATCAGAATAATCAAGTACACCCACAACTGACATGATTAAATGACCGACTTGCGCCATGCTTAGCGTTGTTGTCTCGCTATACGCTAATGCAGCAATGTAATTGTAGATAACTCTGCGCACATTTCTTCTGACTTCGTCAGCTGTAACAGCACTAGACAATGTTAGCGTTGCACTGATGTTAACCGCTTTTTCTGTTGCGGTTGATACAGTCACCAAGGCACCTACAGGTGCTTGTCCTGCACCTGTTCGGCTAACAGGGTCTATATACGCCTGTACCTTTTGCATTAGCTCGCTTGTTGCTTTGCGATTATCACCGCCTAAAATCGACACTTTAACAGTGCCAGCGCCATTCCAAAGCGGGAAAACCTTAACTTTCCCGACGCCATCGACTGATGACGCCCAAATTTTGTAGTGATTAGCGTTCCCGCTAGTGATGGGATTGCGTATTTTTTGATAGACCCTTGAGCGCAACTCGTCATCTGTCTCTAAATCACTGCCACCACTTAATGGCATCTCATTAATTACACTTTGAACGCCATTGATCTCTGTTTCAAGCTTATTGATCACACCAGCTTGAACATTACCCGCTGCGCCTGCTTCTAATGCTTCAATCTCGACAATAGCCTGCCCGCCAATAATTCTGCTTGTATTTATAACGCTGTAGCGTCCCGCACCAGTCAAGATAGTGCCAGCGGGAATAGTCACGCCATCAGAACCTTTTATAACGGCTCTACCAGTTGCAAAGGTGGCACTTTTTCGTGTGATTCCATAGTCTGACGCTCTCATATCAAGAAAAGCATCTGTTGCACTAGAAAGTGCATAATTACCCTCGACATACTTAATATAAGCATAAGCAATATTAAATTCTTGTGCTACAGCGCGCAGGTTAGTCATCGTGAAAAAGCCTTCTATTAGCGTCTCTTTTGTCTTAATAGCATTTGTTAATCGCTCTAAAATATCACTAAATGTATACAACTGTTTCAACCCACCCCTCATCGTAAATACTTGAGACACGAACATCAATTTTTAACTTATCGTCTATCAACTCCATCTCTATCGCTTCAACAGCCTTGATATATGGGCAAATCATGAGCATTTCAGTAATGTAGCGCTTAACCTCTTCTTGCTTAGCACTATTAGAAAAGGGATAGCCTACTGTCTCATAGATTTGCGTGCCGTACTGATCGCTATTTGCATCATATAAATAGCGCTCATTGACAAAAGACCAATATATCCATTGTTTTAATGCTTCATTACCCTCTATCATCAACGGCTTACCATCTTTGTAGATCAAAGCATTTGCCTTATAGTCATAAGCCCATGCGCAGAGAAGCGGCAAATCATTGTTATCTAAAATATCAACCACATCATTATCGAGTGTGTCTGGCAACCATCCCATACTATAACCTCCTGAATCTACATAAAATAATGAATTCATTGCCGTTACTAATTTCAACCACTGCCAGCAGATCGCCAACCTTATACTTAGTATCAATTAAAGCTTTTTGTACTTTTGCTCTACTAGCACTTAATGTACCGCTTTCTTCACCAATATTGGCACTGTTTAGCGTTGTTTGCTCGCCCTCAATATCGCCATAAACCTCTGCTTCATACATTTGCCAATCACTGCTACTATACTCGCATTGACCGACTTTCAACTTAAAAGGCTGTGTATCTGACACAGTCGCCAAACGCACAGCCCCATTCACAATAGTATTAATATTTACACCATCGCTTTTTAGGCGATTGGCAAGTTTGTAATAAGCGCTATCGTTCATGCTATCACCTACCAATCAAAGGCCCTGGATAAATACCAGCTTCTAGATTACTCAATGGCAAAATCTCAAAATGTAAATGAGGGCCAGAACCAACACCAGTATTTCCGCTATAAGCGACAAGCGAACCTTTAGAGACATAATCACCTACAGACACTAAGATACGTGATAAATGTGCATAACGTGTTTGATAGCCTGTACTATGATTGATAAAAATGACATTGCCATAACTACCCATCCAGCCAGCATAAACAACTTTACCACCATCTGCTGCTACAAGGGGGGTACCAGTCCAACAACCAATATCAATAGCATTACCATGATAATGCGCACGCTGCGTAACAGGTCCGACGCCACGCGTTGGATCCATCCACCTGCCAGTCGCCTTGCCAGTGCCTTTGATTGCACCGCGTCCTCTTCTCTTACCGCCTACTGTCATTCCATTATCGTCTTGACGTTCTATAACCACCTTAGTGACTGTACGCTTCCCGCCTTTGTAAACTGTTAATTCACGTTTACCAAAGCCGACCGCTTCGTCATGACTGTCAAAATAAACGCCAATAGCTTTCTCACCTAGCCCAATGGTTTGATCAGTAGCAACATAATTGCCGCCACTCGGCAAAGATTTAAAGTGTGGAATGTAAAACGTTTGCGCTTTTAACGCGTTTTGATGTACCGCTACAGATTTAAATTTCTGCCTTTTTTTGCCTTTGATAGGTTGTACAATGCTTTTACAAATATCACAAGAACAATAGCCAAATACTGTATATTGCAAAGGTTCGCCGCTGTAGCTCTCGATAAATTCGACATTTTCGTCTTGGTTATCTGTTCCATTCTCAACCTCGTCCATGATATTGTCATAATTTAAGGTAAGCGACATGGTATGGATACCATTCTCATAAGTGTGTTGGTCGCTTTCAATGTACATTAGGGCAGTAAAAAAGTCGCTTTTTAAATTGACTGAATAGCCTGTGACTGCTGACCAGTCACCAATTCCCTCGCAATTGACTTCTACCTTGCCTCTATTGATCTCAATAGCGTCTTTTGTCACTGTATTCTCACGAACACGCTGTATATAACCGTATATCTTCGCTAAATGCTTGTTAAATTTCTTTTCTTTAACCTTGCCCTCGCTATCGGTCAAAATCAAAGCACTGCAAGCTTCTTCGCTAGATTCGCGCAAAGAAATATCTAACAACGTACCAGGCTTTGGCTCGGGTCTAAACATCATAACCAAGGGAATAGTTTTCCCTTTTTCTATCACTGCCAATTTACCATCTTTTAAGACAGGATAATAAGGCTTGCCAGTTATCTGTTTCACCATGCTCCAAACTTGCATCAACGTCTCATAGCCTGTTTTACCTCGACAATTAACGCTAATTTTCATAGTAGTCTTAGGACATTCGCCAAAGGTCACACCTACTTCTTTGCACAAATGTTTGGTGATTTCTTCGGCTGTTTTTTTGATAAAACTTCCCTCGGATACCTCTGACGTCATGAAAAATTTGAGTTTATCATAGGCAATAATTTGCGCATGTGTTTCGCTATGAGATTTTGAAAAGTCCCACACTAAGCCACTAAAAATTATCTTCTTGTTCTCTAGATCAGTGACCCGTAAAGCATCCCCACGTTTAATATCATATCCGCTGTGATGGTCAACCTTTGAGCGCAAAACCTTAGCGTTTAACTCACGTGCTACCGCTCTTAAATCGCCCGATATAGCAATTTTTCCACAAGCTGTGGATATATCTTGCCAACGTGAAGATAAAGCCTTTTTTAGTTCGATTTGCAATTTGCTCACGATTTAGCACCACCTTTTTTTAATGGGATTTTGATTTTTTGACCTTTTTTTAATTTGCGAGGGTCTGAGATATTATTGGCTTTTGCAATCTCTTTCCATTTTGTTCCATCACCTAGATGCTTTTGTGCTAAGTGCCACAATGTATCGTTAGATGATTGGATGGTTACAGTAATAACATTTGCATTTGCATTTTTCTCATTCGGTCGCTCTCTTAAACCTGTTTCAGCTACAACAGGTGCGGGGTTATCAGAAGCAGGCACATTAGAAAAACGATACTCTTCAAGCTCAAGTATATAAGAAATGTGATTGACACCTTTTTCTTTGTAATATTCAAAGCGTTCTATAGACATGGCGAGGTTAAAGACGCCTGTTTGTATCACCCTTATTGGTCTATTAGTACGCTTCCATTTTTTGATCATTTCAACATATTCAAGCGGCTCTTTTAGCTCATCTTTTCCGACAACACAATAGCTATTATGCTCTGCTGGAAAAAAGCTCTCTATCTGTAAGCTAACCAAGCCACGACGACCAATAGCTTTGAAAGTACCATCTTCTAAAGTCTCAAAATTCTGATTATTATGTGCTTCTGTTAGCGTTACGTGATCAAGGGGATTAACGGGCAAGCGAAAAAATTCCTCTCTGTTATTCCACGATAAAATAAATTCATCTTTTTTTACTGGACTTAATTTATAAGACATTTATTCGCCCCCTTACGCTGGTATATTTCTTAAAACGCGTTCCATTTTTTGAACGACTCTATTTTCCATGGCTTCTTGCTCTGCAATTGACATATTAGAACCACGTGCATCAATATTAACAGTGATAATATTGCGTCTGTCTCGGTAAAGGTTTTTAGCTTCTTTTGATAGAATTTTATTGGTTTTTTCCGCTGGGAAGATACGCATACCTCGACGATCTTGTAGCATTTCATCACCTAGTTCATTAATTGTTCCACCTCGGTCTGTATAGTACATTGTGCCACCTGCATGTGTTTTTTTGCCAATCTGCTGAACAGCGCCAACGTTTAAAGTCGCACCACTATTAGCTATAGGACTTGTGGTAGCTACCGCTGTGCTTTCTATTTTGTCCGTTTTAGAAGAACCACCACCAAAAAATGGCAAGCTTGCGATAGCATCAATGATACTAGATAAGGCACTACCAACCTTCTCTGCTACCTGCGCAATGATATTAAAAGATGTGACAAGTACATCACCAACGATTCTAGCAATAACTTTTAAAATTGGAGTTAGTGAGCGTACCACTGGCAAAATACCTTCTAAAAAAACCGTTTTTGTTGATTCAAAAACAGATTTTAAAATTGGTGTAGCAAATTCAACTGCACTTTTTACAGCATCAAAACCCTTTTTTACGCCCTCAGTGCCACCTATAAGATTCATAAGGCCATTTAAAGCATTGCCCACCACCTCTGGAAATTCAGCTGCAAATGCTTCAGTAATAGGAATCAATCCCTCTAGTATTGGACGCGCTGCCTCGAGTAATTTTAACCCTGCATCAGCTATACCGCTCTGAATATTGCCTTTAGCAATCGACATCATGCCGCTACTGGTTTGAGATAATTTTTTAGCGCCTCCACTAAAAGCCTCTGCCATTGTTTGACCTTGCACATTCTTAAGCTTTGAAATATCGCCACCTACAGCATCAAGGTCCTTTTTGCTTGCGTTAAAGCCAAATTCTTTTAATCGCTCCATCTCGCCCATTTGTGCATCTGCCAAAGCTTCCATTGCATTTTTCCCTGTGAGTTCCGCCATATCCTCAGCTTGCTTAACAAGCTCAAGCCCTTTTTGAGTATCACCATTGGTAATTGATAAGGCTCTTTCCCCTGCTTGAACAACATCAGAAGTGCTAAACGGCGTTGCATTCGCTTCTTTTCTAAGTCCTGCCATGTAGCTATCACGCTTTTTCTCATCTCCACCAGTCCAGTGAAGCATTGAAGTGTTGTAGCCCTCAAGTTCAGAGCCTTCTTTAGCCATTTCAGTTATGCCAGTTTTTGCCACGCCCAATCCAGCAAACAACCAAGCCCTTTCGCAAGGTTTTTTGCACCAAGTGCTAACATTCCCGCACCCGATTTTAATTTATCTTTCATTATACCACCAGCATGAGCAATCCTAGGCATATCTATATTTAGCTTAACACGTTCACCTCCAATCTTTTTAAGTTCTTTATTAACCTTTCTAGTCTCGTTTAATGCCTTAACTGTACCAATAATACTAACTTTTGCTTGCGTTGTCTTAGCTAATAAATCTTTAGGTATTTTTCCAAGTCTTGATAAACGCTCCCTATTACTTTCTTTGTAAAAAATGCTAATGCTATGTTTTTTATTGGTAAGTTCTTTAACTTTCTTATCTAGTGTGCGTATTTTTTGAGATGTTTCCCTATCTTTAATAGCTGTTATCTTAATTGCATACTTTTGGCGACTTAACTTTTTTAAAATACCATATGTTTTTTCAGCCGTTTGTTTTACACGACCTAAAGACTTTGCCATTGATTGTGCACTATCACCAATCTTTCTGGCCTGGCTGCTATATTCGTCTTTAAGTACCATCCTAGTTTTAAGCTCTTTAACCATCTGCATCACCTGCCTTTAACTCATAGTGGGCAAGCTTAATACCTTGATAAACAGCCAATTCCAGCATTGATAAAGTTAATATTTCATCCAACTTCCAACCTCTATCGACCAAAAAATAAAGGAGCGACATGTCACTATCGCCCCTTTTTATTAGTTTTTTACCTGTTCCACCACTTTGACGAGGTTAGAAGAATAACCCGCTTTTCTGACTAGTTCATTAGAAATAGCTTGAATTTCACCACCAAGGAAGATTTCTTTGACTACATCAATACCTGTACTAACGCCATACACTTCACGCATTCTCTCATCTGAAAATCGTGGCTCAACAACACAAGCATTAACTAAATATGCATCTGTATCTTTCCCATCCATAAAGGCATTGGCGTCATCAATATCAGATAAGGCGGGAATTCTGAAACGAAACTCACCAACGTCTTTTACTTCAATTGCAAATGTTTCTGTCTTTCTACCAGTTAAAATATCTTTTTTTTGCAATAATTCTTCAATCGTTAATACTGCCATATTCTTATCTCTCCTTAATTAATAAATTCCCTCTGGGATATTACACTCTGTAGGTACAAAACCAAATTCGAATTCTTTTTCTATCTTTTCACCTCTTGCAAAACTTGCAAGTGGCAATTTATTGAACCAAACATTGCCAAAATCGACGCGCTCTTGTTGCCCGCCGTATGCATCTGGGTCTTTATTAATGATAGATAGGATAGAACGTACATCATGACCACTTCCATAATTGCTTAGCATTTTAGCAATGTTTCTTGTATAAACATGATAAATTGTTAAACTACCTGTGCCTTTTAAGCCAATCATCTTACTGTCCATGTCAATACCTGTTTGCACATCATCGCGCATGATTTCAACCTCAGCATTGACATTTTTGACTTCTGCAATAATCTCACCATCAACAATTAAAATACCATAAGCACCATTTAAAATTCTTTTCCCTTCAATACGTGTACTCATCACTTCACCCCTTAAATAGAAATTGCCATATCAAGGTCTTCAATGGTATCTAAAATACTAATATTTGCACGCACAAATAACCTTGAACCAGTATTATAATTCAGCAAATCAGAATCAGACATTTTAGAAACATCTGCCCCTTGTTCACTTGCATATTCACGCACGGCTCTTAAATCAATTTCACAAATGTTATTAAAATCACCATTAAGAACCGAATCTTCAAGACCTTTGAAATACTTATGTGTCACCATAGTACAAAAGCCCTGCCTATTATCGCGTGTATTCTCAACTTGACCTTGGTA
>ERZ773027.1903-NODE-1903-length-10626-cov-3.806925_pt1 | contig 10626 bp, 10 predicted proteins | sample MGYA00511032_ERZ773027 | MGnify/ENA primary metagenome ERZ773027 (study PRJEB29015, sample SAMEA2738138) | human oral metagenome | biome: human oral; feature: human-associated habitat; material: saliva | place: China | collected 2190 ... | reverse complement strand
AATAATATAGGAAGCATATTAAAAAATCCACCTACTACACTTATATAATCTTCTTTTATTAAAGTAGATATAAAATGTGCTATTGACATTACAAAAAATAATAAAAGCATATTTAATAAAGAATAAAGAAGTATATTTCCAGAAAAATTCGTATTATCTATAAATCTAAATAGAATAATATAAATAATTGATATTCCAAAAAATGAAATAAAATTATCAAAAAATGAGTATATCTCTCTTTTAATAGTAGAAATAGGGATTAATGATAATCTTTTATTTAAAGCGCTAAATTCTTTCTTTTTTGTGTTTAAAAGAGCACCTAAAACAGTTGTGAACATAAAGGATAAACCAATTACAGAATAATATTGAATACCAGTTAAAGCTTTTTCTCCATTATGTATATTTTCTTTATACTCAACAATGGACTTGCTGTCAATTTCTTTTATGATATCTTCTGCCAAATCTTTATTTTTGTTATTATCACTTAGCAATTTGTCGTAATTTTTAAATTTTAAATCATTTTTAAGTAGTGAAACACTAATTGATTTAATAATTTCAAAATCTATCACATCTGTATTTTTTTCTCTTCTTATTTCTATTTTTTTAGAATTATCTCCATTTTTTAATGACTCAAAAAAACCCTCAGGAATCTTTATTGAAAAATCTGATTTTCCTTTTTCAACCAATTTTAAAACTTTTTCTTCTTCTAAACTCTTGAAAAAACTATCTAGATTTTCTTTTATTAAGCCTTTTTCTTCAATTATAATTTCAGTCTTTATATTTAAAGCCATTACATTAGGATTAAGTTTATTTCCAGCAGTATATCCTAAAAACAAGCTTATAACCGTAGGTATAAATAACATTGATAATAGCAAAAACCCAATTTGTGATAGATTTACTCTTTGATTTGCTATAAAATATTTTTTAAAATTCATCTTTTCCTCCTAATCACGAAGACTTTTTCCTGTTAGTTGTATAAAAGTTTCTTCTAATGTAATTTCATCAACAGAAATTGATTTAATAATTGAATCTGTTTTCTCAATTTCTTGAATAAGTCTCATCATAGAAAAATCATTATTAACTATAGTTAGAATTAATTCCTTATTTTTAATTTCAGCATTAATAACTCCATTTACTTTAATACTAATATTATCTATTAATTCGTTTGGTAGCCTATCAAAAACAACTTTAACTTTAGAGTTATGAGATACCATTGACTTAATTTTACTTTTACTTCCTGAAGCTATCTCTGTTCCTAAATCCATTAATAAAATTTGGTCGCATAAAATCTCAATTTCTTCCATATAATGAGATATATATAAAATAGTTGTTCCTTCTTGATTCATTTTTTTCAAAAAATCAAAGACAAAATTTCTAGATTGTGGGTCTACTCCAACTGTAGGTTCATCTAAAATTAGTATTTCTGGTTTATGCATAATTGCAGCGGCAATATTTAATCTTCTCTTCATACCACCTGAAAAGTTCTTAACTTTTTCTTTACTTCTATCTAATAAACCAGTCATTGTTAATGCTTCATTAACTCTTTCCTTTAATAAACTTCCTGTTAATCCATATAAAGAACCAAAATAAATTAAATTATCTTTTGCACTTATATTTTCCATCAAAGCTAAATCTTGTGGAACGACACCAAGTTTACTCTTTATTTTTACAATATCTTTTTTTACAGATAGTCCATCTAAATACACTTCACCAGAATCAGCTTTAGTCAATCCTGTTATTATATCTATTAAAGTTGTCTTACCTGCACCATTAGGACCTATAAGTCCAAAAATTATTCCTTTTTCTATATCAAAACTTAAATCTTTTAATACTCTATTTTCGTTATAAGATTTGTTTAAATTTTTTACTTCAATATATGCCATATCTTTTTCCCTCACTTCTCAAATATTATATATAAATTATAAACTTTAAAAATACAAATTTCTAATACATAAAGTAACTTTTTATCATTACTTTAGTCACTAAAAAACAGTTACTAATTATATGTAATTAATAACTGTTTTAAAATTAAAGATTATTTTATACCATTTTCGTGTCCAAAAATTGCTAGTTGAGTTCTATCTCTTAAATTTAGTTTTAATAAAATCGCACTTATATTATTTTTAACTGTTCCTTCTGATAAAAACAATATATTTGATATTTCTTTATTATTATATCCATTTGATACTAATTTTATATATTCTTTTTCTCTATCTGTCAAATTGACCTCTAAATTTTTTTCGGAAATTGTCTTGTCTTGATTTATTAAAAGTAAATTAGATATTTCAGAATCTAAAATCACTTTTCCAGAATATGCTAAATTAATAGCATCATATATTTCTTTATCAGAAGAATCTTTTAATAAATATCCTGAAGCACCCAAGTTCATAGCTTCTATAATATAATCTACATCTCTAAAAGTAGTTAAAATTAATATTTTTGTTTCTAATTCGGAATTTTTAATAAATCTTATACCATCTAATCCACTATATTCTGGCATTCTAATATCCATTAAAACTATATCCGCATTAAATTCCTTTGCTAATTCATATCCTTCTTTACCATCTTTTGCTAGAGCTACTATTTCTAAATTATCATAACCCTCTAACATCATTTTTAATCCACTTCTTATTAATTTTTCATCATCTACTATTACTAATTTTATCTTTTCCATTATATAACCCTCGGAATGTAAACCTGTAGACAAAAGCCTTTATTATTTCCAGATTCCACATTCATTTTTCCATGTAATTCATTCACTCTTTCTCTAATTGAGAGCAAACCGCCTTTTTCTTCTAATTTTTCGCAACCTTTTCCGAAATCTCTCATACTTAAAACTAGAGAATCTTCTGAAAAAATTAAACTAATATTGATTTTATTAGTATTTGCGTACTTTTGACTATTAGTTATAAATTCTTGAATAATTCTATAAATAGCTTGTTCTTGTCTTTCATTTAGTTTCCAAGTTTCTTCATTAACTATATAATTAATTTTTATACCTGAATTATTAATCAATTTTTCAATATTAGCTTTCCAATTATTATCTTCAACTTTCATATCGTGAATAATTTTTCTAACTTCTCTAAGTCCATCTTGAGTAAAGTTCTTAAGTTCTCCAATATTTTCACTAATATCTAAATCTCTACTTTTTGTAATTTTTTCTAAAGCCGTTAACTGAATAGATAAAGTTGATAACAAGTGCCCAACTGAATCATGTAAATCTCTAGCTATTCTGTTTCTTTCTTCAGTTTTACTAGCACCTAATAAATCTAATTGATTTTTCTTTAATTCCTGTATTTTTAAGACTAACTCATTATACTTGCTATCAACAATCATTTTTTCATCTTCTAAAATAATAATTCTATTATTAATATAAAAATAAGCAATAATTAAAGCATTACACATAAAATAGAAAATCAAATTTATATATGAATTAAATAAAGAATATGAACTTTCTATAATTAAAATAAAATAAATACAAACATTAATTATTAATGCAAATTTAAATTCTAAATATCTATACAACTGAAATATAAAACTAATTACAAGTATATAAAAGTTTTCTAATCTAAAAAACAACATAAATATAAAAAATATAAAATCAAAAAAAATACTATATTTTTTATACTTTAAATTTTGAATCTGATATGTTCTAAAATTTATAAACGATACGTACAAAAGTAAAAATACAAAATTATATTCGTAATTAGTACTTTTAAAATCAAATAAAATATATTCCACAAATAATAAAAACATAATAAATATGTTTAGATTTTTCGTTGTTCTATTCTCCATTTTTTTCTCCGTTTCAAATAATTGTTAAATAATACTTAAAAAAATTGTAATATAAGGATAACATTTATAAAAATTTTTTGCAATCCAAGAAGCATATTTTTCAATTTATTCACTAAAAATACTTGATTTAAGTTTTATGATATGATATAATACCTAAAGTGATTAATTTACAATATTTAAGTGAGGTGAAAACAATGAAAAAGGGAATACATCCAGAATACAATAAAGTAGTTTTTATGGATACAACAAGTGGATATAAATTCATCTGTGGTTCAACAAAAACTTCAAATGAAACAATAGAAATGGAAGATGGTAACACTTATCCATTAATTAAAATCGAAATCAGTTCTGACTCTCACCCATTCTATACAGGTCGTCAAAGATTTGTTGAAAAAGGTGGTAGAATTGAAAAATTCAAAAAAAGATACAATATGGACTAAAAATAAAAAGCAGAGCAATCTGCTTTTTTTATTGCAAAAAACATGGGTTTTTCTTTGATAAGTATCATAGCATTAAAGATATATTAAAAATTTTCTATGTATCTTCGATACATTTACTTTTGCTAAAGCAAAAGTAAATATAAATCTGCTTCAAAATATCTGAATAATTTACCCAACAAAAAAGAGCTGTTCTCACAGCACTTTTTTAACAACCACCTTTAAGTTTTGTACTTCTTATATAAAGTTTAGGAAATTTTTCATGTTGATTAAAATAACCCATAAGTTCAAAAAATTGAAAAGCTCTTTTTTGTTGTTCGACAGTCATTCCTAACTTTTCCCTAATATGTTTTTTTGCCATATTGGAATAAACAAAATACCCTTCACTATTTATATCTTTAATAACAATATCATATAAGTCATAATACTCTTGTTTCATTATTTGTCCCCTTTTGCAGATTGTATTTCGTACCAAGTTTTATATTTTCCATTAAGAGCGATAAGCTCATCATGTGTACCTGTTTCTAAAACTTTTCCGTTTTCTATCATAACTATTGTATCACAATTTTTAACGGTGGACAATCTATGTGCAATAATAATTGTACTTCTACCTTGTTTTAAAACATCAATTCCATAATTGATAATTTTTTCCGTTTCAGTATCAATATTTGCAGTTGCTTCATCCAAAATTAAAACTTTTGGATTTCTAACTATTGCTCTAGCAAAACAGATGATTTGTTTTTCTCCAAGAGATAAATCCGAACCACTTATTGCAAGCTCAAAATCTAAATTATTATCTCTTCTTTGTAAAAGATTTTCTCCTCCAACTTTTACAATAGCATCTAGCACTTCTTTTTCAGTTATATTTTCATCTTTAAGAGTAATATTATCTTTTATACTTCCTGTAAAAATATAAGGATCTTGAAGCACTACTGCCATTTGTTTTCTGTATGATGCTTTACTTAAAGTTTTTATATTTTGTCCATCAAGTAAAATTTCTCCTTTTTGATTTTCATAAAAACCTAAAATTAAATTCATTATTGTTGACTTCCCACTTCCAGTTGCACCAACAAAAGCAATTGATTTTCCCTTTTCAAGTTTGAAGTTGACATCTTTTAAAACTGGAACATTTTCTTTATATTCAAAACCAACATTTTTAAATTCAATATTTCCTTCAAGTTCAATTTCCCTATCCGTTGTTTTTTCTTCTTCAATTTCGAAAATTTTGATGATTCTATCACAAGAAACAAGCGCAGTCTTATATCTATTTATTTCAGATAAGAAATTCATAAATAGCCTTAAAATTCTTTTATTGTATTCAATCAGAATATATAATATACCAACACTTAACCCTAATCCGTTTAGTTTTAAAATAGTAAATACTAAAATTATTATAGCATTAGTAACAATCATTACAAAGTCCATCAGATTCCAAGAGAATAAAGCATTGATTAAAGTTCTTCTTATATAGTTTTTCTCAACTTCTTTATTTTCTTTTTCAAAAGACTTAATCATCAAATCTTCATTTCCATAAACTTGAATTACAGGTAAAGATTTAATAGTTTCATTATAGATTGAACTTGTAATTCCCTCATGTTTTCTTATTGTTTTAGTAACTTCTGTAAGTTTTTGACCATAATATTTTGTAATTACATACATTAATGGCAAATAAACTAACACTATTAATAATAAATATGGACTAATGAAAAACATAACAGTTAACATCATTCCTAGATTTAAAACAAAAGCTAGTAAGTCATTTAAAAGAGTTTGATATAACTCTTTAATTGTATTTGTATCAGTTGTAAATCTAGAAACCAAATCTCCTGCATAAGAACTATCAAAATATTGCATCTTAAAACTTTGCATACGTCTAATTAGACTAAATTGAATCTTGTATGCGATATTACAAGAAATTTTATTAAAAGTAATTCTTACTACAAAAGTAAATCCTACAACAGCTAAGTTTAATGCTAAATAGAATAACACTTTATTTAAAATAAAGGAATTAAAATTATCCATATTAACCAAATCTGCATCTATAATTGATGAAATAACTGTTGGTATATACACATCAAGAAAAACTCTAAAAATGGTACAAATTGAGCCTGTAAAAAGTAAAAACTTTTCTTCTAAAAGGTAGGAAGTTAAAAACTTTAATTTCTTATTCTTCATCTTCTTACTCCTTGTCTAGACTTTGATACTCAAATTGTTCTTTATACCAAGAATCTTTGGAAATAAGTTCCTCATGAGTTCCTCTATCTACTATTTCTCCATTATCCATAACCAAAATTAAATCAGCATGTTCAACTGCAGAAATTCTATGAGAAATAATTATATTAGTTCTATTTTTTCTATTTTCTTTAAGCGAATTAATAATCTTACTTTCAGTATTTGCATCAATCGCAGAAAAAGAATCATCTAAAACTAGAATTTCAGGATCACGATATAACGCTCTTGCTAGAGAAATTCTTTGTTTTTGTCCGCCAGAAAGTCCAAGACCACGTTCTCCAACTACTGTATCAAGTCCTTTTTCTAAATTTTGTATATCCTTATAAAAATCTGCTTTTTTAATAACATTAATAATTCTTTCATCATCTTCCGAAACACTACCAAATAAAATATTTTCTCTTACAGTTTTTGAAAGCAAAATATTCTCTTGACTTACATATCCAAATTTACTTCTTACTGATGTAATATCATATTCCTCATAAGGCACATTGTTAATAAAAACCTTGTTTTTATCAAAATTATAAAATCTTAAAATTTGTTTTACTAATGTACTCTTTCCACTTCCACTTTTACCAACAATCCCTAAAGTTTCTCCCTTATTTAGTTTAAAACTTATATCTTTAAGTGAAGCCTCTTTTTCTTCAGGATAATAAAAAGAAAAGTTTTTAAATTCCATAGTAGAAAAATCTTCTAAAATTTTATCACCATCTTCAATTTCTGTCTTATCATCAAGTAAAAGATTTATTCTATTTATTGAAACTAATGCTCTTTTATAGGTATTTATACAGTCGCCAAGTCCCCAAAAAGACCATGCTAAAGTCTCTCCAAGTCCAAAAAATGTTACAAGTTTTCCGATTGAAATACTTCCATTTCTAACTAAAAAAGCACCATAAAATAGTCCTATTACCATTGATATCACTCTTATAAATGAGTTTGAAAGAAAAGACATCATCCAAAGATTTGATTCTAAATATGCTAAATCAAAATAATATTTAATTATTTTAGAAATATTTTTTTGCCTTACCTCTTCATTAACATAACTTTTTATTAATTTTATTCCTTCAATTATTTCTAAAATTTCCTGACTTGACTTTCCAAAAGTCAAATTCATTTCTTCACTTACTTTACCAACTTTTTTACTTATTAAATTTGTGATAATTGCTGTGAAAACAAAAGGTAACATAACTGCAATAGTTAGTTCCCAAGAAAGAAAGAACACAAGATAAATTGCACAAATTAATGGCATAAAAATAGAATCACATGCTAATAAAATTCCAAAGCTAAAATATTCATATATGTATTTAGTTTCATTATCTGCTAAGCCAATAACATCTCCTGCAGTATTTTTTTGAAAAAAATCAGGAGATTTCTTTAATATTTTTCTAAAAATTATATCCTTATAATACATCTTTAACTTAGCCCCTGAGCCAAAAGATAAATAAGCAAAAGTCATAAAACTTAAAAAGTTAACTAAGCCTAAAAATATCATCAAAGCTACATAACTATAAACTTTTGAAGCCTCAAAAGTTGGACTTTTAAATAAATCTACAATCTTTCCAGATAAAATAACTAAATAAATTAAAATTAAACTGCTAATTATATCAAAGGCGCATCCCAGTATAAATTTTGTTTTTGTCTTTTTAAAGCCATCTCTAACAGCTAAATAAATCCCCATTTAATCACCTTCTCCCAATTCAAAAAAAGCTCTTCAAAAAGAAGAGCAATTTTTTAATTATTTATTTTTTTTCTTAAAAGTAGCAACAGATCCTCTTTCAACAATTCTTGAAGGTAAGATTGTAACATCCTTTAATTTTTCTTCGTTTCTAAGTTCCTTAATCAACTTTCTCATAGATATTGCGCCCATATCATAATATGGTTCTTCTATTGTTGTAAGTGCAGGTCTGTAAATAGATGCGATTATATCATCTCCGAAGCCTGCAACTGAAATATCTTGAGGAACTTTAAGTCCGTTATCATAACAATAACTTATAAAACCAATTGCTAAAGAATCTTCACTTGCAAAAACAACTGTTGATTTATTATCTTTGATAAGCTTGAAAATTTCTTCTCCCATATCATATCCAGCTTGAACTGTTATATCCTTTGCATTTATAAGAGCTGATTTTACTTTTCTTTCAGCAACAGCTTCATTAAATCCAGCAAGTTTTTCTCTACCAATTCTACTTGTAATATCCTCACTTATAAAAACAATACTTTCATGTCCTTCATCAACAAGATAGTTAGTCATTTTATTACAAGTTGATTTGTAATCAATACTTACTGTATGTTCATCAGTATATTCATAAAATTTATCAAGTCTTACAAATGGAATGTTTTTACTTTTCAACTTAAACAAAATTTCCGGATTAATCTTTTCACTTATCATAATAATTCCTTCAACTTGTTTAGTGCACATAAATTCGATAATCTTATGCTCTACTTCAATATCTCCGTATGTACTAGAAAGTAAAATATCATAATTGTACATTCTTCCAATTTCTTCAATTCCTCTAATAATTTGAGCCATATAAGAAATTCCTATATCTTTTACAATAACACCTATCATATTTGATTTTCTCATTACAAGACTTCTTGCCAATTCATTAGGCTTAAAATCTAATTTCTTTATAGCATCTAAAACCTTTCTTCTTGATTCTGGGCTTACAGGTTTTGACTCATTCATAACTCTTGAAACAGTTGAAATAGAAACCCCTGCTAATTTAGCTACATCTTTTATAGTAGGTACTGACATATTATCACTCCTTTGAATTAAAATTAAATATAAAAATCGTTTACAAACATCAATATAATTATAACATAATTTAACGACAAATTTTGACATCAAAAAAATTTTTTAAAAAAAATAAAAATATTTACTTTTAAAAATGCAAATGTCACGCCAACCGCTAAAGCGTCAATACTTGTAGCAATTGCTAAAGGAAACATAGACTTGAATGAGAAATCCCCTACCGGACATTCCTCTGTTTTTATCGCCTCAATGACCATTTGTATACCTAATATTGAAAGAATCAAAAAAACAATCCAATGATCCCATTGTTCTATAAATCTGCTGTATGACACTCCTGAAAAGTATCCTATAATCGGCATTAGAGACTGAAATATTCCAAAGTATAGCCCGACAATTATCGCATTTTTAACGCTTAATTCTTTAGTGGACAACCCTTTACAAATAGCAACAGAAAAAGCGTCCATAGAAACGCCTACCGCAATTAAAAATAATTCAATTATTCTCATAATTCCCTTCAAATCTTAGCTCTATAAAGCTAATATGTAATGTTTTTCTATTATAAAACAATTTGCCCATAATTCATAATCTTCCGATTATTTTAGGATGTTTAATTAAATTTTCTCATTGCAAGCTATTTATTTACAATTCTGTATTTGCAATTTTGCATCCGCGATTTTTATTTACTATTTATGATATATGCTGATATTGAAATTTCCCGTATTTAACCATATTATGTTGGCATAAGCTTCTTTTGTTGAAACTGCAACATTTGGTTTTATGATTGTGATATAGTATCCTTTTAGTGTCTCCTTGATGCCTTTAATAGGAGAAAATACATTACCAATTCCTGTTGCAAATACTGGTTCGCTACTGATAAAGAAGGCACAATCAGCTCCAAGCTTCGCTGCATACCTTTCCATTTCAGCTTTACCTATATTCAATCTGAATCGTTCGTCAAGCAATCTTATCATGTATGCAGCATCACTCGATCCGCCCCCAAGTCCTGCTTGTGAGGGTATATATTTAAAAAGGTGAGCATGAACTCGAGGAAGTTTATAATCTTTAGCCAGCAAATTATAAGCTTTGATAACAAGGTTGTCTGCCTCATTACAATCCACTATGTTTCCTGTTACCTTTAAATCACAATCAACAAGAGAAGGAAATTCTTCTCCCATGTGTTTGATTTCAAGTGCATCATAAAGGGGAATGGGGTAGAAAACTGTTTCCAAATTATGGTAGCCGTCAGCTCGTTTCTCAACAATGTTAAGTCCAAGATTAATCTTGGCACAAGGAAATGTTATCATTGTTTCTGTCTTTAATTCGTATTGCAAAAATACAAAAAATCCAATAATCATCAACTTATATAAACAAAAAATTGATTACCTTTGCCGAAAATCAAATTCCCATGGCAGA
>ERZ773027.1901-NODE-1901-length-10633-cov-36.571280_pt1 | contig 10633 bp, 7 predicted proteins | sample MGYA00511032_ERZ773027 | MGnify/ENA primary metagenome ERZ773027 (study PRJEB29015, sample SAMEA2738138) | human oral metagenome | biome: human oral; feature: human-associated habitat; material: saliva | place: China | collected 2190 ... | reverse complement strand
TGGCGCCGCTGAGCATCACCCCGCACCCGAAGGACGACGACTTCGAGCTGCGCCTTGCCGGTTCTGCACGCCTGAACCCGGCGATGGTCCGACAGATTAAGCAGGAGTACGGCATCGACCTGGGCACCATGGATGTGGCGCAGCTGGCGAACTCCATGTCCCGCCTGGACCCCGAGCCGGTCATCGAACGTATGCGCGCCTCCGCGGGCCGTATTCCGGGCATGACCATTGAATCGAAGTACTTCATCTCAACCTTTGCTGACCTGAAGGAAAGCCTGGGCGAACTGCCGCACACCGCCATCACCCCGCTGGTTCGTGACCTGGCGGCGCTGAAAGTGCCCGGAGTGAAGCCGCGTGAGCTCAACGCCCACAACCTGCAGCCGCCCCTGGACCAGCGCGACCCGGCAGAGGAAATGCTCCTGCTGGACGCGGACGCGAACGCCCAGGAAATTATCGACACCGCGGTTAGCGGATTCTCCTTCACCATCACTGCGGCGCCCGGCACCGAGCCGCTGCGTACCGCCGTGAACATTGCATCCGCCCTGATGGGTCGCGGTAAGTCCGTGCTCGTGGTGGGCGAGAAGCGGTCCACCCTCGCTGAATTCTCGGCGCTGCTCAAGCGCACCGGCATTGAGAGCCTGCGCTACGACCTGCTTGCCGAGCACGATGCTGAGGCTCAGCGTGCCGAGTTCATTCGCGCGATCGTGCGTAATGAGAGCGCTGAAGAGCCGAACTCTGAGGACCTGAACGAAGAGCTCGTGGCGACCCGCGCCGCGCTGCTCGACCACACTCGTGCCCTGCTGAACAAGGACGCAAACTGGCAGATTTCTGTCTACTCTGCGCTGCAGCGTCTGGCTGAGCTGACCGCCTCCGAGGACGGCCCGGCAACCCGCGTGCGTTTTGACCGCCCCATGCTCGATTCGCTCATGGAGCGTGAGCAGGTGCGTGCCGAGCTGGTGCGTCTGGGTGAGATTGATGGTTTTGCGGCGGCTTCGCGTACCTCCCCGTGGTACCGTGCCCGCCTGGTCAATGACGAGGAAGCCGCCGAGGCGTACGCCCTGGTCATTACCCTCAAGTCCTCCCTGCTGAACCTGCGTGAGGCGATGAACCACACCAGCGCCATGCTGGGACTGCGCCCGGGTCGTACCATCGCCGAGTGGGAGTCGCAGCTGGCGATTCTGATGCGCATCCGCGAGACGCTCAAGCGTTTCCGCGCGGATGTTTACGACCGCCCGGTGACCGACCTGATTGCGGCGACCGCTTCGGGTGCGTGGCGCCGTGAGAACGGCATCGAGATGAGCAGTATGCAGCGTTCTCGCCTGCGCCGCGCGGCGAAGGAGTACATCCTGCCCGGCGTGAATATTGGTGACCTGCACGAGCAGCTGAAGGTGGTTCAGGCGGAGCGCGCCGAGTGGATTCGCCATATTGAGGCGCCCCGCACCCCGCAGATTCCGGAGAACCTGGATCAGCTGGCTGCCGCCCTGAACTCCCTGGTTTCTGAGCTGGCGGGCCTGGGCATTGTCCTGGCTGACACTATCGAGGGTACCGACTTTGTGCGCACCGACCTGGACGTGCTGGATGCCCGCCTGGACGCCCTCATGGCGGACCGCGTGCTGCTGATGACCCTGCCGGAGCGTGACGCCCTGACCCAGAAGCTGCGTGAGCGCGGCCTGTCGGAGCTACTCGATGACCTGTATGCACGTCAGGTTCCGACCGAGGTTGTTTCCGCTGAGCTGGAGCTCGCCTGGTGGCAGTCTGCCCTGGAGTTCTTGCTACAGCATCACGAAGGTAAGCTGCTGGACGGTGACCGTCTGCGCGATACGGAGTCCCGTTTCCGCCGTGCCGACTACGCCCACATGACCAGCGCTCCGGCGCGTCTGCTGGCGAAGATGGCCCGCGTGTGGACTGAACGTATTGAGTCTGAACACGACCAGGCGGCGTACCTGAAGAGCCAGCTGCGCGGCTACGAGTTCGTGCTCGAAGAGCTGCTGACTCACGCCCCGGTCATGGCGCGTACCCTGTTGCCGCTGTGGACTGCGAGCCCCTTCGCCCTGGCGCGTAAGGTTCCCGCCTCCATGCGTTTTGATACGGTGCTGCTGCTGGACTCCGAGTCGACCCCGCTGGCGGCAAACTTGCCGGCGATTACCCGCGCCGACCAGGTGATTGCCCTGGGCGACCCGCATTCGGGCTACCCCTCACCGTTCATCGTGTCCGCGCCGACTTTCGGTGCGCCCGAGCCGACCGACGAGCAGCTGGACAGCACCTTCGATGTGCTTGCCACCATACTGCCCAACCGCACCCTGGCGATGCTGCACCGCAGCATGGACCCGGTGATTCTCGACTACCTGAACCGTGAGTTCTACGGTTCGCAGCTGCATGCGGCACCGGTGAGCCGCGCCTCCGCCCAGCCTGCCGGTTCGCTGATCGTTGAGTACATTGATACTCGCGGTAAGGTCAGCGATAACGCGAACTTGGATTCGCCCGGTGTTGAGGTGGAGCGCGTCACGAACCTGGTGCTCGAGCACGCGTACCGCACCCCGGACCGTTCGCTGGCGGTTGTGACGGCTAGCCCGAAGCACGCTCAGCGTGTGGCTGAGTCGGTGCGTCACGCCCTGAGCCTGTACCCGCAGCTGGCGCCGTTCTTTGCCGCCGGTGAGGAATCTTTCCGCGTGGTCGACCTGACCCGCGCCGAGAGCCTCGAGCGCGATACCGTGATTTTCTCCCTGGGCGTGGGCCGTGCCCGCCTGGGTCAGGCGTCGTATGATTTGGGTCAGCTGTCTGCCGAGCACGGTCGTCAGGGCTTTGTGGTTGCGTTGACTCGTGCCCGCCGCGCCCTGCGCATCGTTTCGTGTATTGACCCGTCGGAGCTGGACCCGCAGAAGCTGCATCATGGTGCGGTGGACTTCTACCACCTGCTGCGTGAGCACGCGGAACGCCAGGCGCGTGAAGAGGCGGAGGCGAAGGCACAGCGCGTACCGGAGACCCTGCCGCGTAACGCATTCTTGGCAGCCGACGATGCGGACACCCCGGATTTGGGCGACTGGCTGCTGAACGATTTGGTGGCGCGCCTGCAGGCTTGCGGCGTGCGTGTGACTCGCGGTGAGGGCGATATCGCTCTGATTGCGCACGCCCCGGAGAAGCTGGCGGCTGAGCCGGTGCCTGCGCTGGGCGTGGCTCCCGTCGTCTCGTCGAACCCGAGCGTCCCCGCGGCTATGCCGCTGGTGGCGTGTTCTGACGGCGAGCAGAATTACGCGCGTGCTTCGGTGCGTGAGCGTACCCGCCTGCTGCCGGAGCGTCTGAGCCGCACGGGCTGGAACTACATTACGCTGGGCACCCTGGAGGTGTTCGCTGATCCGGATTCTGTGGTGGCGCGCGTGCTGCACTACCTGGATATGGATGAGGGCGCTGAGGTTCGTGGCTAGTTATTCGTCGACGCCGAAGCCTCGCCGCGGTCACCGTCGCGTGAGCGGCGGCGGCTCGGTGAGCGGGGCTGAGCCTCTGCTGGTGGGCGTGACGACGCCTCCGGCTTCGGGTACCTCGTCTGCTGCGGGGGCTTCCGCGAAGAAAGCTGATGCTCAGAACCAGAACTCCCGGAAGGCGGGTGCTCAGAAAGCGGCTACTTCCGCACAGCCGCTGACCCAGGAGGAACGTGAGCGTCTGGAATGGATGCGTCAGCAGCGTCCTCCGCACTGGGGCAACAATATCGTGTAGCGCACCCGAGCCGGGAGTGCTTCTTAAACGCTGAGGGGCGGGGCAACCTGTGTTGCCCCGCCCCTCTTCGACCGGTGTGGAACTTCCGCTTAGGAGTTGCCCTTGTCGGTGCTGTAGAAACCGGAACCCTTGAAGGTCACGCCGACGGTGTTGTAGCGCTTGCGCAGGGTTTCTTCGCCGCACTGCGGGCAGATGCGCAACGCATCGTCGCTAAAGGACTGACGCTGTTCAAAGACGTGGTTGCAATTCTTGCACTGGTAAACGTAGACCGGCATATTGTCCTTCTGTGTCGATTTTTTCGCTGAGCGGGTTTAATAACAGTGGTTTGAGTGTACCGCTTTTGAAACGCTCTGGGCTATTTGCGTTTTCTTCTCAAAAAGCTATTTCTGGTTTCTTTTTGCCTTTTCTACCGGGGCTATTCTTGAAAGTCCGCACATATTTTCTGGGCTTTTACGCACAGAAGTGTTGTGTCAATCAGCGGTGCGGCGAGCCCAGTCTGACCTACGCTCCCGCGCGGGTGCGGAAAATACCTTCCTCGGTGAGGACCACCGGCAGAATGGCGTCCCACCGGTCGTAGGGAATAGCTTCATAAATTTCATCGGCAAATACCACGCCGATGCTCTGCTCCTGTAGCTGCTGTGCGCTGAGCAGGGGGATAATGCGGTCGTAGTAGCCGCCTCCCTGGCCGAGGCGGTGCCCGCCAGCATCAAAGGCGAGAGCGGGGATGAGGCGCACATCGGCGTTCACGAATGCTTGCGAGTCCTGTTCTTCGCCCTCGGGTTCGGGGATTCCCATGGGGCTGAGCGGGTGCTCAACGGCGGGGTCCCAGTGCACCCAGGCGAGTTTGCGGCCGGGGCGCACGACGGGTACGAGGATGCGGTGTCCGTCCTTGTGTAGGCGGGTTAGTGCCTCAATGATGGGCGGTTCGGATTTGGTGGGCAGGTATGCCGCAATGGTGCCGGGGGAGTGGAGGCGCTGCGCGATGGCCTCGAGAATGTGGTGGGTGAAAAGGTCAGCCATTTGCTGCTGGCCGTGTTCGCCGCGGTGGCTACGTGCGGTGAGGCGGCGTGGGCGGATTTGGGAGCGGAGAATGTCTTTATCCAGGGAGATGTCGTCTGCGCTGGCTCCTGCGTCGGAGTTGCTGGTGGCGGCTGTGGTGTTGAGAGGCATGGTGTGTCCCATCGTCATCGCGGGTGAGGTTTTATATGGGGGTGGGGGAGAGTGGCTCTATGGGCTAGGGGGCTGGTTTGGTCATGGCGCCTCCGCACTGAGGGGGTTCGAGGCGGTGCGAAAACATCCCTGCGAGCGGCGAAAGTAACCTACTCTGCTGGGCTGTAGATTCTACTTTTCAGTATAGGGATTGCAGAAAATAGCATTGGGTTCTGATGAACATATTTTCTCAACACCCCGAAGAATGTACCTTCACCGATATGCAGTTAGTCACGTTGGAGATTTTTTCATGTCATAGTCTCGATAAATCGCCTTAAGTACTTTACAACTTAGGGTATTCTTGTGCCATGGCTACTGAAATTAAGTCTGTTACTAAGGCAGTTATTCCTGCTGCTGGTCTGGGCACCCGATTCCTGCCCGCAACGAAGGCAACCCCCAAGGAAATGCTCCCCGTCGTCGATCGCCCCGCGATTCAGTACGTGGTGGAGGAAGCAATCCGTGCCGGTCTGAACGACGTTCTGATGATTACCGGCCGTAACAAGCGCGCTCTCGAGGATCACTTCGACCGTGTTCCCGTTCTGGAGCAGCAGCTCGCTGAGCAGGGTAAGGACGCCCTGCTGGCATCTGTCGTTGAGACTAACGAGCTCGGTGGCGACCTGCACTACGTGCGTCAGGGCGACCCCAAGGGTCTGGGCCACGCTGTTCTGCGCGCAAAGCGCCACGTCGGCGATGAAGCATTCGCTGTTCTGCTCGGCGATGACCTGATTGACGAGAAGGAAGACCTGCTCACTCGCATGGTGGAGGTCCAGGAGCGTACCGGCGGTTCCGTCGTTGCTCTGATGGAGGTTCCCCGCGAGGCTATTTCCGCTTACGGTGCAGCTGCTATTGAGGCTGTTGAGGGCGAGGACGGTTTCGTTAAGATCACCGGTCTGGTTGAGAAGCCTGCTGCTGATGAGGCTCCCTCGAACTACGCTGTGATTGGCCGTTACGTTCTGAGCTCGAAGGTCTTCGAGGTTCTGGAGAACACTGCTCCGGGACGCGGCGGCGAAATTCAGTTGACCGACGCTCTGCAGACCCTGGCTCAGGGCGAGGGCGAAGGCGAAGGTGTCTACGGTGTGGTCTTCTCCGGCCGCCGTTTCGACACCGGTGACAAGCTCTCCTACCTGAAGGCAAACGTTATTCTTGCTGCTGAGCGCCCCGAGTTCGGTGACGACCTGCGCGCATGGCTGAAGGACTTTGTCGCAGAGAACTGCTAAGTACTCTGCATCCGCCCTCTGATGAGGGCAACCGATAAATACCAACCACGCTGAGGAAGGCGTTCTTACCGGTGGGGCGTTAGCCCTGAGGGAGGGCGCCTTCCTTTGCGTCGTACGTGGGATATTGCTGAGTGAGGGCTTGGCAATGGTCTTGCGTTGAACGTGCGCAAGCATCTTCGGATGCATATTCCTTCCGGGGTATATGCGCATATCCAGCCCGATTCTTTCCTCTTATGGAAAGCATCGGGAATATAAGGGTATGATTAAAGTCTAGGGATAAAGGGATGATAGAGGGCGACCTGATATGACGCTGTTGAACACCTCCGGTGTGTTGGTAATTCTGACCGTGATTTTGCTGCTGTGGTTTGTACCCAGGAGCCTCCGTCGCGCGCCCGCAGGTCACGTCATGGAGCCTGAGCGTCCCCTGATTAGCGCCGAGCGTACCGCTGAGGACATTCTCGCCTCCGCCGGTGTGCTACTGAATGAGTCGGAGGCGTACCAGTCTTCCGATCACGCGGTGGCGCCGGGTACCTCCCTGCCCTCTTCTGCTCTTCCGCAGGCTTCTTCCTCTCACACTGTCGATGACTCCGCTCAGCCTGCCCCGGACACGGCTTCTATTTCGCAGATTCGCGAATCTTCCCCCACTGCGCCCTATACCGATGCAATCCCTGTAGTGGAGGAGGCAAAGCCTTCCGTCCTGTCGTACCTTGATACCTCAAGCCCGAGCGGTATTGCCCTGCTGGTTGCTGTTGCACTGGCTGGTTTGGGCCTTCTGAGTGGCGTTCTCGCTCTCTTTGGTGGTGCGGCGTGGGGTTGGGCTGTTCTCTTCCTGATTCTTGCCGGTGGCGCGTGGGCTGTGAGCCGCTCCGGTCTGCTGGAGTCTGCAAGTGCTCAGATCAAGGCTCGTCGTGCTGCTCGTCTTGCGGCGGCCTCTGAGGAGGAATCCGGTGAAGAGGAATCCGAAGAATCTGATGGGGATGAAGAGCCTGCCGATGGTGCTGACGAGTCTGTGGAGGCGCCGGTTCAGGACCCGATCGAAGAAGAGGAACCCCCCGCTCGCCCCGCCGCCCGCAAGCCCGTACGCGGCGTGAACCGCGAGGCGGCACGCCCGGGCCGCGCACATGCTGCCCTAGAGGCATCTGAGGATGCCCCCGAGACAGCTGCTCGCGAGGCTGTTGCTCGTGAGGAAGTGCCCGCGCCTTCTCAGACTGCGCGTCCCGTTCGCCCGGCACCTGCTCGTTCTGCTGCTACCCGTTCTGCCGCTACTAGTTCTACTGAGCCGCCTGCGGCTCATCGCCCTGAGCGTCGCCAGCAGCGTCCGAGCCGCTTCCAGCCGATTCGCCGCGGTAGCGTGCTCTTCGACCAGGAGAGCGGTTCTGCTACTCACGGTTCCGCCACTCGTGCTTCCTCCGCTGCTGCGACTCGTACCGCGGGGCAGCCCCGGGTAGCACAGACGCAGGTTGCACAGGCTCAGGTGGTACAGCCTCAGCCCGCTCAGCCTGCTCCGGTTCAGCAGGCACCCGCTCAGGCTCCCGCACAGCCGGTAGCAGCTGCCGCACAGCAGCCGGCAATTCACCCGGATCAGCCGGTGGCTCGCCAGGCTCTGCGCGACGGTTCACCCGTCCGCCAGGCACCTGCGGCTCCTGCCGCTCAGCCGATTCCCGAAGAGATTCCTCTGCCGGATGTCCTGGATGATTCCGAGTTCGATGCACTGGACATCGCCTCGCTGAACGACCCGGCTCACTCTAACGGTGCTATTGCGACCGGTGGTGTTCGTTCGACGAATCGTCACCCCGGTGCTGGCTCCTCCTTTGAGGCCGTGAGCAACACCTGGAACCCGGTTCAGCTGCCCAAGCCGCTGAGCGCCCTGCACCGCCAGGATCAGGGCAAGAATCAGGGGAAGAAGTAGACTTCGCTCTAAAACGCGTAAAACCCCGATAGCTTGTGCTGTCGGGGTTTTGCGCGCTGTTAGGGGTTTGCGTCTATGTGAATGTGCGGCGTGGGTAAAGCCGGTAGTTAAAAAGAAAAGGAACCCCGTCCATGGGGTTCCTTTTCCAGCATCACACACAGGAAGAAAGTCTTCTAGACCGACTAGGAAGACCTTCCCACAAGGCCTGCCCTATTCGGTAATAAAAATATATCCTAATTCCTGCACCTAATACAAGCCGAAAATAGCGACACCCTGTCAATAAACTAAGGTTTACCTAAGTAAAATCCGCGCCATTGCAGGCGACAAGGGGCAATAACCCCCGGCTGAAAAAAATTTAAAAAACTTTTTAGCCTCCTCCAAGCGTCCAATATGAAGCCTCAAAGAACCTTCAATCAGGCCAATATTGCCCACTCGTGAGAGAATAGCCGGGTGAAAGATTGGTTTGACACACTCCCGATTGAGGTTGCCCTAGCATTCATGTGGGGTGTCGGTATTGTTCGCACCAGCATTGTCTACGGCCTCGGAGTGCTGACCGCAGAAGGCGGAGCCCGCTTTGACCGCATCCGCAAAGCCATGGACAGCCCGCTCTACCGTAAAGCGCGCCGCTTGATTAACCGGTGGGGCGTTGTTGCCGTGCCCCTCTGCTTTCTCACCGTGGGTCTGCAAACCGCGGTCATCATCACGACCGGCTTCACGAAAATGCCGCTGCGGCGCTGGGTTCCGGCGATGCTGCTCGGAACCTTCATCTGGGCGTGCGTCTACACCACCATCGGCTTCGCAATTCTTGCCGCGCTCGGCCTGGAGCCGTGGATGTTCCCGCTCGCCCTCGCCATTGTCATTACGGTGCTGGTCATTGTGTCTCAGCTGCGTGAACGCCGCATTAACCGCGAAACCGTTGCGAACGCTACGGAGAACATCGTCGAGAACTAGTCCTGTCTCCAGCAGGGGATAGATGCACTATCTTGTCGGGTTGAGACCGCTCACCTGCCCCCAATGCCGCCGCCCAAGATGTGCTAGCGTGGAGGGATGAGTTCATCCGCATCCTCCACCGCAGGTACCCCCGAAGAGCAGCCCGTCAACGACCCTGTTCTCACCGTAATCGACCCCGAGTTGAGTGCGCCCGAAAACACTACCGACGAGGTAGAAACCGAAGCGCTCGTCGAGGCTCCCACCCGCGTGTACCTGCACCCCGAGCAGCTGGCAATGATCCAGACTCCGGAGGCTCTGCCCATCCCCGTGCTGCAGCGCTCCGTGCTGCGTGTGAGCTACGTGCCGGCGATTATGCCCGGCAAGTGGTTCAACCGCTGGCATGAGCGTTACGGTGACCGCGTGCAGCTGGCGGAGGTGCCCGTGCGTGAGGCGCGCGGTCTGGACTCCCTGCATCAGGACCTGTGCCTAATCAACCCTGCTGAACCCGTTGCAGAAGAGGGATCCGTCGCCTCCGAGGCACCCGCCGAAGCTACCGAGCACGCCCCCATTGAGCGCACCACCATTGAGCGTCAGGACGTACCCGAGAACCCCTTCGCGCACATGAGCATTGTGCGCCCCGACCGCGAACCGGCAAGCAACGACGGCGAGAAGTACCACAGCATCCGCCTCTACGAGGAGCTGCCCGTGGTCATTCTGCCGGTGGACCATGTGCTCACCGTGCTTGATGAGGTGCCCGTGGAGGAGCTTGCTGAAGAGTTCCTGTTGCAGCCCGCCTCCGATATTCCCGCCTATGAGGAAGTGTCCCGCGCCTGGCGTGAGAGTGCCGGCCGCATCGTGCCCGAAGGCCTGACCGATAAGGAAACCATCGAGCTGGTTGCCGCCGGTGTGGGCCTGTACATTGTGCCCATGTCCATCGCGCGTTTCTACCACCGCAAGGACCTCACCTACCGCCCCGTTGCGGGACTGGACACCTACCCGGTGCACCTGGTCTGGCCGCGTGCCCCCAAGGGTGAGCCGCGCAGCGAAGAGCTCGAAGCCCTCCTGCAGGACTTCATAGGCATTGTGCGCGGCCGCACCGCAACCAGCGACCGCGGTAGCGAAACTCGACAGGCACGCGCCGAACGCATCGCCGCCGAAAAAGCCAAGGAAAAAGCGAAGGCACGAGCTGCCAACGCCCGCCGTGAAGCCCGCGATAAAAAGCGCGCCAACGCCAAGAAAAACGGCAACGCACGCCAGCACGCTCGACAGTCCGCCAAAGCCGCCAGCGCACGCCGCGGCAAGAAACGCTAAAGAACGATAGACGGTAAAATCAAACCATGGCATTAGCAATGGAAACCCGACCCGCAGCCTACGCAGTCATCATTGAGCAGGGCAAGCTGCTCATGACCCGCTGGGTGCCCGAAGACCGCGCGCTCAGCCCCCTCTGGTCCCTGCCCGGAGGCGGCATGGAACCCGGCGAACAGGCGGATGAGACCGCGCTGAGGGAAACCCTCGAAGAGACCGGCTACAGCGTCGCCATTGAAGACATCCTGGGCGTGCACGCCGGACACTTCCCCGTGCGCTCCACCCAGAAAGACCCGCAGGCGCTACCCTTCTGCGCCCTGCGGGTGGTTTTCCGTGCCCACATTGTCACCGG
>ERZ773027.1895-NODE-1895-length-10660-cov-7.517303_pt1 | contig 10660 bp, 9 predicted proteins | sample MGYA00511032_ERZ773027 | MGnify/ENA primary metagenome ERZ773027 (study PRJEB29015, sample SAMEA2738138) | human oral metagenome | biome: human oral; feature: human-associated habitat; material: saliva | place: China | collected 2190 ... | reverse complement strand
CCTTTGTTGTAATTCCGAGGAAGTCATTGATGTGATATGTCTTGACTCTCGCAGTCTTATCAGTCTTTACATCAAAGGAAATATTCATGCTCTTGATTGAGAAGTCTGGCTGGTATTGACCTCTAGTCTCTTGTCCAACGTCTATTGAATACTTCCATACTTTGAGTTTGACTCCGTCCTTTTCAAATTCACCAACATAGCTTGGTGCGCTGAGCGTTCCGTTAGTTACGGTCAAATTGGAGTACTCAAATCCTTCTGGCATAATCATGTAGATTACCGGTTCCTGAAGTGGATTCCAGTCCCAGTTAGCATCGTCAATTCTTCCCGATACCTTAAAGCTATCTCCACCATTTATCTGTGTCTTATTTATCGTTCCAACGCCGTTTACGACTCTTGGCTTATCTGCCTTACCTACAACCTTAACTGTATCAGTGCTTGATGGTGTCTGGCCTGTCGTGTAGAACTTAATCGTTGAAACTACATCTGCATTCGTTCCCTTCTTCCATGATCCGTAGATTCCTGCAGGAATGTATGACCATCCGTAGTATTCGTCTGATACGTGGATATTATTTGGATTCCAAGTATCAAGTAGGTCCTGCATAGGTCTTATTCCGTCATATGATGCAGGGATTGGTCCTAGGTCGACCTTTAGGGTTTTGATTGAGTCGTTTATACCAAGTCCTAGTGCTTCATTAGTGATTAGAGCTGAAACACTTCCCGATGGCTTAATTACGCTTGGGGATGCTGTTCCGCTTCTGCCATCAGCAGTTGTCCAGTAGATATTTCCATATGTCATACCAGCTGCGTAAGGAATTGTCACTCCTCGAATAATTGCAGTGTCAGCATTATCGATATTAAACTCAAGTGTCTTTGGGAGTGTTGGCGTTGGAAGCTCATTCTTTATCAAAAAGCTTCCGAGACGCACATTGTATGTGTCATATTTCTTTAGCGCCCAGTTTGGCATTGTATCAACAAGTCCATAACCCTTGGTTCGCTCGGATGTACTTCCATCCATGATTGTAACTGTCATCTTGGCTTCTTGCGCGTTTGATGTTCTTCCCACGTTAGGATTATCGTTCCAAATCGTTTTGCTGAAGTTTTTGATTACCACATCAAATGTTGAACCATTAGCTCTAGTGCTGTTTGCTGGAACCTTTAGGTGTGGGAAAAATGAAAGTCCACCTGAGTATGAGCCTGGCTCATTCCACTCGACAGTAGCCGTCTTAAAGCCTCCACTTTCTGTGGTTGATACTACTGTTCCGTTTGTATTATATAGTCCCCGTTCCTCTAGGCCAACTAGCTCGATATCACTTGGGTATACAATCTGAACCGTAGTCTTACTTCCGGCTCTAGTTAGTGACTTACCACCTGTGTTATATACGTTTAGCACACTTGTGGTCTGTCCCTTTGAGACAGCTTCTGTTGGCTGGTTGTTCCAAAATCCATAGTTAAATGTCTCAGTAGAAATAGCATTAAAAGACTTAGCATCAATATCATTTGTGGCATCGGTGCTTAGGCTAAGCTTAAACAAATTAGATAGAATTTGGTTTGGATCCTGGTTCAGATAGGCATCATCCAAGGCAAAGCATATCTCACCGACTGATGAAACGTTTGTCAATGAAACCTTGCTCTTGTATTTTAGATCACCACTTCTGGATTTTTCGGAGCCTGCACCTGGGTAACCATAAGGCGATGTGCCCGTTCCTGTCGGTGTCTTTACGAGAGACTCAAAACCTGTCGATGCGATCGGCCCCTCAGTGAATGTTGCTCCTGGAAGTGTCTTAACATATACACCATCCCCAAATCTCAAGTTGAGGTAGGTGTTAGAAAACTGCAGATTCAATGGAACCGAATAGCTCACGTTGAGTGCATAGGTTACACCAGTCTTTAGCTTAGGTGTTTCCCCATTTAGCAGGTCTGCTACTACGGTACCTGTTTCAGATTCTACTATCTTAATGCTAGTAAACTGAAGCCCTGTAGTGGTTTCTGCATTAACCACTGAGTTTGTCATAGGCGTTATGCCCACAACTACAATTAGAATGGAAAGCAAGCATGCAAAGACCTGCTTCACTCTATTTTTCATAGATATCCCCCCTTACTTATCTATAGTCCCATTAATTGCTTATCTAAGGGTGCCTAATCCAAGATTGACCCTACTATCAAGCCTGTCATTCTCCCGTCTGACCACAGCCTGGAAAAGCTATTAATACATACCTTACTATTATATACTTGTTTATGACAGCATGCAATATGTTGACTGAAAACTTGTTAGTTTAGAAAGTGGGATTTTTAATCAAAGAAAGACGCCCTGATTAGTGGGCGTCATAGTGTTGGTATTGACTTTTAGATTATTTATTGATAGAATAGGTTCATTGACATGGCGGTCGCTCTCGCTTGTAAACTCCCTTTGTGGGGTTTGAGAGGACTCGCCATATTTTAGTTTTTGTAGTTTATAAGTTTTACCATGCATTTGATTGCATATGTATATATTTAGTGTTCTACATTCTTGATTTACAAGGTTCTCAAACCTCAAATTAATAAAATTAGACTTTAAAATCTTCCTATTGCTTTAATAGAAATTTATGAACAGCTTCTAATGTAAATGCGTATGATAAAATTGACAAAAATATTACTACAATACTAAGGAACATAACCGATTCAAATTGTTTTGTTTTAGCAATGAAACGACGAACTGATTGTATCGGTTTTTTCTTTTTTCTATCAATATAAACACTTATTACTCTAAGCAATAAAATATAAGATATTAACTGTTGAATTACTCCTATAGATACTCCAAAAATTTTATATACTGATGCAAAAAGATTTCTTTCATCTGTTATTGTTGCACTCATTGTTACTGCCATTTCTTTAATGTTAAATCCATAATATAGGGTCAATGCAGAAACAACTATTGAAACTGCGATGAATTTAACTGTAACTTTTTGAACTTCTTTACTAATAGATATAACAAATAAAAATAATATACATATCATCAGCGGGATAAGTCCAAACCACTTTAAAAACAAAGAAATATAATCTACATATTCTTTGAAAAAATTAACTACTATAGAAGCTACAAGCACTCCTGCAATGATTAGTAAAAAAACATCATTGTCATTAGAATTTTCACTTCTAACATTTTCAGCTCGTCTTATTGTAGTGTAATGATAATCTGGGGATTCAATAAAAGTGGTTTTAGCAGATATTTCTATATTCGTATTAAACAATTTTAATATGATATTTTTAATTTTGGAATTTAAAAATTTAACTTTGTTAACAAGTTTTATTATAAGTAAAATCACAAATGATGCTATTAGTCCCTTAATAATATCTTCAGGTATTGTTTTTACCAACCCCCATAACCAATATATAATTGTATCAGACATACACTACCCTCCGAGTTTTTTGGTATTAAACCACTCAAAAGTAATACCATCAATTATATTAACTTCAAAAGGTTTACTTTTCCCATAGCAAATACCATTTTTTACCAAATACGCCTCAACATAATGTCTACCTACATAGCAAGTTTCTTCTGTTCTTATTCTTTTTCCTTGTTCAAGCTTAGAATTATAAAAGTCTCCTCTTAAGCAATTCGCATTTATTGCTTCGTAACCAGTATTGGTTATTTGCCAGTATATATCATAGTCTTTTATATTAAGTGTAAGTGCATTGACTTCAAATCTAAGTTTGCCTTTTTTATTCAAAGCTTCACCACTTTTTATTTGCTTAAATCTGAAACCACGCCAACTGTAATATGCTTTTATCTCTACGTTAGTCTTAGCAATACTTGATAATTTCCATTTAGGTTTTTGATGATAGCTTAAAGAATTTAACGAGATTCCAATTTCATTAGTATTTTTACGCAAACTTCTCTGCATATAAAACAAACTCTCATTTAAAGACATTGCTTTATTATCTATGCTAAAGTCAACTTTAAGTTGATCATACCACTTCAAAAAATTTTCAAAGTATTTTCCATCCTTATCCCATTTCAAAGATAATTTTTCTTTTCTATTAACCGGATTATAAATACAAGGATTTTCATTTTCATATTCAATTCCGCTCAAAAGATTTTTGACTACATTCAATAATAATGTTTTAAAATCATCACTAATAATCATACTTTCAGGATAAATTTTTGCAACCAAAGTAGTAATTATAATGGAAGACGGTTTTTGTTCCATATCATCTTCAAACATAACTTCTGCATGTCTCTTTAATAATTGCACAATTCTTTGTAATGGCGTTTTTATTTTATAATCTGGAATTTCTTCTATCTTTGCATAAAATCGTTTAGCATAGGATTCTTTTATCATTTGAAAATCGCTTTGTTTTTTGAACCAATCGGAATATACTTTAGGACTACTAACTTCCCAGTCAAATGTTATATCATCATAGTTATCACTTCTTTTATCTGAAATTGCAATATTTCCATCATCCGTATCATTCCAAGGAACAGCAGGTAAAATATCTATATGAAAATTTGATTCATCTACATAATTTAATGTCCAACACCTATTGCTTTCTTTTGGAAAATTTTCCATACTATGCTTTAACGAGTAATTTTTAACTACTTTTCCAAGTTCGTCTTTTAATTCTCTTTGAGTCTGGTGATGTCTTCTTTTTTTCGTCATATTACAAACAATATCTATATCATACGCCCCGTCTTCAGTAAGAGGTTTAATTGCTGTTCCTAATTTAATAGAACCTTGTAAGTAAATATCCGGACTATATTCTGCTAGGTCAGATTCTTTTATATAGTTTGCAATTGCCTTATACCTGTTTGATGCTTTTTCATAATTTGATTCAGAAACATCAATTTCATTAATAAGCTCTTTTATCTCCTTCGACATTTCAAATTTTTTCATTTTATTCCCCCTCTCTTATTAAATAATATATTGCGAATGAGCTCCTATTTTAAATGATTTTCCTCTTATATCAACACATTCCTTTTCAATGTCTTCTCTATCTACAAGCTTAATTAAATCATTCTCTTCTTTTACATATTTACGTATCATATCAGTATATTCATCTGGTAAATGAATCTCGTAAATATCAAATAATAATATCTCATTCTTTTTAAAATGCTTAGAATAAGCCATTTTAGGTTTTATTTGCTTTAAAAACTCTATTCTCATGCTACTTAAGACTTCTATAGGCAATATGTTATTTTTTATAATTTCTTCATAAAACTCTCTATATACCGCCACTTCCCTATTTTCTCTACTATCAAACCATTTTAGAACTTTGCTAATATTTTTTCCTTTTATACAAAATCTTAAATCTTCTTTTTCATAAAAACCTCGTTCATTTTCAAAAATAATATTCAATTTCCTTTCAATAGTACTAAACGAACTACAAACCTTATATACTCCACCAACAGGTTGCAGTTGTTCTATTTTACTTCCCTTAATTAAAAGATATTTATCATCTATTTTTATTTTATATAAATACGCAATACTAAACCTAATATCTTCGCTCCAATGTATCAACGATTTTACAAACAACCCTATTCTTCTATAATTAGCTGCAAATATACCAATCAAAAAACAAATTCCACTGCTAATCAAATTAGTTCCTATATTTTCTAACACTTATATCCCCACACTTTCATTATTACTCCCACTCAATTTCTTCATTCACTTTTTGGTGAATATCTACTCTATTAACAACATCAATTACATTTACTAGCCAACCATTCAATGTACAACTTCTTATAAATTCATCAATTCTATTAACTCCATTCATTTCTTTGAGTGTTACAACAACACCAAACCTAACTCCTACGCCATCTTGAGGAGCTAATCGGTTATTTGTTTTTATTTCCATGCCCCAATTCTTATTTCTATAAGAATCTTTTGGTATCATTCTTTTTGTAGCACTCTCTGCGATATACTTTACATTATCCCATTTTCTAAACTGCTTTCTTGCTTCACCTTCCAAAAGATAATTTCTTTCTCCATCTAATGTGTCTTCTGTATTCTGTTTATCACCTTTAATATCCTTTATTTTTTTATCATCTCCTATTCGACCAAAATGCAAATTCAATTCTGTATTTGTATAGTCAACACCTTGCAATCTATCACACAATGGAAAATAACACATAGTAGCTTTTGCAATATATGGATACTTATTATCTTTTAGAGGAACTGGGAAATCATAGTTATAAGTATTCCATTTTTCACTAATATCCGATACCACAAATTTTATTTCATCATCTTTTGTTTGAATAATATCGTTTATATGAATGGGTACAATTCCATGCCCATATAAGGCAACTTCTTCAGGAGTTGGTTTTTCATCCCAACCTCTCGCTGCATCAATAATCATAGCTTTTGCAACTTCCCTGTTAAGCCCTAATACATCAATTAAATAGGATAATTTTCTTGCAATCCAAGGTGCAGCATAGGAAGTACCAGCAACACTTGCCGCCCCTAAAGGTTCACAAACACTAATGTATTCTTCTTCACTACCACCATAATAACTTACGTCAGGTTTTGCAAAAAAAGATAATACTAATCCTTTACGAGCATATTTAGTAGACAGACCATTCTTACTAACTGAATTTACAACTATGCTATTAACAGAATCTGCCGGAGAGCCTATTTTCACTATATCTGCGCTCGGTTTATTTGTTCCGGCTACAACAAATATCACATTATTTTCAAACTGAATTTTGTCTAATGTTGCAGCTTCAGCTGAAATAAAGTTGTCATTAATTTCCTGATTACTACCAAGTGAAATATTCCATACCTTTATATCTGAATTATTTACTACAATACTCTTTATTTTCTTTATTATTGAAAATGAAGAAAATTCAGCACCTACCGCCACTCCAAAGTGCCTAACCTTAAACCTTCCACAGCCATCATCCAACCAAGGATTTAATCTTGCTCCATCAACAATAATGGAAGATACTGCCGTCCCATGATTATAATCTTTTGGATTTTTAGGTATATCTTCTGATACCATATCATGATATTCAACCCAATCACTAAAATAAACACTTTCATCAAATAAAGTATCTATCACCCCAATTGTCGGTTCAATAGTTGGAGATGGTATAGTCACCATTTTTGTTTGATACTCATTGATAAAATCATCAGGTGATAACCTTGACAAATCAACGGTTGCCATTGAAACAAGATAAGGTGCTTTTTCGAAAAGTAGTTCTACCTGCTTTTCGTCTAAGTAAACAGTTTGATTATCTAAAATTCTGCTACTTAAAATATCTATCCCTAGTCTTTCAAATAATAATTTAGTATCTTTTCTTACGTCATACAAAGTTATAATGCTCTGCTTTACATCTATCGTAGGTAACTCTACCTCAAAAGAACCAATATATGATACATCTGCAATCACCTGTTTAAATATTGACATACTTACAGAGAAGTCTTTAAAAACTCTTGTATTGACAATATTTTTATCTTCAAATATGCTCTTATTAATCTTTCCTGCAAATTTTTGAGACAATATATTTGAAGTATCTGTAATCAACTCTATACTTTTAGTCAAATCATACTCATCAAGAAAATATGTGATGATGTGTTTGCTCTTATCTCTATTAAATTTTGCTCCAACAATTGCTTCATTAGAATACGTCCCTTTAAAAAGTCCAGCAATTCGATTACTTTTCGCAACAATCTTATTATAATAAACACTAACCAAAATACCCTCAAACGGTTTAGTTTCTTTATCCCAAAATTCTTTAATCTGTATTAGCTGAGTTTTTAATCTTAATAAATGCTCTGTACTTACTTCCACTCTCCCGTTCATGGCTACACCACCACGCATACCATTTTTACTGGCTTGCACAAAGCGTTTCCCTTTTAATTCCAAGACATTATTCACTATCTACTTCCTCCTTCTTTAACTTTCTTGAGACAGCACTTTTAGACTCCCCCTTTAATTTTTCTATTTCTCTTACAGTGAAGCCTTCCTCATGGAGCTGGTTTATATCCTTTTGGTCCAGATTTCCTATCAAGCTATTGTATAATCTTTTCAAATAATCATACTCGAAACCAACATCACTAAATGCAAGTGATGTTTTTATAATGTTTTTTAGTTCTCCGGGATAAGGTATTTTCTTTGCTATCTTCAATATTTTTTTAAATAATCTTGTATCCTTGGATATTCCTTTAAAATTCTTGATAAATGAAGAAAAATAATATTCAGCAACTTCTATTAAATCCTCATCGCTATACCTATTGAAATTAATAACAGCATCAAATCTCCTAATTAATGCTTTATCAAAATTTAAATATAGATTAGTTGTTGCAATAAGCACTATTTCTTTATTAAGATCTGTTAATCTATCTAATTCTCTTAAAATTGTAGATGTTACTCTTCCCATCTCCCTAATATCATTAGAATTAATTCTATCCAAAGCAATAACATCAATTTCATCAAATAAGACAACAACCTTATTTGCATTTGGAAGCATATTTATTTCTCTAAATACTTTTATTATGTTTTTATTAGTCTGTCCCAACTTGCTATCTATCAAGTTTTCAAAATCCACCCTAAAAAGAGATCTATCCAGTAATCTTGCAACATTTTTAACTGCTTCTGTTTTCCCACTTCCGGGTAATCCTTCAAATAAAAATTTATTAATACCCACATTATGATTTACAGCATTAATTATACCTTTTATATCTTCTGTTATTTCAAGCGGTAAATTTAAAGACTCTAAATTTCTTATTTCTACTTGTTTTAAAAACTCACTTTCAAAATCACTACTTTGTGGTGAGTATAAATTTGATTCAGATATTAACCCCATAATATATTCGGATAACTGATAATCTCCTATGCTATCAAAATATCTTGCTATTGCTATCGCTTCATTCCTAAAGGAATTTTCATTCCTTTCCACATGATATTTTATTAAATTCAAAACATTTCGTTTTTTCATATTGGCATACCTCCTATTTTCTTTATTATTATATCATAAATTGGGACAAACTCCTATATTTATGGGACAAATATTTTAAATTTAATTTTCTTATCAAAGTTTATATTAGTGTTCCTTAATGAATTTAAATTCTCATATTACTTTTTAAGACTACAATAATTAGTAAACATTTTAAGTATTTAAGTATTGTCCTCTACTGCAAAAAGTGTTACACTATCACATAGTAATAAGAGTACTGTAGGTAGTAGTCACCTACACCCTACACTGGGGGTCAGAAATTCAGTGTTCGCCAAGAACTATTACCGTAAGGGATACGGTAAGCGTAGCGTGTAGCGATATACAGCGACATCCCAAAAGAGCCAGGAAGTTCCTGGCTCTTTTTTACGATTAATCGTACTTACGGTTGTAGGGTTATAGTACAAAAAAGGACACCTTTCACATGGATTTCATGTAAAAATGTCCTTTTAATTCATCGTCATAAATTAGGTAACTCACACCATCAATGTTTTGAATACATGTAATGATTTAATAATAGCCTAATTTGTGTGCTAATTCGTCTTCTGATTTTCTCATTTTTTCTCTTAACTCTTCAGGAATAACTATTTTTTTTGACTCCTCTGCACTTGGCATTTGGCTATCGTCTATGAGATCAATTATCTCCCCATCGATTTCCATTAACATATTTTTACCTCTCAATAAAATATAAATATTTCTAATTAACTCATGTAATTAGCTAGAGTATTACCCTTTCTTAAGTATTATTATTGTCTTACTTGTAAAATCATCGTGCATTGAGATATTTAGTTTGCACTTATTTAATCATACAAACCAAACTCTTTTGTTATTCGCTCACATTCTTCATCGATTTTTTTTTCGACTTCTTCAGGAAAAGTAAACCTTTTTGATTCCTCTGCACTTGGCATCTTGCTATCGTCTAAAAAATATGATGAATTGCGAATGTCCTCTTCTTTTTTCTTCTCTCTTTTTTTCATTTCTACAGTTCCTTAAAAATGTACTCTGCCCAATTCTATATTTTCTATGCAGCTTGTTTTAATCTATTTAATACTTACCAATCTATCTCCTCCGAATCAGCTAAATCATAGACTCCAGTTAGTATTTCCCCATCATAGTTCACCGATATGCCAAATGGCTCACCTATTCCTAGTTCGTTTTCGAGGAACACTATTGCCCACTCCTTGTTTTCATAGAAGGTAAACTGTGGGCAGGTGAAAACTGCTTCCTTTTGTTTTGATAAGCGATTTGCGTCATCTTTTGATAAGCCAAAGAGTTCTGACTCTAAGATTAGCTTTTTCCTAAGATCCGCGAGAGCTTTTTCTTCGTAAGCTTTCCAGTTCTGGGTGATTTTAGCTATGAAGTCCGCGTCTGCTTGGTCTAGTTTTAATGTCTCTAGGATTATGTCAAAGCCTAGCTCGCTTCCTTCTAGCCCGCCGTGCCAGCAGTGAATTTGCTCGGGGCTATCTAAGTATTCTAGTTTGCCAAGTTTTGGGTGATTTATTGTTTCTGCCATGCCTAAATTCTCGTCACATTCTGGTTTAAAACCGATTCCATTATTACATTGTTTTACTTCCCTAGGTCTTCCTTCAAGATACCATTTTCGAGGAATTCCATCAGGGTATGCCTCGCAACAACATTTGTGTGAATTTCCATCGTAGCAGAAGTGTTCACATTCCATACAATCTGAAAAAACTACCATCCTATAACTCCTTTGTATGCAAAAGTCTTCTG
>ERZ773027.1894-NODE-1894-length-10664-cov-9.276369_pt1 | contig 10664 bp, 13 predicted proteins | sample MGYA00511032_ERZ773027 | MGnify/ENA primary metagenome ERZ773027 (study PRJEB29015, sample SAMEA2738138) | human oral metagenome | biome: human oral; feature: human-associated habitat; material: saliva | place: China | collected 2190 ... | reverse complement strand
CCCGTATTTTATTACAACAAAATAAATTACCGGCAGCGCGTAGTTCCGTCGATAGCTTGCTTGAAATGTCAGATCGCAACAAAGAAGTATTAAAACTTGCTGCTGAAATTTATAGCCGCTCCAAAGCTTATCAAGCACTTGATGGCATCTTAGATTTAATTGAAGGTTCGGGATTATTCTCAGCTGAAGAATTTAAAGCGCTTCAACAAGAAACAGAAAATGGCTTGTTAGATGAGAAAATGAATGAAGAAGGCGTTGAAGGTCTGCTTGCATGGTGGGAAGCTCAACCACGCCGTCGTCGCAATGACTTAGAGTTAAAAACCGCTTTAATTCAGCGTTTAATTGATTGTAACGATCATGAGTCAGCTTATGAATTCACGCTTGAAATCATGAAAAAATTGGGTGATAACACCCCAATTAGCCCTGAACTTTGCACGCAAATCACTCGTTTACAAGCAGAAGATAACAGCAAACTGCTCAAACTAGTGGAAAAACGTGCAAAACGTGCGGATGAAAGCCAACGTTGTTGTCTCAATCGTGCATTAGGCTATCTTTATGTGCGTAATAATGACTTCGCTAAAGCAGCAGAAGCATTTAAAGAAGTTACTGCTTGCCCAACCCAGCTTCAACCAAATGATGTCATGATGGCGTCTTATGTGTTTGAACAAGCTGGCGACAAAGAAGCAGCGGAAAAAATTCGTCAGGACAGTTTAAAATCAGCCATGTCTATTCAGGACAAACCCGCTGAAACACAAACTGAAGCAAAAACAGACGAAGAACCAACCGCACTTATCGCAAAACGTGATTAAAATAAATAAAGACGGGGCTGAATAAAGCCCCGTTTTTTATTATTTCTCTATCGCCGAGCTCATTTAAAACTCATTTCTTATTACATTTCATTATAAATAATGCATTTCCATTCTTTTCTCACCGATTCAAAATTTTTTACTATATCGTTACGCAAACGATTAAATTATAAAAAATGAATTGGGATTATATTTTAAGTGTCACCCCACGTTTTATTCATGCCACGCTGATGACCCTTCATCTCGCCTTTTGGGGTATTTTATTGTCGCTAGTGATTGGTGTGATTTGTGCTGTGATAACCACCTACAAAGTCAAATCATTAACTTGGCTAGTAAAAGGCTATATTGAGCTTTCTCGTAATACACCTTTATTGATTCAAGTGTTTTTTCTCTATTTTGGGCTGTCTAAAATTGGCCTGAAATTAGATGGGTTTACTTGCGGCATTATCGGCCTGGCATTTTTAGGTGGAAGCTATATGGCAGAAGCCTTTCGTGGTGGTCTGGAAGCAGTATCAAAAGGGCAAATTGAATCAGCCTTAAGTATTGGCCTAACCCCATTTCAAGCGTTTCGCTATGTAATTTTCCCACAGGCCTTTGCGATTGCGACACCTGCAATCGGAGCAAATTGCTTGTTCTTAATGAAAGAAACCTCGGTGATCAGCGCTGTCGCCGTCGCTGAACTGATGTTTGTAGCGAAAGAAGTCATCGGGCTCGATTACAAAACCAATGAAGCCTTATTTTTATTAGTGGTGTTTTATTTGATCATTCTATTACCGATGTCTATTTTCATCAGTTATTTAGAACGCCGTACTCGGAGAGCAAAATATGGGGCTTGAGTTATTATTCCAAGGTAGCAACATTGAACGCTTGCTCAACGGTTTATGGGTGACGGCTGAAATTGCGTTCATTTCTGTCTTCTTCGCCTGTATTTTAGGTGTGATTTTTGGCGTAATCATGACAAGCAGAAATCCCATTATCAAAGCCATTTGCCGCTTTTATTTAGAATTTATACGTATCATTCCATTATTAGCGTTACTTTTTCTCGCGTATTTTGGTTTGGCAAAATGGTTTGATATTCACTTAGATGGCATTTCTGTATGTATTTTGGTGTTTATTTTCTGGGGAACAGCAGAAATGGGGGATTTAGTGCGTGGTGCATTAACTTCCATTGAAAAACATCAAGTGGAATCAGCCTACGCTTTAGGTTTAACGCCGTTTCAAACCTTTGTGTACATTTTACTTCCGCAAAGTTTAAAACGTGTAACACCAAGTGCTATTAACCTCTTTACCCGCATGGTAAAAACCAGTTCCTTGGCAATGTTAATCGGGGTAGTAGAAGTGATAAAAGTCGGTCAACAAATTATCGAGCATTCATTATTTAGTAATCAATCGGCGGCGCTTTGGATTTACGGTGTCATTTTCGGTTTATATTTTGTGATTTGTTACCCGCTATCCTTATTTTCCCGTTATTTAGAAACCCGTTGGGAAAGTTAATTTTTATTAGGAAAACACATGGCGTTATTAGAAATTAAAAACCTCGTCAAAAATTACGGTGATGTAGAAGCACTCAAAGGCATCAATCTTTCTATAGAGAAAGGCGAAGTTGTCGTTATTTTAGGTCCATCGGGTTGTGGTAAAAGTACTTTTTTACGCTGCCTAAATGGACTAGAAGAAATAAAGCGCGGTCAGATTTTGCTGCAAAATGCAGGAGAGTTAGGTAAAGACATTCCTTGGGTTAAAGCGCGTCAACGCATTGGGATGGTATTCCAAAGTTATGAACTCTTCGCTCATTTATCAGTGATTGACAATATTTTGCTCGGCCCTTTAAAAGTACAAAAACGCGATCGCGCAGAAGCTGAAAAACAAGCCGATGAGTTACTTAAACGCGTAGGTTTGTATGACCGAAAAAATGCCTATCCACGCGAATTATCCGGTGGACAAAAACAGCGAATTGCCATTGTTCGTTCACTTTGCATGAATCCTGAAATTATTCTGTTTGATGAAGTAACTGCTGCCCTTGACCCTGAAATGGTACGTGAAGTACTTGATGTGATTTTAGGTCTCGCCAAAGACGGTATGACGATGCTTATCGTTACCCACGAAATGAACTTCGCCCGTCAAGTAGCCAATCGCATCGTGTTTATGGATAAAGGGCAAATCATTGAACAGGCAAAACCGGAAGATTTCTTCACGAATCCAACCACGGATCGTGCGAAAACATTCTTAAATATCTTAAATTATGAACCGAGAGGGACAAACTATGAAGAAAACATTTAAAACATTGACCGCACTTTTAGCCACTGCAACCTTAGCATTTGGTTTAACCGCGTGTAATGATAAAGAGCCGGCTAAAGATGGGGCAAAAACAGTTTCAAGCCTTGAGCAAATACAAAAAGATGGCAAAGTACGCATTGGTGTATTTAGCGATAAACCACCATTTGGTTATGTTGATGCACAAGGCAAAAGCCAAGGCTTTGATGTTGAAATTGGTAAAGCGATCGGTAAAGATTTATTAGGTGATGAAAACAAAGTGGAATTTGTTTTAGTAGATGCCGCAAACCGTGCAGAATACTTACTTTCTAAGAAAGTTGATATCATTCTTGCTAACTTCACTGTAACTCCAGCACGTAAAGAAGTGGTGGATTTTGCGAATCCATATATGAAAGTGGCACTCGGTGTCGTTTCAAAAGATGGCTCAGTGATTACGGATCTTGAACAATTAAAAGGCAAAACCTTAATCGTAGATAAAGGTACTACGGCTGATATTTTCTTCACCAAAAACTATCCAGATGTGAAGTTATTGAAATTCGAACAAAATACAGAAACCTTTGAAGCCTTACGTGATGGTCGTGGTGATGCATTATCTAACGACAATACCTTCTTATTCGCTTGGGCAAAACAAAATCCAGGTTATACCGTGGGCGTAAAAAACTTTGGTGATCAAGATGTTATTGCACCAGCTGTTCGCAAAGATGCACCTGAATTGTTAAATTGGTTAAATAACGAAATCCAAACTCTAGGCAAAGATGGGCGTTTAAAACAAGCTTACGAAAAAACCTTATTGCCAGTTTATGGTGATACCGTCAGCGAAAGCGATATCGTGGTTGAATATAAATAATTCTCCCACATTCACTTCTCCTTTAGTCCAACTCAAGGAGAAGTGAAAACTTACTAAGTTTTGACCGCACTTCCAATTTTAAATGCGAAATATGTTTTTTCTAGATATATGCCTATTTTACCCTTCAACAGCATTTCTTGTATTATCACTTTATAACATCTAAATTTGATAATAATTCTTATTTATGGCAATATTCTGATGTTTTATTCAGACAGGAGTTTATATGCAAAAAAAATCAACAATTCGTTTAATTTTGGCCGTTCTATTACTGACTTTTGGTATCACTACTCAAGCAGAAATAAAAACAATCAAAGATGTATTAGGACGAGAAGTTAACGTTGATGTGCCCGTAAAAAATGCCGTGTTAGGCTTTTACTATCCTGATTACATTGCTGTTACGGGTGTTGAAAATTTTAAATATGTTAAAGGTATCTCACGTGAATTTTGGGAAAAATTTAATCCAGGAAGTTGGGCATTGTTTTCTGAAAAAATGCCTGAACTCAAAAATATTGCTGATATTGGTAATGTAAATACAGGAACTTTCTCAACCGAAAAAACCTTGGCATTAAAACCTGATGTATTGATTCTTGCAGAATGGCAATATCAAACTATTGGTTCCGAACTACCAAAGTTAGAACAAGCTGGCGTTCCAATTATTGTTGTCGATTTTAATGCTCAAAGTGTAGAACGACACACCCAAAGCGCAAAGATTTTTGGGCAACTTGCAGGTACCGAAGAACGAGCAAATAAAATTGCAGATGAATATGCTCAAGGCATTACTGATATTCAAAAACGTGTAAAAGAGGCTAACCTACCTAAACCTAAAATCTATGTAGAATTTGGCAATAAAGGTCCTAGTGAATATAGCTTTACCTTTGGTAAAAATATGTGGGGTGCTATTGCTGAAACTGTTGGCGGGGATAACGTAAGCGCGCCTTTTGTCGAAAATTGGGGACCAATTAATCCAGAACAACTTCTTGCCGCACAACCTGAAGTGATTATGATTTCTGGCACAGAAATGGGGCATGAAACTAACAATGAAATGATGGCGATGGGAATAAACATCAATGAACAGGATGCACAAAAACGCCTAAAAGGTTTCTTAACCCGTGCAGGGTGGCAAGATTTACCTGCAGTTAAAAACCACCGTGTTTACGGTATTTATCATACGGCTTCTCGCTCACTAAGTGATCTAGCAGCCGCTCAATTTATGGCAAAAGCACTTTACCCAAAACTTTTTGAAGACATAGACCCACAAAAAACCTTTATGGATTTCCATAAAAACTATTTGCCTATCATACCTAGTGGTACATTTTTTATTAAATTGAAAGATTAAACAATTCATAAGGTGAGCGATGCTCACCTTTTTTATATTCTCACTGCCTTTCATAAGTGAAAACTCCTTTATTTTTGACCGCTCTTTGGAAGATGCGGTGTAAATCTCGCCTTTAATGGCATTCTTTCCTGAATACGTTCCCGATTAATCTGTAACGCCGCCTCTGTGGCTTCATAGTCCAACCATAAACTTGGGTCATCGGGTAACGTTTCATTCCAAATATACTGCACGTTAAAGCCTCGTGCCTTACATTCCGCATGCAATGCATCATACCGTTTCTTTAAAAACGCCAATTTATTAAAGAAAAAACGCACATGCCCTTCACCTAACTTATATTCTGCAGGCTGTCCTTTTAAGTGATATTTACCTTTCGCCACGGCGTTAGGAATGCGGGTTAATTCACGATGTTCAGCTAAAAGATGCTGATCACAAAGTTCCTCAGGCGGAACAAGATTAATTCGAGTCATAAGAGATACCAAATAAAAAGGAACATAGTACGGAGCATAAATGTATTTGTCTATTATTGCTTATCTCTTTAAGAAAAATAAATTTTTAAGTATTTAAGAAAAGATATTTATCTGAGCATTTTAATAAAGTATTGATCTATTCTTAATAAAATGTATCATAACAACGAATTTACTAATCAATTTTAGGGAGTAATACTTACTTTCTTTGATTTTTATACAACTCTACCTTTATTTAGGAGCAATATATGAATATGAAAACCACAATCCTTGCCTCGCTTCTCGCTTTAACATTAACTGGATGTAGTGCGTTAAACAGCGCAACTGTTTCTGAAGAAAAACTTAAAGAAAAAGCGGCATTTGCACTGAATACTGATGCCAGCGCAGTTAAAATCAGCAATCGTTCAAACGAAGGCGTACAAATTAACTTTACCGCAACTGTAGGCAAACGCTCACATCAATGTTATGTCACCAATGCATTAACCTTCTTTGGTCCAGCCACTTCTGGTGCAGTGTGTAACGGTGGTCGTGGAAGTACAGGGAAATCTACTGGATCTTGTAATGACTTATTACGCGCAGCAGGACAATGCTCATAATCTAAGCTGAGAAAAAGATGTCATAAATGGCATCTTTTTCTTCATACAAAGATATTCCAATATGAAATTTTTACTTTTTTTAACTCATTTCATCGTCTTGTTATTTAGTGCTTATTTCTACTTCAACTTTGACGTGCGTTGGGTGCAAGTCATTGGTTATAACTTAGCATTCAACGAGCCTGTGGCTAATAGTCTAAATCATTCTATTAATATCTATTTTAAACTTATTGCCATTACCAGTTTTAGCTATCTCTTTTTTGCTATTTTTCAACGTTTTTGTCGCAGCTTTGCGCTGTTGCTATGGATGGCGAAAGTTGGGGTATTCGGGAAATATTTATTTGCTTTGAATGCGCTACAAAGCACCGATTATGATGGCATATTCCAAACCTCATCGGTTTATATTTATTTTTTATGCCCATTATTGTTAAGTTTGTTATCCTACCTTTATTGTAAGAAATAAAACAAGTAAACTCATAACTTAGCAATTCAAAAGGGTTTGCAAGCGGTTAAATTTTGTAGGAATTTTACCAATTCCGCCATTCAACAAGGAATTCAACATGAAAAAATTATTTTTATTCGCTTTATATACTTTCTCTGTTTTTAGCTTTGCCTTAACCCCGCGAATAGAAACAGCATCAAACTCAGACTCGTTTATCAGTTTCCGCACTGCTAATGATGCTATTTATTGCTCTGGCGACATTCCTAGTCTAACCCCCAAAGTTGAATGTGTTACCACAATCAAAGGAAAACCGATTTTACCACGTCCGAAAGATTGTGAATTCGAATGGGGCGAGCTATTTTCTGTTGGCGCGACAGGAAAAGCCTCGCTCATTTGTGCAAGTGATACCCCCGCTGTACCAGACTCAAAAATTTTGAAAGATGGCGAAACGATTAAAGGCAAAGGCTGGCAATGCAGTGCTTCAGGTGATTCATTAACTTGCTCAAACCAAGAAAAACACGGTTTTAAAATTAGCCAAGCAAAACAAAAATTATTTTAGTTCGTAGCGTATTTGAAAAATACACAATACGTTAATTGCCTTACCACAAGAGCGGTCAAATTTTTCTCACTTTTTACAAGGAACACCAATCATGAAAAAGTCTCTTCTCTTAACGATTCTTTGTCTTCCATTTATGGCTCAAGCTAACGACAGTACGGGAACGGTCTCTACTGGTGGTGTGGAATATATTAAGAATGAACACATTGCGATGCAAAAAGAAAACCTATTTATCAGCCAAGATAAAATTAAGGTGGAATATGAATATCGCAATCTGACCGATAAAGACATTACTGAGACGGTGCTATTCCCATTACCGGAAGTGATGCTGCACGATTACGGTGATTTTGCTGACACCCAAAGTTTAATCAATTCTTTTAAGATTTATGCGAATGGCAAAGAAATCAAACCGACGACTCATGTACGCGCGTTCTTTTACGAAACCAAAAATGCAGATGATACAGAGAAAAGAGAACTTGTTTCTCACGATGTCACGGACATTCTTCGTGCCTGTGGTTTAACTGAAGAAGAGTTAATGGAGCCTTGGTTGCGTAAATCTGATTCTGCAGATAAGAAAATCTTGAAATGTCAGGATCCACGTCTTGCCGCATACAAAGACTCTGAGGATAGCGAAGATATCACTTGGGGTGGACAAATCATTTATAGCTGGCAGCAAACCTTTAAAGCTAATTCGATTACTCAAATTCAGCACGAATATGTCCCTCTTTTAGGATCTGGCATGGGGCTTCATGATCTCGTGAATTATAAAAAGTTTGCCGATACTTTTTGTATTGATCCATCATTTAAAAAATCAGTAAAAGCAAAATCTAATCAAGGGATATACTACCGTGAGCTAGGTTATATTCTCAAAACTGGAGCAAACTGGGCGAAACCTATTGCGGATTTTACGCTTACCATTGAAAGACCAAAAGATCAGATTGTTTCTTTCTGCTGGAAAGGTAAAGGCGAAGTGAAAAAAGTGCTGCAAAATAACAAAGTTGTGCAATATCAAGTAAAAGAAAAAGACTTCTTACCACAGCATGATTTAGATGTGCTATATGGTATAGATGCAAAGTTTTTTAACTAACACCTTGCTTAGTAATATGCTTTTACAATAAAGAGAAGACAAACCTCACAGGATTTTTCACAAGGAATAAAAAATGAAAAAATATTGGTTAATTCTATTCATGATGCTTGCTTGCAGCCCTTATGCAAATAGCTGTGGTGGGCAATTTGATCCAACAACTGGAACGTGTCGAGTTATTGGTCCTGATGGAAGAATGATTATGTATAATTCAGCCCCTCCGCAAGGGGGATATTCAAATGCGCAAGTAGGGCCACCCGTAGGTTCAGACTACTATGCTGCCATTGCTATCAATAAAGCCACTGGAGATTGGGGATGGTCAACCGGCTTTTTAGGTGAATCTGTGGCAATTATGGATGCAAGAATGCACTGTGAAAAAGCAGAACGAGGAGAATGTGAAGGGGCGGCAACACAATTAAATGGCTGTCTTGCTATGGCATCATCAAAAGATAAAAACGGGAATTGGACTTACTTCTTCTCTCGTTCTGGCATCTGTGGCGCAGTTGAACAGGAAGCGTTATTAAATTGCCAAGCCAGCAAAGCTAAAAACTGCCAAATTGAAATTCGTCAATTAGACGCGCAATATAAATACTATATGTATCAATAAACGCTTAAAATCAATGTAGAGCGTATCAGATACGCCCTAATAAAAGGATTCTTATGAAAAAATCACTTACATTGGCTTTATGTGCTTTATCCGTTTCAGCTTTTGCAACAACACCTTCAAACGAAGATCAAATGTCGTATCCACCACGACCGCCAATTCTAGAATTTCCTAATTGGTGGAGTGTAATTGCTTATAATCCACAAAATGGTGCTTTTGGTTATGGCGAGGGAAATATGATAAAGCCTGCTCAAAATAAAGCACTAAAGGATTGTGAGCTTGCTTCAACGGATACAAATAAACAATATTGTCAAATTGTGACAGAAGCTAATCATGCTTGTGTTGCATTGGCAACAGGAGACTCTCCTGAAAAATATGCCGCAGTTCGCAATGTCAGAATGAAGCTAGAAGAAATTGAACAAGAAGCCTTGGCAGCCTGTAAAACGAATTCAGCGAATTGCACAATCACCTTCTCTGCTTGCGAAAAATAATCTTAAAAAAGGAACGCTCTATGAAAAAAACCTTACTTTGCCTTTGTCTCTTTTCTTCTGCCGCTTATGCTAACCAATGTAAAATCATTGATACCGAATTAGCCGCAAGTTATTCAGAGATGAAAACCTACGGCAGCTATAACGAAAACAATGAAGAAAAATACCAGTCTTCAGAAAAACGTTTTAAAGACGCACTAGCCAAAATTGAAAAATTAGAAGGCAAATTCTGCGCTTGGAAAAAAGCGCCTAAAGCGGGTGTTGGTGTGCTCACTTCAAAAGACAATAAGCTTCAGATTCTGACTTGGGATTGGCAATCTGGCGGCACAATGCACGAATATGGCAGCATTTGGCGTTATCAGTTACCTAACGGCACTTGGAAAACGGAATTTAATGAGTTAGACTCTGATTCTGATATAACCAGCCTAACAGCCCCTAAATTGAATGGAAAACCTTACTATTTTGTAGAAACTGCTGACATCTACAGTCAATGCCATCATGCACTCGCAGCGAAATTTTATCAAATTACGGAAAAAGGTTTAGAAGAAGCCAATCTGATTCAAGGTAAAAAACCAACTTCTAATATTGAGGTATCGTTTATCTCATATACGAATAATGATTTACCAAAATCAAATGCCTATTTTGATTACGACTTGAAAAATAATCGCTTTAGCTTCCCGCTAGTACATCAATTTGAAGATACCTGTGGTAACGGGAAAATGACCTCTGAACGCATTTATTATCGTTTTGATGGCAAACATTTTGTAAAAGAGAAAAAGACTAAAAAATAGATCTATTCCTGTACTTACATAAAAAAAGGGGCTCGAATCCTTATTAAAGGATCCCCCCTTTAAGGAACCTGCATGTCTGTCACAACATTTGAAAAATTGACCGCACTTTTAGATGAGCATCAAGCACGCTATCGTGTGGTTGAACACCCCACAGCAGGAAAATCAGAAGAAGTGGCTAAAATTCGTGGTACAGAATTAGGGCAAGGTGCAAAGGCGTTAGTATGCAAAGTAAAGGGAAATGGCGTAAAACAAGCGGTATTAGTGATATTGCCGGCTGATCAACAATCTGATTTAAGCAAAGTGGCGGCATATTTAGGTGGCACGAAAGCCTCGCTTGCTAGTCCAGCAGAAGTAGACGCCCTAACTGACTGTGTATTTGGTG
>ERZ773027.1891-NODE-1891-length-10689-cov-4.933515_pt1 | contig 10689 bp, 18 predicted proteins | sample MGYA00511032_ERZ773027 | MGnify/ENA primary metagenome ERZ773027 (study PRJEB29015, sample SAMEA2738138) | human oral metagenome | biome: human oral; feature: human-associated habitat; material: saliva | place: China | collected 2190 ... | reverse complement strand
ACAGTCACAACTTTACGATACACGTAAGGAACTGTGATAGTTTTTTCAGCAACTACTTTACCGTTTGCGTTCTCAGGTGTTTTAATCAATTCATAACGAGTAATCGTAGTCTTAGTCAAACCGTTAACCGTGTCATATTCATAAATTGGACGAATCTTCTTAGCTTCAGTTTGATAATCTTCACCCTCGTATTCATTAGTCTTGACGTTCACATCATCTGCAAGTTTGTTACCTTCTTCGTCTGAATACGTTGCAATAACAGAACCACGTTTAACTTGTTCGTAAATGTGACGAACTAAATTGTTATCCGCTGTTAAACGATACGCTCTCAAAGGTGTAAACACATCGTGATAAGTGAAAGTTTCTGTGTTTTCAGTCACGACACCGAGTGAGTTACGATATACTGTAGTATCATTATTCGCGAATGAATATGCTGGATTGTCAGAATTTACATCATCAGCCTGAATTGTGCTGCCTGACATCATAAATGGTGCATCACCAAATTTCGAACGAAGTTCTTTAATTTGCTCAGGTGTGAACTGATCTTTCATCGTAGTAAAATACTGACTAGCAATTCTATTGAAAACTGCATCTACGTATTCTTGACTTGTCACAGCTGACGATGCTTTCCCGTTGAACGGGTCACTAATTGTTTGACCTGTAAGAGATTGATAACCTTTAATGAAATTTCTTACTCTTTCAACGTTTTCGACTGAGTAAGACAGACTGATTTCTTGTTTCCACATATCGTCTTCGTTGTTGTGCGTTGAAGCACCATAACTTTCTTCGTCACCGTTCAATTCAGTTTTAACGAACGAGTAAGTCTTCTTCTCAGTTGGTCTTGAATTGTCAGATTTAGTTTCAATCTGCTTGTCAGTAAAATTCTCAGTATCAACTGTTAGCTGATATTTAGAATTGAATGATTCGTTTATTAAACGTGCAACGAATGCAGTTCGGTAATAAGATTCTTCAACGGAATTCCAAAATATCTTCTCAGCTTTTCCTGCAAAAATTGGTGACTCTGGATTAGCAATAAGGAAATCACTGATTACGTTATAATACGTGATAGGTAAAACATATCTATCCAAAGATTTGAAATAATAATTGTCATTAGATTGGTCGATATTTGATTTTATAGAATCTTCAACAGTTACAACTTCTTTACCTTTATAGAAGTATTTGTCTTCTTTTTTCTCTAAACCTTCGAGACCCGCTTGAAAGATATCATCGATATATGATTTACGAAGATAATTGTCACCAGCGGTATAACTATAGTAAAAATCTTTACCATACTGTGTAGAAGTTTGTTTTCTAGCAGCATAAGTATTAGACTCATAAACCACAATTGAGTCAGTTTCTTTGATACCACCGAGTTTTTCTACTTCTGCTTTAGAGAACTTAGTCGTAGCTGTTTTAGCTGCTTCTTGAATTTTTTCATCAGATAAATTTTGAGCGTTCTCAATCAAAGCGTAGTTTCCGTAAGTTCCATCTTCTTTTTCTTCAAGAACCCAAACCCTAGAACCATCCTTGATTTTATCGTATTTGATAGACCCATCTTCGTTGTGCATACCCTCAACTGATGCTTTTGTTTCGACATCGTTAAAGTGAGTCTCAGTTAAAACAGTCTCTTTACCTTGTGTGGTTTCAGTACGCACATATTTATACTTTTCACCATCTTTTTCGATAGTTTCTTGCTTTTCTAAATTAGCATCAACAGTACTTGTAGTAGTATCTGTACCTGTGTACTCTTTACCAGAAGTTCCCTCAACTTTATAATTAAGTTCTTTATCCTCAGTAACAGTTTTGGTAACATCTTCTTTTAACTTGGTACCACTTTCAGTTTCATAAGATACAACTGTTTTAGACTCATCTGTTACAGTATCTTTACCCGTAGTTACTTTATCAGCTTCATACTCTTTAGCTTCATAAAGTTCCTTAGCCGACTTATCTTTAGATTCTTTAAAGTGATTAGCATCAACTGTTACAGAAGCTTTATCATTAGATAAAGTAGTTTTAGTACCATCTGGTGTTGTTACAACATCAGCAGAAACTACACCTTGTGCTAAAAACATAGAGGCGATAACTGCACTGGCAAGACCGTAACCCTTAACTTTACGGTATGAAAAAATCTGTTTTTTAATTTTAAAGTTCATAAAAAACCTTTCTTTTAAACATATTGTAAGTTCAACAATCTCGGAACCCACTTAGAATAAGCATAACGTTTAATAAAATTTTGTTGAGTAGTTGAGTCAAACAATGAACCCCTAATAGATAACATAGTAACTACAAAGTCATCCACACTACGATTAGTAATAACAGAACCTTTTGTACCCTCACTATAAAAAACATAAGGGTAAGGATAATCACTAACTACACACTGTAAACCAAAACTCATAGCTTCTACACAAGCGTTGGCAAACATCTCTCCAACAGAAGTTGAAAGATACCCATCATAGTCTTCATAAGGTACACTTGGAGTGAACCCACAATATGTAACATTTGACGGACAACCACCAAAACTCTCACAGTAAGCTCTAAAGTCCTCTTCTGTACCACCATAAACATCTAAAGTTATATTTGTACCCTCTAATTCTTTCATAATACTTAACGCTAAATCAAAGCGTTTATACTCTCCAAAATGAGAAGACCAAATGTAACGATAAGTACTTGTAGATAGACACTTAGGTAAGTTATCCTCTACGCACATAGGTGGAAAGAATTGAGCATGATAACCTAACTCTTGTAAGTCTAAAGCAACTTGCTCATTTGCTACTAAATATTGTGCTTTCTTAGATAACACACTTAAATAACCATCTTGAATGGCTGGGTAATGAATGTACTCAAAATAAGGAACTTCTTTTAAGTTTAAAAATCTCCTTAATTGAGGTAAAGGATACCGACTCTCATCTCTTATAAGTGTATAATCTTCTAAAGATAACTGAGCTAAATACTGAATTAAAACCTGCTCTTCTGTGTATACCTCATCAACTGTCTGATATATCCACATAGGTACAGGTCTGTGTAAGCACTCAATATCATAAAAAGCTTGTATACTTTGACCATCAGCTAGATTATAAACATAATTATAAGTATCAAGTCTCTCTGCACAAACACCAAATAAAACTTCTCCCACCGAAACTACTTCCCCATAAGTGAAACCTAAGCTCCTAAACCTAGACTTATAGTTCGCAGTTTGAGGACTTGTCACAATATGCAAATAAGATATACCTGCTAGTTGTGCTAAGTGCATTCTAGTTTGTTGACTACTCTCAAAACCTGTTCTACCCAAAGTATTATGTGAATGAATCGTGATTAATGTTTTCAAACTACTACCTTTCATCAAAATTATAGAAATAGTTTACCAAAAATAAAAACTCTAGTCAAGTTGAAACGTCAAGGTATTTTAAAAGAGGTATCTAATCAGATACCTCTTCTACTATTTCAACTCATGTACTTCTAAGGAAACATTACGATTCCAATCAAAAACTCTCTGAGCTTGAGCTTCTGCACTAGAACGAAGATTCCAAAATCGAATGGAGTAAACACTTCGTGTATACTCAATATCATAAGTCTTAGTTTTACGATTGTATAGTAAGTACGAAACATACTGGTCGTTACTTGGATTATATAAAGCGTATTTTTTCATGCTCAAACCTCAAATTAACGTACAACCAACTTTTCGCACTCTTGAAGCTCTAATCTATCGTTATAGTTATCTTTCAAAATATAACCACGATTCACTGCCTGTTTTAAAATAGTAGTCAAGTCAGACTTCTTCTTTACATCAATAGTATAAGCTGGACCAATAGCCCAACCACAACCTGTTTGACCTTGAATTGCAAGTTGACGACCGTCTGTTAGAGTTACGAACTGCACAAACTCCCAACCCCACGTTGTTTTAAATGTTAAAGCAATGTTATTCATGTTATCACCTATTTTCTTTCTATACCTAATTAAACCTACTCACCATAAGGCATGAGCTTATCAAACTCACGTAATTCATCATAATACTTAGAACCACTCACCTCTTGATAACCACAATTTACTAAATCCTTTACTACCCACTTTAAATCAACTTTGCGCTTTACCTCTACCTCAGATAAAGCCGAAATTGGAGCACCCATGCCGTAAGTACTACCTGTAATCACCAATTTACGACCATCTGGGAGAACAACTGCTTGAACATAGTCTTTACCATAACCTTGTGCATTAAATAATAAACGAATACCTCTTGTTGAAACTACTTTGTTTTCCATGAAAATTACCTACTTTCTATAGTCTAAGCTAACCAAATACGAATACTATTTTTAAAAATGCTCAAATAGTGCTTTAAATAGGACTCAGACGGAATAAACTTAATCATTTGAATAAGAAATTCAACGATACCATCGCTATTTTCCAAAACAAATGTTCCAGTTGAACCCAGCCCATCTTTATCCATATAATCAATAGTAACATAATCTAAACCGTTCAAAGTCCTAAAACTAAAACCTAAGTTAAACAATAGAGACCTATCACTGTCTACTAAATCTAGTGAAATATAGTGATTCTCAGTATGTTTATACCTAACGTATGTACGACTAGTCAAAGGTGCAAGCCCTATCGCAGATGCAAAATCTGTTTCTCTTTTTGATAATTCATAATGATACCAAAAAATAAACTGTCTCAACTCGTGAAATAACTCTTCTTTTACTTTACTTTTAAAAACCATATCAATCACCCTTAATCGTCAAATAGTTCAGAGAAACCTAACAACTCAGCCCAATCATAAGCTACATTTTTAGCTATATAACCTTGGATACCTACAAACTGATTGTAAGCATAGTCTAAATCACTAGCTCTTTTCAAATCAATTTCTGCAATCGCACGTATAGGTGCACCTAAATTAGTATTTCCATGTACTAGAATACACTCACCATTTGGTAAAATCACAGGTTGAACATAATCGTAACTACCGTTTGACTTTTTGTACTGAAGTCTAACACCTCTTGAACCTTTAAACATGTAATCTCAACCTCGCTATCGTTTAATCTAAATCTTTACCCAACAAAAAAGCTACAACATATTCTCGCTTACGAATATTAGAAACTAATTCTAAAAGATACCTTCTCAAGTTCTTATCATCTAATCGAAGAGGAATTAATAGCTCCTTACTTCTCTCATTATTCACAATATTGAACCCTCTAAAAACTTTAGAAGAACACTGAACTTGACTTCTACCTGAACCCACTAACTCAAACTGAAATACGTGTAAATCAATACCGTCTAAACCTAGCAATTCAAGTTGAATAAACCCAAGGTTTGTAAATAAACGTAAAACTAATTCCTCATAGTTTTTATCTCTAATACCTGTGAAATAGGTACCTGAGGGATAAGTTGTCTGGTCTTTCAAGTAAGCAAGCATAGACTCCAATTTATCTGCTAATAGAGAATCTAACTCAGCTCTTGTTAACCCACTATAATCTTTCTTCAAACTAACACCTCACCAACCTCTAAGATAAACATAACCACATAAATTCCCTTTTAAAGCATGTAGGAAAGCGCTCACTCTACTTGTAGTCTTAATGCCTAAAACCAAATTGTATAAACTTTGCTCAACCTCTGATAATGGAACATCTTCTTTTACGTGTTTTAAATTAGAATCTACATAGTACAAATGCACCCAAGGAATACCCTCTTGTTCAAATACTTGTATACTAAAGGGTTGCAAAGGTTCTCTATTAGGTTTAATCAAATCAAAGTCAATCCGATTGTTAGATTGATCTGCTCGATAACTTAAGTAAATTGCCTTAGAACCATAAGCTATGCGTTGAACCTCTCTAATAAGACCCTCATTCGCCATAGACTTACAAACTTCCACTAATTCTTCTAACAACGCTTGTTTATCTTTATTTTTGAATAAAATTTTCATGTTAAAACCTCTCTAACAATAATCTTGAATAGCAGTTAAACCTAACCAATAAGCTAATACTTGGTCTTTCTTCCGAACCTGAGATACAACTTTGCTCAAGTAAAACTCAGAACTACTATATAACTCAGACCAATCGCAACGTATTGTAAGAGATTTCTCAAACCAAGGAGAACCTACATCTTTAAAAGGGGTACTTACAAGTGATACAACTTGTCTCTGACCACCAAATTTATCAATCTTGATGTTGTGATAGTTAAACCCTAGTCTGTCTTGTAAACTGAAGGAAATAGTACCTTTAGAACAACCAACCCAAACCAAATATTCTGCTCCGTTTGGAGAAGGAATACCCGTAGGGAACTTACCCATAGGATAAGAAGATTGACCATTTAAATATTTCAAGAAGAAATTTAGTTTCTCTACTACCAACTCTTCAAGTTGGTCTCTCTTTAAACCTTTGTATTTACTCATTTTATTAACCCTCAATCACATCAAAACCAAGACCTGATAACTGAACACCTAAATTTAAGTACTCAACTTGCTTAATGGTTGCTACATTCTCAACTAAGTCAGTTAAAATCTGTTTAAAGATATACCCATCTCGTAGGTTTTGTAAATAAGCTACGGTAGATACTCCTTTTCTTTTGCCCGTTCTTTGATTACAAGCAACACCTCTGAAAGAAAATCTACCAAGCTCTCTATCATAGTAAATCTCAATTTCATGAACTAAGTCAGTGTCTAAGTTAGTTTCAAGTGTATTTTTCAAAAGCCTCAGTTTAAAAACATACCCACTCAATAGGATAGAACACTTATACTTAGGAGAAACTTGGTTTACTGACTTCACCGGTAAACGGTTCTCATCAGAGTTCATAATTTCTTCAAAACCTTGTCTTAAGTGGTTCCATAACTCAATTGTCTGTTTATTTGCTAGTTTTACCATTGTTTATACCTCTTAACCTAAACCAAACTCTCTAAAGCACTCAAAAAACAAGCTACTTGGAAATCAGTAGAAATCGACTCTACTAAAAGCTCAAAACCACGTGTAAATTGTGGAGTTCCTTTTGCAGCATACTGTACAATATGCTCTAGAGTTTTAATTGGTAAAGAACTGAAAAACCCATAAGCATCACCTGAGAAGAAAACATCTAAGTCTTTCGATACCGAGATATGCAACTCATGGACTCTTTTACCTGACCTTTTATCTTCTAAAGAAAGTTGAATCAAATCTTTTGCCGTTTCTACATAAACCAAGTATTTAGCAGAAACTTCAATCGTTTCTCCATTTACATCATCTGCTAAACCAATAACCTTATCAAAAGTTTTCTCCAACGCTTGTTGGAGTTGTTGTCTTTTACTTTTGCTCATTTATTTTACCTCTTAATTATCACTATAAGCCAACAAAATCTTCAAACCTTTGATATATGCATCAACAAAGGTTACAGTCTGTATATTCTCAATATATTGTCGAATGATAGATGGTGATAATTGTTTGTGCCGTTGTCTTGTAATATCAATTTCACCAAAAGACATATCTTGGGAATAATTAAGACTTCGAACACTCCAACCGTTTATCCCAGTTAGGTTGTAGTCATAAGCATTGAACGATATAGTGTGTCTTTTCTTTCCTGTATATACCTCAACTTCAAGGTAGCTCCAAGGAGTGTTCCTAACCTGAAAACAAGTAGTATCAGAAACTTTAAATTTGCCGTACCTTTCAACACCTGAAATGTGTAATGTATGCAAACGATAAAGCAATTCTGCTAGTAAATCTAATTTTTCTTCTACACGTGTCACCACTATACCCCTCAATCTTTCCACTCAAGAAATGTATTGGTTTGAACAACTAAACACAAAGTAGTATACAAGTTTACAAAACGCTCTTTAGAAGAAATAGACTTAATAATAGCATTTAACTCAGAATCATTTACTTGTAGAGAGTTTTTACCCACATAGACCGTAAACAACGAACCCACCATTGGAGCATTGTTGTAGTATGACCAACCACTCAACGTGTACCCATTACCTAACTCTTCTACTTTGAAGTAGTAAGCTGGAGCACCTTTACAATACACTGTTACATAAAGCTCATTTGGATACTGAGTGTATGAGTAAGTATACTTCCTATTATTCAATGCGAGTTCTCTATCTTGATGAGGAACCAATTTAGGTAACTCTTCTAGCAAACTATTAACCGCTGCTCTAAATCTATTTACCTCTTTATCTGTTAAATTCATCGATTTACCACTCCCTGTAATTCTTTTAAAGTACGGAACAATACACGCGCTTGCTCATCTGAACTAATAAACTCAATCAAATCTTCAAACTTACTCAAGTTCTTAGTCTTAAATTCTTCATAGTCTAACTTAAATCGAACTTCTTGGTGTTCCCCATCTTTAGTATGCCCTTTACGAATACTTCGACAATAAACATAACCATCTTCAAGGATAAAGTTTAAAACGTGTTCTCTACCTACATTGTAAGTATACAAAGCAAGTTCAATCTCAGAACCATCTCTTAAGAAACGAAATTCATAAATAAGCGAGGTGTCAAAAACTACCCCATATTCATAAGGTTCTCTATCCCACTCTTTACGTAGAAAATTCACTAAATAATCACTAAAAGCTCTTCTATTCTTTGTTAAATTCATCTTCCCACCTCATAAAAATCTAGCTTTTCCGGTCTTGAAACACGATTAACCATCTATTGTAACCTCTCTTAGTTATTCAAACAACCCAACAATAAAAGCATATACGTTCGGTAAAGCATCGTACAAAGTATCTAATACTGAGTCAGAAAGAAACTCTTTATCTAACAACCTTAACGGACAAACATATTCTACTTCAGTAACCATAGTTCCTGCTCTATCCTCAACCTGAGGTTTTCCTCTAAAGTAAGGCGTACTATACCCCAAATACACAGGTCGCGCCGATACCGCTTCTACTGCAAACCATAGTCTATGCGCCACTAACCCTGATCGAGCATTGACAACCTCTATCGTAATAGCAAAATAATCACTATTCAACTCTCTTGCATCATCCACTACAACTGACACATCGTGTTTAGAGTTTACACTTTTATAAGCCTTTAAAGACTTCCCATTTAAATTAGAGTTAGGAAGTAAATCTAAAAACTTTACAATCTCTGTAAGTACTCTAAGACAAGCCACCTCTTTTTTATTGCGCTCTAACTTATCACTCATTGTAAATCCTACCTCTTATTGTCTATAAATCACTAGCAATAACACCTTCAAATAAAGCATTTACATAAGGCGCTGTCATAATATCATCAATAACATACTCCAATTGTTCTGAGGTAACTAAATATAAGTTGTCCACATCAAGTTTATGAACCTCTCTACCATAACGATACATGATACCAACTATACGGAACTTAAACTCACACTTAGCTTTATCATACTCTCTACTAATAATTAACTGTCGAGATATGACACCTGTCTTATTCTTTAATAAGTCTAAACAAACATATTGCTGATACTCATTTGCAAACATAGAGTAAGTAAACAACCATTCATTATCTATAACCCAAAACTGGTCACTAGAACGATTACTTATGCTATCTAAATGATAAGATAAATTCACTAATTTATTTACCAATTTTGACTTCTTTGTTTCTTTCATAACCTATAACCCTCACATAAATTTCATGTACTGTAAACCTTCTAAGTAAGCTAAGATTTGCTCATCTGTTAAAGAGTCAACTACTTCTATAATATCAGAACGGTTAAAGTCCTTAGTATAGTTAATGGAAGTAACATCTACAAGACCACTTTCTTCCCCGTTTGAACCATATTTAAAAGCCTTAAAGCTATACAATAAATCACCTGTTTCAAGCATCAACAAATCAATAATTAAGCTGCAATGTTGTTCCCAGCGTTTACGTGTGTACAAAGTGAATGAAATAGATAAATTTGTATAATTCTCAGTGATACCCCAACCGAAAGTTAAACGATCACTTACCTCAACCATAGGAGGAACTTCCGGGAACACAGTCGATTGAATGTGTAAACCTCTGATTATGTTCTCTAAAACATCAACTAACTGTTTTCTATCTTTATAAGACATAGTTAAAACCTTTCTTATTTAGTTTAAACCATCAACGTTTAAATATGGATGTTTAACTTTAGTTAAAACCCTATTCATAAAATCAGTTAGAGGGATTGCACCATCAAAGTAAGCAGAAAGCAAATCTTCTTTATGAATACCCTTAACTACTAATTTTCTAGAGTCCGCTAAATCTAAGTAATCACACATAAATTGTACTGTCTGATTTGTTTGTAGTTTTCCTCTAAAACAAGGTGTACTATACCCATGATAGACAACACCTCTAAACATTTTAGGATTATCTAAAGCTAATCTAAGTGAATGTTGAGCAACCTTATTTTCCTTTTTGTACAAAGTTAAACCTAATTCATAAGTGCTATAAGCTTTAGTGTCGGTTCCCATTACAATCACATCTAAAATATATTTAGAATTGCACTCAATTTGAGTATTGTAACTCCCTTCAAAACCTAATTCATAAAGGGAAACTAAATTACCGTAATAATGTTTAAGTTGTTTCGCTAAATACTCTTGTTTTTCTTCTGTTGTCCATGTTAGTTTATGCATAGTATACCTACCAATCTACTCAAATCTTAAATCTGTCGATTATTCTAGCTAGTTTTTCTTCTTTTGATTGTCTTTTAGTCAAAATTGAATCTCCTAAACAAAATTATCTAAACCTTTAAATAAGGCTTGCATTTGAGGTTCTGTTAAACAGTCAGA
>ERZ773027.1890-NODE-1890-length-10690-cov-2.738317_pt1 | contig 10690 bp, 8 predicted proteins | sample MGYA00511032_ERZ773027 | MGnify/ENA primary metagenome ERZ773027 (study PRJEB29015, sample SAMEA2738138) | human oral metagenome | biome: human oral; feature: human-associated habitat; material: saliva | place: China | collected 2190 ... | reverse complement strand
TATCTCCGCTTTGAGAAGGAGGAGAACTGTGAGTAAACATCAAGAAATTCTAGATTATCTAGAGGCCTTACCTATCGGTAAGCGTGTTAGTGTCCGTAGTATTTCGAATCACTTACAGGTTTCTGATGGAACTGCCTATCGAGCAATTAAAGAAGCTGAAAATCGAGGGCTGGTTGAGACTCGTCCTCGGAGTGGGACGGTTCGAATTGAAAAGAAAGTCCAAGTTCGCCTTGACAGGCTGACCTTTGCGGAGATTGCAGAGATTACAGAGTCTGAGGTTATCTCTGGTCATGAAGGTCTGGAACGTGTCTTCAGTAAGTTCTATATTGGAGCCATGACTATTGAGAATATCACCCGTTATCTAACCAAGGGAGACCTTCTTATTGTTGGGGACCGTGAGGATATTCAATTGCTTGCCCTAGAACACAATAATGCTATTCTAGTGACGGGGGGCTTTCAGGTTTCCGATAGGGTAAAAGAGCTTTCTCGTTTGAAGCAATTTCCAGTTATGGTAACAACTTACGATACCTTTACCGTGGCAACCATGATTAACCAGGCGCTTTCGAATGTCCGCATCAAAACAGACATCAAGACTGTAGCTCAAGTCTATACCAGACGAGAAGACTACAACTACATGACTCCAGAAATGACGGTCAGGGATTTTCAGAATTTGGTTAAACGGACCAACTTGGTACGTTTTCCAATTCTATCTGAGTCTGAAAAAGTGATTGGGATTGTGACCATGCGGGATGTGTCTAATCAGCAACCGACGACCATGCTTAAGGCAATCATGACAAAGCCGACGGTGACACGACTTGAGACTAGTTTGGCAACTGTTGCCCAAAAGATGATTTTTGAAGACTTTGATATCATTCCTGTTGTGGATGAAGAAAAACACTATCTAGGTGTTATCACCCGTCGTCAGGTTTTGGAAGAACTTCAGGACAATAATCGTGGCAACTTGCACACCTTTAGTGATCAAATGATAGCTAACCTAAACCAGGACAAGCATGCTTTCAGCTTTGAGGTCGAGCCCACTATGATTGACAATTCTGGAAACCTCACTCAGGGTGTTCTTGCAGAGATGGTTAAAGAGGTTGTCTATCGTATCATGGAAAAGCAGGAGCAAAATGGTCTTGTGATTGAAGAGATGATGTTTTACTTTCTTCAGGCAGCTCAGATTGATGACAAGGTGACGATTACACCAAGTATTATCGCTGAAACCAGACGTAGAGCCCATCTGGACCTTATGGTTACTCACGGAAATCATACCGTCTGCAAATCAGTCGTTGTGGTTAAGAAAACTTAGTAACTAAAAATAAAAGATATAAAGAAAACGGAGAAAACAATGATTACATTAAAATCAGCACGTGAAATTGAAGCGATGGATAGGGCAGGGGATTTTCTTGCTAGCATTCACATTGGTCTACGTGACCTCTTGAAACCAGGAGTGGATATGTGGGAAGTAGAAGAGTATGTCCGCCGTCGTTGTAAAGAAGAAAATGTTCTTCCCCTTCAGATTGGAGTTGAGGGAAGCATTATGGATTACCCTTATGCAACATGCTGTGGCCTTAATGACGAAGTGGCACATGCCTTTCCACGTCACTATATTTTGAAAGATGGTGACCTCTTGAAAGTTGATATGGTCTTGTCAGAACCTATCGATAAGTCAGTCCTTGATGTGTCAAAATTGGACTTTGACAATGTTGCTCAGGTTAAAAAATACACGGAATCATATTCTGGCGGTTTGGCTGACTCATGCTGGGCTTATGCGATTGGAACGCCATCTGATGAAGTTAAAAAACTTATGGAAGTAACACGTGAGGCTATGTACCTTGGTATTGAACAAGCGGTAGTCGGTAACCGTATCGGTGATATCGGTGCAGCTATCCAAGAATACGCTGAAAGTCGTGGTTACGGTGTTGTTCGTGATTTGGTTGGACACGGAGTTGGGCCAACAATGCACGAAGAACCAATGGTGCCAAACTATGGGGTGGCTGGACGAGGTCTCCGTCTCAAAGAAGGAATGGTTTTGACTATCGAGCCAATGATTAACACTGGTACTTGGGAAATCGATACGGACCTTGAAACGGGTTGGGCTCACAAAACTCTTGACGGTGGACTTTCTTGTCAATATGAACACCAATTTGTTATTACTAAGGATGGTCCAGTAATTTTGACTTCTCAAGGCGAAGAAAGAACTTACTAATATGAAACGACAAGGCTTAATGGCCCGTCTCTTGGATAAACTCCAGTGGCGCCCTTTGCAGGTTTATCTTAGGCATTATCGTAGTGCAGAGATAGACATTTCAACTATCGCAGTGGCTTACTATCTCATTTTGACGATTTTTCCGCTCATTGTCATTGCGGCCAATGTCTTTCCCTATCTGAATATTGATACGACAGATCTCTTGAAGTTTATGAATGAGCACCTTCCTAAGCAGTTTTATGCACCTGCAGCCAACGTTGTTCAGGATATCTTCTCGACACCTTCTGGACAGTTGCTAGGAGTTGCCTCTTTGACGGGATTCTGGACTATGATTAAGTCCTTGTCTTCACTTCAAAAGGCGATTAACAAGGTATATGGTGCTTCAGAACACCGTGATGTCTTTATTAGTCACATTATCGGTGGTTTCATGAGTCTGGTAATCTTATTCCTGCTCACCTTTGCACTAATGCTGTCCACAATTATTCAGTCGGTCCTTCGAGTTATCAATCAGACCTATCCTATTGGTTCCAAGATGACCCAGCTTATTTTAAATAGTATTCAGCCTCTAAGTATTGCAGTTGTCTTCCTGGGAATGATGGTGCTTTATTTCGTGCTTCCAAATGTGAAGATTCGAAAAATCCGCTATGTTATGCCAGGAACAATATTTACGACTTTAGTGATTGGCTATTTAAGTAACTTGTTTGGAACCTACGTGATTCGTACCTTGAGTCGATTGGTTGACATCAAGTTATTTGGATCCATTATGATTTTCGTCTTCATGCTTTGGTTCATCTTTTTGGCCAGGATTTTGATTTTGGGTGCCGTCTTTAATGCGACCTATCAAGAACTTAGACAAGGTGAACTAAAAAGTAGAAGAGGAGATGTGATTACTATTATTCAGAGCTTTTCTGGAGATGGTAGTGACAGCAAAAAACATAAAAAAGATGAGGATGATTCCTAGATGATAAAAAGAGCTTGGTGAGATCCAGGCTCTTTTGACGGGATTATTGATTTTTCGTAGCTAATAAAAAACATTGATTATGGAGGAAAAATGAAAAAACAAACTGTTCGTGATTTAACACATATTGCTATTGTGGCGGCCCTTTATGTAGTCTTGACTGTTGTGCCACCTTTTAACTTAATTTCCTACGGTCCCTACCAGTTCCGAATTGCAGAAATGTTCAATCTTTTAGGATTTTATAATCGCAAGTATATCATTGCCGTTACTTTGGGCTGTGTGATTGCTAATTTCTTTAGCTTTAACATGATTGATGTGGTTGTTGGAAGCCTATCAACATTGGTCTTTGTCGGTTCAGGTGTTTATTTCTTTGACCGTTTTAAAAACCAAGACATTTTGGGTGGCCTTTTTGACAAGGCTCATGTTTTCTTTGCCTTTTACTTCTCATTCTTCATGGTGACGATTGCGGCTGAGTTGACCCTAGTTACTCAAGCACCATTTTGGGCAACTTGGTTCACTGTTGCTATGGGAGAATTGGCATCACTCTTGGTTGGTGCAATTCTTATTAAGAAATTGGCCAAAGTCATTGATTTTGTTTCCTAAATTAACGTCTGTAAAGGCGTTTTTTTCTGCTTTTATGTTAAAATGTTCCTATGGAAAAACGAATGAAAGAGCTGGTTGCTAAACTTAACCAGTATGCAAAAGAGTATTATACGGAAGATAATCCATCGGTGTCAGACGCGGACTACGATAAGCTCTATCGTGAGCTTGTAGCTTTGGAGGCTGAGTACCCTGAATATGTTCAAGCAGATAGTCCTACGCATCGTGTGGGAGGTCTGGTCCTTGATGGTTTTGAAAAATATCAACATGAGTATCCGCTTTATAGTTTGCAGGATGCTTTTTCACGAGAAGAACTAGATGCCTTTGATCAGAGAGTGAAGGCTGAATTTCCTAATGCTGATTATATGGCTGAACTCAAAATTGATGGTCTCTCTATCTCGCTAACCTATGTGGATGGTGTTCTCCAGGTAGGTGCGACACGTGGTGATGGTTCTGTCGGTGAAAATATCACTGAAAATGTCAAGCGTATCTCTGACATTCCTCTCAAGTTGGACCAACCGCTTAATATTACCGTTCGTGGAGAGTGTTACCTGCCACGGGCTGAGTTTGAACGCATCAATATCCAGCGTCAGGAGAATGGTGAAGCCGAATTTGCCAATCCACGTAATGCTGCAGCGGGAACCCTTCGTCAGTTGGATACCAAGGTGGTTGCCGAGCGTCGTTTGGCGACTTTCCTTTATCAGGAAGCGAGTCCAACGGAGCGTCTCACACAAAATGATGTCTTGAATGAAGTGGCAGAACTAGGTTTCTCTGTTAATCCACGACGTATTGTCACATCATCGATGGATGAGATTTGGGACTTTATTCAAGCTGTTGGACAGGATCGCGATGACTTGGCCTATGACATTGATGGTGTTGTCATCAAAGTCAATAGTTTGGCTATGCAAGAAGAACTCGGTTTTACAGTTAAGGCGCCACGTTGGGCCATTGCTTATAAATTCCCGGCTGAGGAAAAGGAAGCAGAGCTTCTCTCAGTGGACTGGCAGGTAGGTCGTACGGGTGTAGTAACGCCGACTGCTAATTTAACTCCAGTGCAATTAGCAGGGACAACGGTTAGTCGTGCTACTCTTCATAATGTGGATTATATTGCTGAAAAAGACATTCGTATCGGGGATACCGTTATTGTCTACAAAGCTGGTGATATTATCCCTGCAGTACTTCGAGTAGTAGAAAGTAAGCGTACAACGCAAGAACCGATGGAAGTACCGACGCAATGTCCATCTTGTGGCAGTGGTCTCTTACATTTTGAAGATGAAGTTGCCCTACGTTGTATTAATCCTTCTTGTCCTGCTCAGATTAAGGAAGGCCTCATCCATTTTGCCTCTCGTGATGCCATGAACATCGCAGGTATGGGACCTTCAGTGGTTGAAAAGCTCTTTAAAGCTGAGTTGGTTAAAGATGTGGCTGATATTTATGGCTTGAACAGTCAAGATTTCCTCCAATTGGAAGGTTTTAAGGAAAAGTCTGCTGAAAAACTTTATGCAGCCATTCAAGCCTCAAAAGAAAATTCTGCAGAGAAATTGCTCTATGGTTTGGGTATTCGTCATGTCGGTGCCAAAGTTAGTAAGCAGTTGCTAGAAGCATTTGGAAGTATACAAGAGTTAGCAAGTGCAGATGTCGAGGCAATTGCTGCTGTAGATGGTTTAGGAGAGGTTATTGCCAAGTCCATCCAGCGTTATTTTGCCAAGGAAGAAGCTCAGGTTCTTCTTAAAGAACTGGAAACCTACGGGGTTAATTTGGCCTATCTTGGGCAAAAGGTAGCAGATGATGCCATCCTATCTGGTAAGACAGTTGTTTTGACAGGGAAATTGGAGCATCTTAAACGTAGTGAAGCAAAGGCAAAACTAGAAGCTCTGGGTGCTAAGGTGACAGGTTCTGTCTCTAAGAAAACAGATTTAGTAGTTGCTGGTAGTGATGCCGGAAGTAAGTTGGAAAAAGCACAAAGCCTAGGAATTGAAGTAAAAGATGAGGCTTGGTTGCTGGATTTATAGGAGTTCAATATGAAACAAAAACGTGCCCGCTTAATTTATAATCCAACATCTGGACAAGAAATTATGAAAAAAAATGTTGCTGAGGTCTTAGATATTCTGGAAGGCGCTGGCTTTGAAGCATCAGCCTTTCAAACAACACCAGATGAGAACTCAGCAAAAAATGAGGCCACTCGTGCAGCCAAAGCAGGCTTTGACTTAGTTATTGCTGCAGGTGGAGATGGAACAATCAATGAGGTTGTTTCTGGGATTGCCCCACTCAAAAAGCGCCCACAAATGGCGGTTATTCCAACGGGGACAACAAATGACTTTGCACGCGCTTTAAAGATTCCAAGAGGAAATCCTGTTGAAGCAGCCAAGGTTATTGCTAAAAATCAAACCCTTCAAATGGATATTGGTCGTGCCTATGATGATAAATACTTCATCAATATTGCGGCTGCGGGTTCCTTTACAGAACTAACTTATAGTGTGCCTAGCCGCTTAAAGACAGTGCTTGGTTATTTGGCTTACCTTGTTAAGGGGGCAGAGTTGCTGCCACAAGTTAAGAAGGTTCCTGTCCGCATTACGCATGATGAGGGTGTCTTTGAAGGTGGCCTTTCCATGATTTTCGTTGCCTTGACCAATTCAGTTGGTGGCTTTGAAACGATTGCCCCAGATGCTAAACTGGATGATGGTAAATTTACACTAATCATGGTTAAGACAGCCAACCTCTTTGAATTGGTAGACCTTATTCGTCAGGTTCTCCAAGGTGGTAAACACATCTACGACAAGAGAATTTCCTATATCAAAACGAGTTCGCTGTATATTGAGCCTCAGGGGAAAGATCGTATGATGATTAACCTAGATGGTGAATACGGTGGTGATGCACCTATCCAGCTTCAAAACCTTAAAAATCACATTGAATTCTATGCTAATATTGATGAGATTTCTGATGATGCCATCACTCTTCCAGATACAGATGAATTGGCTCTCGAAGCCATTGCACAAAAATTCAGTACAGAAGCTGAAAAAATCGAGAATGACTAATGTTAAACCTTTAAGCAACCTAAGACAGGTTGCTTTTTAAGTATATCTGTAGAAAATGACGCTTTCATTTGTTACAATAGAAAAAACTGGGAAATTGTTATATAGAATATTTAGAGGAGTAGATGTTTAATAAAGAAAGTAAACGTTATTTAAGTGATGATCATCTAAAGAATGGTGATCAGGTTTTCGAGTCGGCTTTTAGTAATCAAGGGCCAGAGTTTGAATCTGCTTTTCAGGAGGAAAAAGCTGAAAAGCGACATTTCTTTTTGACCTTTGTTTTGCCATTGATACTCTTAAGTGTGAGCTGGATGTCGGTCTTCTTATCTTGGAGGTATAAGCCGATAATTCTGTATCTGGCTGTAATTGTGGCTTGTTTTGTCCTTGCTATCATTCTCTTTAGAATGGGACAGAAGCGAGGTAGATTTCTCTTTACCGCAATCGTGCTTGCCCTAATTGGATTATCCTTCTTTGCAACTTTAGGTGGTTCTATCTATCGAGGTGCTATGAAAAAATACAGGCTGATCCAACAAGTATCCCAGTCAGAACTTGATGAGGAGAAACCCGATAGTGATGATCCAAAAGACTACGAAGATAAGTCTGCGATTTATAACTGGACGGAAGAAGATTTTGAAAATCTGAAACCCAAGGTTGATACCTTACGTTCGATTATTAAAAGTCATGGTAAGGGCAATTATGTCGAGATGGAATCCAGTGGTCTGAAGGTGAGATACGAACGTGGAGATGGCAATGAGTATATTGATCTCTCTTTTGTGAAGGACGAAAAGGGACGCTTTGTCTATGATGGCGTCACTGAGGTTGATAATTATAGCAGTAATTGGACGGAAGAGCAGATAAATAGCTTACGTACTAAAGACCAAGAAATTTTTGGACCAGCAACAGCCTTGTCTGAGGTGGTGAGGGAACACCCTCAGGCGGACAGTGCTCAGAGGCGCATTCTTCAGGAGCTATGCATAAGACAGTTGATCTTGATTATACTGATCAGAATAGTCCTATTGAGAAAGCACAATTGTTAAGACTATCTTTTGAGTATAACGAAAAGAAAAAGGACTATTATTTGAGCTATAATTCTGTGGATCGTGGCCACTGGTGATGACTATCTATGATAATTAATAACTAGACAGCAATTTTTTAGTAATAAGAGGTTTGATTATAAAGGGGGATTTTATAATGACAGCATCAAAAACCAAACGTCTCTTGTATTTTATGTCCGAATTGGAAAAGGGAAATGACATTTCAAAAACGGACTACCTAGCTCGCTTTGGTATCAGTGAGCGTACCCTTAAAGAGGATGTGAGTGAGCTCAAGGATAATTTGACCGAGCTCCGTCCTAACATGAAAGTTAAGTATTCCAGAAAATACGGTTCCTACCATGCCGAGTATGAACAAGGTTATGGAAACCTTAAATACAATCAGGCAGTTATCCTATCTAAGATTCTTTTAGAGAGTCGTGCCCTTCGAAAGGATGAAGTAGCAGAGATAATCAACATCTTTGTTGAGAGGGCGGTAGATGATAAGGAACGCAGACGTATCAAGCGATTGACCGAGCTAGAACTAGATAGTTATCAAGAGCTAAAGATTTATCAGGAACAAGATAAGTCACTCTTACCAGCTATTTCAGCCATATTCGATGCTATTGTGGATCAACGTCCATTGTCATTTAGCTACCGTAAGCCAGGAGAAAAAGTGGAGGAATATAAGGTCTTTCCAATTTCAGTCATTTTTGACAACCACTATTTCTACTGTATTTCTTACAAATTGGATGAGAATTTTACTTGTGATTACAAGTTCTCTGAAATTCGTTATTTCCGTGTCGATCGTTTCCAGACCATTCACAAATCTGAAAATTACGTCGCCTTCACGCTTAGTCCAGAACAACAAGCCCGTCTCATTACAGATGAGCAGGTGCGCTACCAAGCTTTCTCAATGCTTTCTGGTAACGAATGGGCTCGAATTACCTTTGAGTATAAAGGTCTCTACCGTGATGTCTTGGAATCTGATATTCCAAAACTGAAATTGCTAGAGGAAAGCACTAGTGAAGGTGTGGATCAGGTTCGTTATGAGATTGAAACCTTTAGTTTACTAGGTTTCCAAAAGTATATTCAACGCTTTGATGGAGATTTTGTTTTCCTCAAGATTGAAGCAATAGATAACTAATGAAATAGGCATTCGGATATTCGAATGCCTTTTTTAATCTGACAAAAATAGTATAATTGTGTTAAAATAGGAATACGGAAGCGTTATCATTTCCAAAAGGAGGAAAATATGAAAGAAAAGAAAAAAGAAATGCAAAGACAAGTCTTGACTCTTTTAGGAATCTTGATTTTTGCCTTTGTTAACGTGTTCATCTTTGATGATAAGGTGGGTGCTGGTTTTTCTGCCTTCTCAACTATCACCCTGATGAGTATTGGACTTTTGTCTAAGCGCACCAGTCTGCGAGTTTTGGCTATTATTTCCTATCTCATCAATGTGGTAGCAGCTCTTTTTGGCTTCAACTATGTTGGTTTTCTAACAGCAGTTCAAGCCATTGAACTTATCTTCGTTATCTGGTATCTTTACCCACGTGACACGTTTTTGAGACGAGATACAACTGATAAATACACTTACCGCTATCGTTGGATTCATTTGCTCTTGACGGTTTTAATCTCAATTGGAGGTTATATCGTTTTTACAGTTGTTTCTAGTATTTGGAATGGTTCCTTCCTAGAATACGGTGGGAACACAGCTCTCATCTTTGCCATGCAATATTTGCTCTTTTTGAGTATTACCAAGTCAAGGGAAGATGAGCCGACCAAGGTTGCCCATTTGTTCCAAAAGGAACGCCGTACTAAGGAAATGAAAGCTGCAATAGAGGCTGAACGCCAAGCCAAAGAAAGAGCACTTGCACAAGCCTTTGAGGTACCTTTGAAGACACCTAGTCAAACGGCTGCAAAATTTGGTAACAACATGATCAAATTTGCATCTGTCTGGCTTTTGGTGATGGATATGTCCATCTTGGCTTATTTCTTCCGTCCAAATGATGTTGGCTTCGGCTTTGGTGCCTTCTTTGTACTCTTGACCATTGTCTTGTCCTTGATTTTCAAATCTGAGGAAGACAAGGAGGATGTTTTCTCTATCATCTATCACAAGATTCGTCCTATCCAACCTATTTTCTTCATTCTGCTCTTGATTGCCCACGCCCATAAGTTTAGCTACGGTGCTGCTTACGCTCTCTTGTTCTCAGCTGCTTATTTCTTCTGGGCTATCAATAAGATTAATATGAAGACCCTCTTGACCTTTACAGTCATCATTTATTTCTTCCCAGTCTTTGGTTACCTGTCTAACCCGTATCGTCTAGGTGCTGAAAACCTTAAGATGGTAGGCGAACTGGTGACAGATCGTAATAAGTCTAATACCTTCTATCTCGGTCGTTATTGGTCACTTTTAGGTTTAGAGAGTAATGGTGAGTATGAAGGAGTCCCTGTTGCTTGGCAGGCTGCTAAGTATGCAGATATTGAGACCTTATATGATGAGGAGGATAACACCTCAGGTATTTTCTATGAAGATAATCATGGTGACTATGTTGATGATTTACACCTAACAAATAACAAAGGTACCATTGAAGTAACAACGGGCTCTGGCAAAGATAAGAAAGAATTCCAATTCATGGACTTTGGCAGAACCTATTATCGATATCAAAAATTGAAAAAATCGGATAACCAGAAGCGTTACCAAGATTTTTACAAGATAGGTACTGTTACGACCGAGTTGGGAACCTATAATCTTTACCTTGAAATGACGCAAGAGTGGGTTGATAACTATCAAAAAGACCCTACTAATGTTGACTACCGTTTACTTATCTCTGGCGACAAACTGACACCAAAAGAAGCT
>ERZ773027.1888-NODE-1888-length-10691-cov-4.201109_pt1 | contig 10691 bp, 8 predicted proteins | sample MGYA00511032_ERZ773027 | MGnify/ENA primary metagenome ERZ773027 (study PRJEB29015, sample SAMEA2738138) | human oral metagenome | biome: human oral; feature: human-associated habitat; material: saliva | place: China | collected 2190 ... | reverse complement strand
TTACCGTTCCTGAATTAGAGCCCCGCCTCTTTTCTTTCAATGCGCCTTTTGGATCTTGTCCAGACTGTGATGGGCTGGGCATTAAGCTAGAGGTGGACTTGGATTTGGTGGTGCCAGATGATCGCTTAACCCTTCGTGAAGGAGCACTTGCTCCTTGGAATCCGATCTCTTCCAACTACTATCCACAGATGTTAGAGCAAGCCATGATCCATTTTGGCGTTGATATGGACCAGCCTTTTTCCGATCTTTCTCAAGAAGAAAAGGACTTGGTCCTCTATGGTTCAAATGGCAAGGAATTCCACTTCCACTATGAAAATGAGTTTGGTGGGGTTCGGGATATCGAAATTCCTTTTGAAGGGGTCGTAAACAACATTCACCGTCGTTTCCGTGAGACCAATAGTGATTTCACCCGCAACCAAATGCGCTCTTATATGAACGAATTGACCTGTGCGACCTGCCACGGCTACCGTCTCAATGACCAAGCTCTCTCTGTTCGTGTCGGAGGAGAAAAGGGGATGCATATCGGGGAAGTGTCAGATCTTTCGATTGCGGATCACTTAAAAGCAGTGGATCAGCTGATCTTAACAGACAATGAAGCCACGATTGCAAGACCGATCCTAAAAGAGATCAAAGATCGCTTAACCTTCTTAAACAATGTGGGGCTCAATTACTTGACCCTGTCACGATCGGCTGGGACCTTATCAGGTGGAGAAAGCCAGCGTATTCGTTTGGCAACCCAGATCGGTTCCAACCTCTCTGGTGTCCTTTATATCTTGGATGAGCCGTCTATTGGCCTCCATCAAAGGGACAATGACCGCCTGATTGCCAGTCTCAAGAAGATGCGCGATTTAGGCAACACCTTGATCGTCGTCGAACATGATGAAGATACCATGAGAGAGGCAGACTACCTGATCGACGTCGGCCCAGGTGCCGGTGTCTTTGGGGGAGAGATCGTTGCAGCAGGAACTCCAAAGCAGGTGGCTCGCAACAGCAAATCCATCACGGGTCAGTACTTGTCTGGCAAACGCAAGATTCCGGTTCCAACAGAGCGCCGTTCGGGGAATGGCCGTTCTATTGAAATTACAGGGGCCAGTGAGAACAACTTACAAGACATCACAGCTCGTTTTCCTCTGGGCAAATTCATCGCAGTCACTGGAGTTTCCGGTTCTGGGAAATCGACCTTGATCAATGGCATCTTGAAAAAAGCCATCGCTCAAAAGCTCAACCGCAATTCGGAAAAACCAGGGAAATACAAGACCATTCAGGGGATTGAGCATATCGATCGCTTGATCGACATTGATCAAAGCCCGATTGGCCGGACTCCTCGTTCCAATCCAGCGACCTATACAGGCGTCTTCGATGACATTCGTGATCTCTTTGCTCAGACCAATGAAGCCAAAATTCGGGGCTATAAAAAAGGCCGCTTTAGTTTCAATGTCAAGGGCGGGCGTTGTGAAGCCTGCTCAGGAGATGGGATCATCAAGATTGAAATGCACTTCTTGCCAGATGTCTTCGTTCCTTGTGAGGTCTGCCATGGACGTCGTTACAATAGTGAGACCCTTGAAGTCCACTACAAGGAAAAAAATATTGCAGAAGTGCTGGATATGACGGTCAACAAGGCAGTTGAATTCTTCAAGCACATTCCAAAAATTGAACGCAAACTCAAGACCATCCAAGATGTGGGCTTGGGCTATGTAACGCTGGGGCAACCAGCGACCACCCTTTCAGGTGGGGAGGCGCAACGGATGAAGTTGGCTTCCGAATTGCACAAGCGCTCTACAGGCAAATCCTTCTATATCTTGGATGAACCAACGACAGGTCTCCATACCGAAGACATTTCTCGCTTGATCAAAGTCTTAGAGCGATTTGTGGATGATGGCAATACGGTCCTTGTGATTGAGCACAATTTGGATGTCATTAAGACAGCAGACCATATCATCGATTTAGGACCAGAAGGTGGTGTCGGTGGTGGAACCATTATTGCGACCGGAACGCCAGAAGAAGTGGCAGCCAATCCTGCTAGCTACACAGGACAATATTTGAAAGGAAAATTACAATGAATCAACGGATCAGCAACTTAAGAAACAAAATGAAAGCCCAAAACCTCAAAGCGGTATTGATTAACAATTTGAAAAATGTTTATTATTTGACCAATTTTTGGGGTTCAAACGGGACTGCTTTGGTGACAGAAGAACGCGTGGTACTCTTTACAGATTCGCGTTACACCATCCATGCCCATGCGACTTGTTTCCCCTTTGTAGAGATTGTGGAAACCCGCGATGAGTTGACTGCAGCTGCAGAGATCGTTAAGGACCTTGGAATCAAAGAACTTGGTTTTGAGGACGAAGTGACGGTGGCCTACCATGCCCGTATGGCTTCTGTTTTCAGTGGTATCAACCTTCAATCCCTAGCGAACTTTGTGATGGAATTGCGCTTGATTAAAGATGAAACGGAGATTGCGGCCATTAAAAAAGCTTGTAGCATCTCTGACCAAGCCTTCCATGATATTTTAGACTATATCAAGGTAGGGAAAACGACAGAGTTGGAAGCAGCGACTTTCCTCGATTTTAGAATGCGGGAGTTGGGAGCTTCTGGTGTATCTTTTGATATTATCTCAGCAGCTGGTGAACGCTCTGCCATGCCTCACGCGACTCCAAGTGATCGGGTGATTTCAGCAGGAGATGCCTTGACCCTTGATTTTGGTTGCTTGTATGACCACTATGTCAGCGATATGACACGGACTATCTATGCAGGACATGTCAGCGACAAGGAAAGAGAAATTTACGAAACCGTTTTGAAAGCCAATCAAGCCTTGATTGATGCGGCTAAAGATGGACTTGGCTTCCGTGATTTTGATAAAATTCCACGTGATGTGATCGAAAGAGCCGGCTATGGTCAATACTTTACTCATGGAATCGGTCATGGAATTGGGCTAGATATCCACGAAGAGCCATACTTCAGCCAAACGTCTAAAGAAGCGATTCAAGCAGGGATGGTCTTAACAGATGAGCCAGGTATTTATATTGAAGGTCTCTCTGGTGTGCGGATCGAAGATGACCTCTTGATCACAGAAACAGGCTGTGAAGTCTTGACCCTTGCTCCTAAAGAATTGATTGTCCTATAAAATAGACAGTATTTTCTTAACCCCTGTGTAACAAACAAAGATAAGAAAAGAGGCCTATGAAAAAACGAAGTGTAATAGTTGGAATTCTTCTAGTAGTCTTGCTATTTGTATTTGCTCCTTCTGCCCATGCTGGTGTCGGTAATACAGATAGTGGTGGCAGTAGCTTGATTGATTCAGGTGGTGGTAGCAGTTGGTCCGATAGTGGCAGTAGCTGGTCGGGTGGCGGAAGTAGTTGGTCTGGTGGCAGCAGCTGGTCTGGTGGATCCAGTAGCTACAGTTCTAGTTCTGGAACAGACTCTGGTGGTGTAGTAGCAATTTTTGCTATCGTTGGATTGATTGGATTTATCTACAATATTGCAAAAGAAGCTAATGAAAGTGATGAATCATTTTCTTCAAATAGTGGTCCAAAACGGACAACCGAAGAACGGGCTGGTCGACCAATTGAGAACAACTATGAAGCGATTCGCCGCATCCGAAAACTGGATCCAATGTTTGATGAAGACCGCTTCTTGTCGCAAGTCAAGCTGGTTTATCTTCAATTGCAGTCTGCTTGGACAGAAAAAGATTGGAATTCTGTGCGGAACTTAGAAAGTACCAGTCTTTATGAGCAACACTTGACGCAGTTGCAAGAGCATATTCGCGCCAAAACAACCAATGTTCTTGAGCGCGTGCGTGTGGAAGATTCGAAGATCAAAGACTTTATCGAAAATCCAGATGGTAATGACCGCATCGAAGTCATTCTGTCATCGACAATGAGAGATTACATCCGAAATGATGAAACGGGTCGTGTGATCGAAGGGGATCCAACCAAAGATCTCTTTACTGTTTACCGCATGGTCTTCCTCCGTGAACATGGAGCGCAGACAGAGATCATTAAGAATTCAGAAGTCGTTAGTGATCATTGTCCGAACTGTGGTGCGCCATTGACGATTGATTCAATCGACAAGTGTGAATATTGCCAAGCATCCTTGAAGCACAATCCAAAAGATTGGGTCTTGGATGTCTACGAAGTTGTGGATGAAATTGAATTCTACAGATAGGAGAATGTATGGGATTTATTAAAGCAGCCCTTTCAGCGGGCATTTCAAGTTTTCAAGATAGTAAATTTAAGGAAGCCATTACCTTGCCAGAAGCTGTTCCAGCAACAGCTTTGGCCATTAAGGGACAGCTCTTGACCAAAGATCCAGATGGGCGCTCTCGTCAGAGCAACCAAAATACGGGTCTATTGACAGATGGCTCTGTTGTCATTGTTCCCCAAGGCTATGTTGCTCTCTTGGTCAATAATGGAACGTTTCTAGGAGACCTTCTAGAAGCAGGGAGTCACGAATGGCAAGCCGGTGAAAATGCCTGGTTGTTTGAAAAGGGTGGTGTGAAAGGAACGTGGGATCAGTTCAAGAATCGTTTCTCATTTGGAGGCCAAGTGGTCACCCAACAAGAAATTATTTTTGTGCGGATGCAACCTTTTACAGGAAATAAATTTGGCACTCAAAATCCAGTTGAGTACTTTAGCGACCGTTACCAACAACTTCTTAGCATTCGTTTTTATGGTCTTTATGATGTTAAAGTGGCAGATCCTGTACTCTTTTACATCAGTGCAGTCAGTCGTCAAATCACTGCAGATAAGCCATTTACCTTGGAAGATGTGGCTCAGGGAACCTTGCGCCAAAATCTAGCACCAAAAATTGCAGTGGCCATTTCAAAATATACGGCTGAAAATAAGGCAGACATCTACAATATCAATGCGGACCAAGATGTCTTCAATGAAGTTGCAAAACGCGAAGTCAACAAAACGTGGACAGAATTATATGGTATCGAATTAACCAATGTCCTCATCGAAGATTTGAGCTACGATGCAGACAGTATGGCCAAGGTCAATAAACTGGACAGTGAATTGGCAGCGATGAAGTACAATACCATTGAAATCGAAGAGCGTCGTGCTCGCAATGAGGCCTTGGTCGCAGCTGCTAAAAATGAAGGTGGCAATGGCATGAACATGATTATGGGGATGAACTTGGGTCAAGCACTTGGCAATGACCTTCAAAAGCAAGCCTCTCCAGCTCAAGACAAGCCTCATACCTTCTACATTGAAGTAGATGGAAAATATGTCCATGTCACCAAAGATGCTGATGGCAATATTGTGCCTGTAGACCAATAAGGAATTGTGAAGCTGGTGGTGGAAATGTAGAGATTCTAAGGACTCGTTCCTACAATCTCTCTCCGCCTTCTAGCCTTCCTAAAAAGAGAAAATTGCTGTTTGAGAAAAATCAAATAGTGTGTTACAATAAAGAGTAATCTATTTTTAAAAAAGAGGTAATAAAACATGATCGAAGCAAGTAAATTGAAAGCTGGTATGACTTTTGAAACAGCTGACGGAAAATTGATCCGCGTTTTGGAAGCTAGCCACCACAAACCAGGTAAAGGAAACACTATCATGCGTATGAAATTGCGTGATGTCCGTACTGGTTCAACATTTGATACAAGCTACCGTCCAGAAGAAAAATTTGAACAAGCGATTATCGAAACTGTTCCAGCTCAATACTTGTACAAAATGGATGATACAGCCTACTTCATGAACACGGAAACATATGACCAATATGAAATTCCAGTTGTGAACGTAGAACAAGAATTGCTTTACATCCTTGAAAACTCAGAAGTAAAAATTCAATTCTACGGAAGCGAAGTAATCGGTGTAACAGTTCCTACAACTGTTGAATTGACAGTTGCAGAAACTCAACCATCTATCAAAGGTGCTACAGTGACTGGTTCTGGTAAACCTGCTACAATGGAAACAGGTTTGGTCGTAAACGTTCCTGACTTCATCGAAGCTGGACAAAAATTGGTCATTAACACTACTGAAGGAACTTACGTTTCTCGTGCATAAGAGACATCTCAGGGTGTCAAATAGAAAGGAACTTCTATGGCAACTGAACAATTTGGTGACATCGTTATTGCACCACGTGTATTAGAAAAAATTATTGCGATTGCGACAGCAAAAGTAGAGGGTGTCTATTCGCTTGAAAATAAGAGTGTTTCAGATAGCTTATCCAAACGTTCACTTGGACGTGGCGTCTACCTTCATACGGAAGAAGATGGTCAAGTTTCAGTAGACATCTATCTCTATTTAGAATACGGAGTGGCTGTACCATCTGTCGCTGTAGCCATTCAAAAAGCGGTCAAGTCTGCAGTTTATGATATGGCAGATGTAACCTTGGATGCTGTCAACATTCACGTTGTTGGTATCGCAACGGAAAAATCTCCAAAACCAGACTTGAAAGACTTGTTTAATGAGGACTTCCTCAATGACTGATGAAATTTTATTAGAATCACGTCGAGATTTGCGTGAGCGCGCCTTCCAAGCCTTGATGGCCTTGGAATACGATGGAGACATTGTTGAAGCTTGTCGTTTTGCTTATCTACATGATAAGGACCTAGCAGAAGACAAAGAAGTCGATCTTCCTGCCTTTCTCATGAATCTCGTGACGGGTGTCTACCAATCCAAAGATCAACTGGACCAGCAAATCGGTCAACATTTGAAAACCGGCTGGACTGTTGAGCGCTTGACCTTGGTAGAGAAAAACATCCTTCGTCTGGGAATTTACGAAATGACAGAGTTTGATACACCACAGATCGTCGCAGTCAATGAAGCGGTGGAATTGGCCAAGGCCTTTTCAGATGAAACCTCTTCACGATTTGTCAACGGTGTCCTCAGTCAATTTGTGACAGAAGAATAATTAAAAAAGAGCCGATGGCTCTTTTTTTGTGAAAAATATCCCCACAGTTTCTACTGAGGGGATACTGCTTTTAGACACTTTTTCCAGAGTGGAGACTAACGGGCAAGAAATAACCGGTAGTCGCTACTTTTTTTCCTTCGATCTTTTGGAGTAAAAGATCCACCATGAGGATAGCAATGTCTTCGAGGGGTTGTTGGATGGTTGTCAGTTCAGGTGTATAGGTCTCAATGAACTGGGTTCCATCATAACCAATCACTTTCAAATCCTGGGGAATCTGAATATCTAATTCTCTAGCGACTTTCATGATCAAGATCGCCGTCAAATCATCGGAGGCGAAAATGGCATCTGGTTTGTGGTGGGTTAAAATCTGTTTGATTTCCATTTCTTTGCGAATAGGGGAGAAATCACTGGAAACATTAATGATCATGGACTCAGGTAGAACCGATGCAAACCCCGCATGACGCAAGCCTGTTGGGGAGTTGGAGTTGTCATTCCCTGTGATCATGATAATATTTCGGGCTCCGGTTTTTACTAAAGTTTCTGCTGCAAGTACTCCACCAGCGTAGTTGTCTGAAGAGACAACCGGAATTTCTGGGGAGAGGTTGCGGTCAAAAGCAATGATAGGAGCAGTTACCCGGTTGTAATCTTCAATGCCCAAATTATGGCTTCCTGAAATGATGCCATCTACCTGGTTGGCTTCCAACATCTCAATATATTCGCGCTCTTTTTCAGAGTCGTGTTCACTATTGCAGATGATGGTTTTATAGCCGTGTTTGAAGAGTTGGTGCTCTAGTTTGTCGATTAATTCAGCATAGAAAACATTACTGATGTTGGGAAAGATCAAGCCGACTAACTTGGCTGATTTTCCTTGGAGGCTACGAGCAACATTGTTAGGTTTATAGCCCAATTCTCGCATGGCTTCTTGGACTTTTTGGATCGTTTTTTCAGACAGGTATCCTTTTTTATTGATGACCCGTGAGACAGTAGTAGGGCTGACACCGGCGAGTTTGGCGACATCAGTTAGCTTTGCGACCATAATCAAGTTCGTAGTAAGTTCCAGTAGGGGTTCCGGACTTGATCAAGATTCCATTTTGATCCGCATGTGGGTAGACCCGACCAGAAAATACTTTTTCTCCTTTATTGATAAAGATTTCAAATATCGAATTGTCAATAAAAATATTAGCGGTTGTCGCTTGGTTAGCGATTGTGCAGCTACGGCTCGTACCGAAATCTTGGGCATATTGCTCACCAGCCTGGCTACGATCGACTGTGACCAATCCTTTAGCCAGATCAAATGTGAGAACTAAGCCCTTTCCTTCTGCATCGGCAAAGAGGACGATTTCGTTCTGGCTATCCTTTTCAAACTGCAATTCCAATTCATAGCAGTTCTTGGTTTGTGCCTTGTTGGCAAATTCCTCACTCTCAGCGCGCAAGTCTTTGATGGCTTCAACTGGGTATTGGTAGAGCTTGCCATCTTTGATGGTTAATTCTTTGACCAGTGAGAGAGCTCCTTGGTAGTCATAGGAATCCGTTGGATAAGAAACGTCTGGAAGACCTAGCCAGCTAACAGTATAGGCACGTCCATCGGGAGCATTAAATCCTTGAGTCGCATAGGCTTCAAAACCATAGTCGAGATTATGCAATTCAGATACATCAACCATTTTGGCCTTTTCTGGGTCAAAGCTTGCCCCAATCTTGTACATATTTGGATAGATATTGTCATAATCAAGAACGGCTTTATCTAAGCCTTGAGGGCAGTATAGGAGAACGGGTTGGTCTCCTACAAAGACTAGGTTGGGACATTCCATCATATAAGCTGTCCGATCGTTTGCAAAATCCAAGTCACCGACTGTAACCCAGTTGGAATAGTCGTTATCTACAGCCTTATAGAGACGGATGAATCCTTTCTTCTCAAGGTTTTGACCACCAACGATAGCGTAGAATTGACCTTTGAAATTAAAAATCTGTGGGTCACGAAAGTGATCCGTAGAGTCAGCCGGTTGATTAATCAAGATTTTGTCAATTTTTTCAATCTTGCCGTCTTTATCCATCAAAGCACCTACTTGGTAAGGATGACGAACCCATTCTGCATCACGAACATTTCCGGTGTAGAATAAGAATAGTTTGTCACCAAACTGCATGGCTGATCCGGAATAAGCTCCATGGCTATCCAGATCTGTGTCTGGAAGAAGCGTTACACCAGTTTCTTTGAAATGAACCAAGTCTTCACTTTCTGTTTGTACCCATGATTTTAACCCATGGGCTGCACCAAATGGGAAATTTTGGTAAAACAAGATCCATTTTCCATCAAAGTAGGAAAAACCGTTAGGATCATTTAAGAGACCAGCTTTTGGCTCAACATGATAGTGTGTATGCCAAGGAGATTTGGCCATATGATCTTGGATGGCTTGCTTTTCCTCTTTTGTCCAGTCTTCGTAACGTCTGTAACGACGTTCAGTTGTCCATTCCATTTTATTCCTCCGAATTTTTTCTTACTTCCATAGTACCGATTTCCTATTAAAAATGCAAGCGATAAATGAAAAAAATGGCAAAAAATGTCAAACGATTGACAGCTATTTTGCAGCCTGAAGAAAAGAGGAGAAGTTGAAAATTTATGAAAATATGAAAGAAAATGAAAATAAAAGTCTGATTTAAAGTGCTAAAAAGCGTATTACAGGCCTGTTTTAAAATGAAAATAGTTTCATACTGTCAAAAGGTGTCAAAAAGTCCAAAAAAGTTTCAAAAAAATCCTGCAAAACGCTTGACATATTTTCAATACGTGGTACAATTAAAAACGTAGAAACGATTTAACCGTTTACATTACAAAAAATAAGGAGATTTTTGCAAAATGTCAAATACAGAAATTGCAAAGCAGGTCATCGATGCAATCGGTGGGGTTGAGAACGTTAGCAGTGTTGCTCACTGTGCGACTCGTCTTCGCGTGATGGTAAAAGATGAATCAAAAATCAACAAAGATGTTGTTGAGAATATCGAAAAAGTACAAGGTGCTTTCTTTAACTCAGGTCAATACCAAATCATCTTTGGTACTGGTACTGTAAACAAGATCTACGATGAAGTAGTAGCTCTTGGATTACCAACCTCAACTAAGGCTGAGATGAAAGCTGAAGCAGCTAAACAAGGAAATTGGTTCCAACGCGCGATCCGTACTTTCGGTGATGTCTTTGTACCAATTATTCCAGTTATTGTAGCGACTGGTCTTTTCATGGGTGTTCGTGGTTTAGTGAATGCCCTTGGTGTGACTCTACCAGAAGATATCACAACTTACACCCAAATCTTAACAGATACAGCCTTTATTATCTTGCCAGGTCTTGTTGTTTGGTCAACTTTCCGTGTATTTGGTGGAAATCCGGCAGTGGGTATTGTACTTGGTATGATGCTTGTTTCAGGTTCACTTCCAAATGCTTGGGCTGTTGCTAGTGGTGGTGAAGTGACTGCCATGAAATTCTTTGGCTTCGTTCCGGTTGTAGGTTTGCAAGGGTCTGTTCTTCCAGCCTTTATTATCGGGGTTCTTGGTGCAAAATTTGAAAAATCACTTCGAAAAGTAGTTCCGGATGTATTAGATCTTTTGGTTACTCCATTTGTGACACTCTTCGTGATGTCAATTCTTGGATTATTCGTTATTGGGCCAGTTTTCCACGTAGTTGAAACGTATATCTTAATTGGTACAAAAGCAATTCTTAACTTGCCATTTGGTCTTGGTGGATTGCTCATTGGTGGAGTTCACCAATTGATTGTCGTATCTGGTGTCCACCATATCTTCAACTTGCTTGAAGTTCAATTGTTAGCGGCCGATCATGCTAATCCGTTTAATGCGA
>ERZ773027.1887-NODE-1887-length-10691-cov-21.547480_pt1 | contig 10691 bp, 5 predicted proteins | sample MGYA00511032_ERZ773027 | MGnify/ENA primary metagenome ERZ773027 (study PRJEB29015, sample SAMEA2738138) | human oral metagenome | biome: human oral; feature: human-associated habitat; material: saliva | place: China | collected 2190 ... | reverse complement strand
ATTTGTCTTTTACGTTTTAAAAGTTGATATAATTTATTTGATTGTTCTTTTTGTATTAACCATTGCTCCTTTTGTCTCAACCATTCCTCACGTTTTCTTACCCATCGTGTCCATGACCAAATGCGATCGGCTATGATAAGGAGTGTTAGTGGGAAGATATAACAAATAAGAATCAATACAATTTTTGTCCATGTCTCATTCTCTGGTTCACGTCCTACCTCTATAAGCGACAATGGTGCGTTCAGTTCTGCTTGTTTCGGCAGGTCGTTATGACTCCATTTATTAATGATAGTACCTTTATAAAGCAGCACCAAACCTGGGTTACTTCGAATAATGGTCTTTAGAGTTGTGCCATCCATTGTATAGAATGGATATTCGGCTCCGGTAATATCTCTCCAGTGTTTTACAGCTTTATCTGTACTTGCGGTCAATCCATAGAAACCATAACCATTCTCCTTAGCATATTCATAGATAGCATCAATCTCACCAAAGTTGCTGTCGTCAGCACGCTCCAATACAGGGGCAATGAGTAGGAAAGTATATCCATCCTTGGTTAGAATACTATCGGTAAGGTCTTCTCCCGTCTTTTCGTCTGTAATTGAAAAGTCGTGAATAGGCGGTTCGTAACCCTTTTCAAGTATCTCTTGGTGTGTATCTTTGAATACCCATGTAGAATCATTGTAAGGGTAATCATTCTCTGTGAATTCTTTTGTTACGCCATTCTTCTCACAAATGAAGGTCGTCTTATAAGTCGTTAGCTTAGCCCCTTTGGGTATTTCCATTCCCTTTTTGATATTCTGTCCGATGTAATAAGGACGGAAATCAAAGATAGGCAGATGATAAAGACTCAGTGTGGAGGCTGTGACAATAAAGACAATCGTGAAATAAAAAGCTATCCACTGATTTGTTTTTGATACAAAGCGTATTTGATAAAGTGGCCAACATGCAAGGATGATGGCTGCTGTCAAGAGGATTAGATTCTTGATGAATGTCTGCGTATTCGTGAGATGGATGGCATCACCAAAGCATCCACAATCCTGTATTGGATTGCTTACAGTAAGCCAAAGGGTCACAAGCGTCATCACTACCATCATGATAAGAGATATCTTGCTGGCGAGTCGGCGACGAATAGCAAGCAAGAGCATCACACCCAAGGTGAACTCTATTGCTGATAGTCCGACAGATAAAATCAATTGTGCCCAATCTGGAATATATGCCGACAGCTGCACCGCCTCTAAGTATTCTGCAATCTTATATTGCGAACCTAAAGGGTCAATCGCTTTGACAAAGCCCGAAAAGATGAATGTCAAAGCAAGTAGGATACGGCTGAGGTTTACCAGTATAGACTTTATTTTATTCATGTAGTTTGATTGCTCCAAAAACAGCGTAGTTCATTATATCCATATAATTGGCATCGATACCCTCGCTGACAAGCGTAGCACCACCAAGGTCTTCAATCTCCTTAATGCGTTCAATCTTTGTTAAGATAAGGTCGGTATAGCTGCTGACACGCATGTCGCGCCAAGCCTCGCCATAGTCGTGATTCTTCTTTATCATCAACTCGTATGACTCCTTTGCGTAGCTATCGTATAGTGCTAATGCCTCATCAGGTGTCATGTCAACGCTGTCGACAAAGCCTTTTTCCAACTGGATAAGTCCTACGATACTGTAGTTTATCAGCGCAATGAATTCTGGACGAATACCTTCACCCACCAAACTTTCACCCGTAATCTCCAAAGAACGGATGCGTTTCGCCTTAATAAAAAGCTGATCAGTAAGGGAAGAAGGGCGCAAAATACGCCATGAAGCACCATAGTCATGGAGCTTCTTTCCAAATAGACTTCTGCACTCTGCGAGTACATCTTGAAATTCCTGCTGTGTCTTTGTCAGTTGACTTGCCATAGTCTTATATTGATTTGACTGCAAAAATACGTAATTTCGCTGTAATAAACGAATGAATTAACAACTATTCCTGTCTTTAAGGTTGGTTCGTAAATCATTGTGAGCGATTGCAGCAAGGACTTGAATATCCTTTGTCAATCTTTGTGTTGAAGATAGATCCGTGTCTTTCGGTCGGATTACGAGGCTTTCTGAGAGTCTTAACCCTAAGTCTTTTTGAGAGAAATCGTATGCCTTAAGGTTCTTCCATTAATTTATTGGTTGTGAATTGAATAAAGGGTTATACACTTGCATGATATTACTTTCTTGTATCAGTAAGTCTTACAAAGGAGGATAAACTGCAGGGTAAAATACAAATTGATACCATGTATATCTATTTTCTGTAAACAACTTATTTCCTTTTCGTTTGATATTTGTAAACTATTTTCGTACAGTTCAAAATCAAAACGTGGTCTTTTGGCTTCTAAAAGACGGTTAATTGACTTGTAAAAGGTGCCCTTTTGAGGTCTAACTAACGCCCTTTTGGAGTCCAATTAAGCACCTTTTCTTGCGTCGCTTTATAACTAATTGATTTTCTGTTGGTTGTAGACTCTCATTTTATCAGTGTTTTTGTACTTATTTATAGATGTTTTACACGGATTTATGTAATGATTTTTCAGAGCCTTGTCTGTTTTTTTGAAGTATTATAAAAAAGTCTTTTTATCTTTGTAATACTTTGTCTAAAACCATTCGAAAAGCTATACAACGGAAGAGCGAGAACGCCTGTTAAGTGTGTTCCCGCTCTGTGGGTGTATGTGTAAATGCAGTATTGTCTTATGGAGCTACTACTACTTTTACCCAACTATTTGTGTCATCCTTATTAGCTCTGTCATCATTAGCACTTTCTAAGAATGGCTTTACTTGTTCTAATTTTGCCTTTTGGGCAGCTGTCATTGTGACTGTAATGTTTGCCAAGGAACCATTTGGACTTTGGCTACCAGCGTAAAATTTCGCCAAGTTTTTCATGTGACGTATGTCTAATGACGAGAGTTTGTTATGTGCAATACTTAATTCTACCAACTTTGTGTTGTTTGATAAGTCAAGCGTTGTCAAAGGAAGGAAGGTAGTTCGCAAATATGTTAAGTTTGGATTATGTGTTACATCCACTGTTGTCATCTCCCTTACATTATACAAGTCAAGCTTGGTGAGGTTTGGATTGTTTGATACATCCAATGAACCTACATGGGTATTTGACAGTTGGAGTTCTTGTAAGTTAGCTCCAGCAGCAGACAATCCTTTGATTTCTTTCACTGCTGCACTTGCAAGGTTGACATCCCGTAGGTTTGTCATCTTGCTGAAGTCATAGCTTTCAATCTTTGAACCTGATGCCCAAAATCTCTGTAGTTTTGACTGTTTTGATAATCCGATGAAGTTTTGAAGACTACCATTAGAGATACCATTAAAATCGCTCACGTTTGGTGAATTAGTGGTGTTGATAGTCTTTATGTTAGAACTATAGTATGTCTGTAAATTTGTTAATGCAGGCATATTGCTTGCATCAACCGATTCAAGACTCTTATTACCATATAAGGCAAACAAATTAAGCTTTGTGTTACCACCAGTTACAACTTCTTTTAATCCAACCAAATCGTGTGCTTGTAATTGTGAGATTTTATCCAATCCAGTCACATCTACCTTTGTTACTAATGGACTACCAGCAATTTCTATACGGTCTGTGAGCTGTGGATATTTGTTAAAATTAAGTTCTCCGGCAAGGTTCGTGTTATCTTGAAGAGTTAGTCCATTTACATTACGATAATATTGTAACTCATCAATTGAAGTGAGTTTTGGGTTGCCTTTAATTTCCAACATTCCCTTGTAAGAAAGAATCTTCTCCAAGTTGTCTGCAGCATAAATATCCATGTGTCCATCTGCGGTTCTTGTTAAGCCTGAAACTTTTGCACCAACAGCCTCAATCAGACCCTGGTTTTTGAGAATGAAAGCCTTAGCCTTAGATGCATCAAGCGTCATCTCACCGAGGTCGTAAACCTTGGCACGCTGAATGATGATTTCTTGCTTAACCTTCTTCAAGATAGCTTTACCATCTTGCATGATAAAGACAAGCGTCAAGCCCTGTGAAAGCTTTTGTTCAGGGAGTGCTATATAATATGCCTTGTTTTCCTCAAGGTTGCCAGACTCGGCTTTGAGGTTTACCACTGGAGAAGCCGCAGTGAATTCGTTTTTAGCCGCACTAATCTTTCTATCATTAGCAAAAGTGATGGTTGACTTTAAATTACCAGCAAGGTTCTCCTGCCCAATAGAAAGTAACTTTACCTGCTTTACGTTTGAAGTTCCTTTGATGGTAAAGCGGAGCAAACCACCAACATTGTATGCAATGAATGGTTTTCCACGCTGTGGAATGATACCAACAGAAACATTTGCCTTTGGATCAAAGCTGCCTGCAACAGCCTTTTGATTCTTAGGGAAGTCATATTGATATTCTGCTTGAGAATTACTCTTAACTGCAATCTTTGCATTCTCCTGATAAGGATACATCATGAAGTAGGGGGTTTGTTGATCAGCTGCTTGTCCCCAAAAGATGACGTTACTACCTGTTGATGATGTCTTAAATGGTAGACTCTTATTACCTGGTGCACTATAGTAACCAATACCAATCTGGTCGTTTGTTTGCCAAGTAACAGTTGAGCCGTCTGTGCCAAGTACTGTACGTGTAACAGGCTGTGAAGATCCTGCAATAAAACTCATCTCAACCAGTTTCTCGCTGGTTGCCTCAGTGCTATCAAAGTCGTCTTGTGAGCATGATGCTGTGGTGAGAGCAAGTCCTAAACACAGCAAGTATGTCTTAAAATGTTTCATATTGTTCTTTTTGATTTTATTCGTTTTTGTGATAAGTTTAATCTCTTTTGATTAGAATGGTGAGTCGTCATCAGTACCATCATCAACTACAGGAGTAGGGTTGTTACTATTAGTAAAGCCCTCGTGTTGAGTACCATGTGCACTATCCATTAAGAAATCACCTTCAGTCTCCATTTTCACCAGAAGAGTGGATGGTCTTTGATATTCTTTCTTCATTTTTGTTTTATTTTATTATCCTAATTACGCTTATAGATGTCGTAAACCCTTTGGATTCTTTGTTATCCTTAAAGAACTTTGTTAAAATAGCCGTACTTAGTTCTCATTCTAAATACTTCTGTCAAATAACACCATAGGGTTATGACATCACAAATGTGTATTCGGTTGTTATACTTCTTTTACCTGATCTTAAAAACTTGTTATCAAGCTCTTTATCTATTTCTTTTAATGGTGTGCAAAGTTAGCAATTCTTCTGTAAAGAGCAGATAGTCAGCTTGGAAAGTTCTTAAAACAAAAACATAATTAACATATAAATCGTGATAGAGTTGTCGTGGTTTGCTTTTATTAACAGTTTAATGATAGTTTATTGTCCTCTAATATGGCTTTTATTATATGAATGACTCGAATATGCTGTATAATCTTTTTTACCTAAATACTTGACTTAAATCATGTTGATTCGATTGTCATAGAACAAAGTGTTGTGTACAAAATGCACATCCATTTAGTTTTGAACTTGTGAGAGTTGAGGAAAATATGTATCTTTGCATGACTCTTATTATAATAGATAACATTATTTTATGCGAGATCTTTCAGATGCCGAATTGGTACAGCTTATAGATAAAGATATATTTCATCATATTTCAACAGCAGCTGATAAACTTGGATTAGAATGCTATGTTGTAGGTGGTTACGTTCGTGATTTGTTTTTGGAACGTCCGTCAAATGACATTGATGTCGTTGTTGTTGGGAGTGGTATTCAGGTTGCAAGTGAATTGAAAGCCATCTTAGGAAAGAAGGCTCATTTGTCTGTTTTCCGTAATTTTGGAACTGCACAGGTAAAGTATAAGAATATAGAGGTGGAATTTGTTGGTGCGCGAAAGGAAAGTTATAGCCACGACAGTAGGAAACCAATAGTTGAAGACGGTACATTAGAAGATGATCAGAACCGTCGTGACTTTACGATTAATGCGATGGCGGTGTGTTTGAATAAAGCGCGTTTCGGAGAATTGGTAGACCCATTTGGAGGCATTGATGACCTTTGGGATGGTATTATCCGTACACCACTTGATCCAGATGTAACCTTCTCAGATGATCCATTGCGCATGATGCGTTGTGTTCGTTTTGCTACACAGCTTAACTTCTTCATAGAAGACGAGACCTTCGAAGCTTTGGAGCGTAATGCAGAGCGAATCAAGATTATTAGTGGAGAGCGTATTGAGGAGGAGTTGAATAAGATAATGATGACAGCAACTCCAAGCAAGGGCTTTATAGAGTTGTATCGTTGTGGACTCTTACAGCTCATACTACCAGAGCTTGTAGCACTTGACGTTGTAGACACAAGAAATGGACGTGCACATAAGAATAACTTCTACCACACCTTAGAGGTGTTGGATAATATTTGCAAGCATACGGATAATCTATGGTTGCGGTGGTCGGCATTGTTGCATGATGTCGGTAAGGCTAAGTGTAAACGTTGGGATGCAACAGTAGGATGGACTTTCCATAACCACAACTTTGTGGGTGCAAAGATGGTCCCAACTATCTTCCGTCGTCTTAAACTCCCGATGGATAGCAAGATGAAGTATGTGCAGAAACAAGTTGATTTACACATGCGTCCGATTGCTATTGCTGATGAGGAGGTAACTGATTCTGCTGTACGTCGCTTGATGAATGATGCAGGTGATGACATAGATGACTTGATGACACTCTGTGAGGCTGATATAACAAGTAAGAATGCAGTTCGAAAACAACGCTTCTTGGATAATTTCCGTATTGTTCGTGAGAAACTAAAGGACTTGAAAGATCGTGATTATAAGCGTCTTTTACAACCTTGTGTTGATGGAAACGAGATTATGGAGATGTTTAATTTGAAACCAAGTAGGGAGGTCGGTTTATTAAAACAAACACTGAAAGATGCCGTACTTGACAATAGAGTCCCTAATGAACGTGAACCACTTTTAGCTTTGTTGAGAGAAAAGGCAAGGGAACTTGGTTTGATATAGCCAATTATTGTTAAAAAAGAAGCTATGAACAGAGTTGAATTAAATAATAATATGTAAATTTGCACACTGAAAACTATGATGATATATCATCGTTTTCAGTGTGCTTTACTTTCATAGTAAATTAACTTACTGTATGCAGGTTAAACTTTAGTTTGTCCTGTTGAATTAAGATAAACAAAGAATATATATTAAATAAGTATGAAGAAAAAAAGTATCTTATTGTCTGCTATAGCAGCAATGGTCTTGTTACTTACCAGTTGTGGTGGAGGAAAACAAAGCCTTCCAACAAGCGATGAGTATCCAGTAATTACAATTGGTGCAGCCAATGCACAGTTGAAGACGACATTCCCAGCAACCATTAAGGGTGTGCAGGATGTTGAGGTACGTCCAAAAGTTAGTGGTTTTATCACAAAACTTTATGTACATGAAGGTGAGTATGTTCGTGCAGGACAGGTGCTCTTCGTGGTAGATAACTCTACTTATCAGGCTGCTGTTCGTCAGGCTGAAGCTCAAGTCGTATCAGCACAGAGTGGTGTTGCAGGTGCTCAGGCTCGTGTTGTTCAGGCTAATGCAAGTCTGAATTCAGCCAATGCGCAGGCTGCAACTTCACGATTGACTTATAGTAACAGTAAGAACCTTTATAATAATAAGGTAATAGGTGAGTACGAGTTGGAATCAGCAAAGAATGCGTATGAGACTGCCCAGGCTGCTGTTAGCCAAGCACAGAGTGGCGTAGCATCTGCTAATGCAGCAGTAACACAGGCGCATGCAGCTGTTCGTCAGGCTCAGGCAATGCTCGCAACAGCTAAAGATAACCTCGGTTTCTGCTATGTGAAGAGTCCTGCATCTGGTTATGTGGGTAGTCTTCCTTATAAGGAGGGTGCTTTGGTTAGCGCATCTTCAGCACAGCCTGTCACCACAGTGAGCAACACTTCTTCTATAGAAGTCTACTTCTCAATGACAGAGTCAGATGTCTTAAAGCTCAGCCGTACTAATAATGGTTTGGCTAATGCTATCAAGTCTTTCCCAAGTGTAAGTTTGATGTTAGCTGATGGTACAACTTATAACCATGAAGGTGTAGTTGTTAAAACCAGTGGTATTATAGATGCAACAACTGGTACAGTGAGTGTTATTGCTCGTTTCCCTAACCCAGAGCATTTGTTGAAGAGTGGTGGTAGTGGTCAGATTGTTATCGCAAAGAATAACAACCGTGCTTTGTTGGTACCACAGGAAGCTACTGTACAGGTTCAAGATAAGATCTTTGTATATAAGGTTGATGGTGATAGTAAGGTACATTATACCGAGATAACTGTCGACCCACAGAATGATGGCATCAATTATATTGTTACAAGTGGTCTTAAAATGGGCGACCGTATTGTGAGCAAGGGCCTTTCAAGTCTTGAGGATGGCGCAAAGATAACAGCACTTACACCTGCAGAGTATGATAAAGCCATTGAGAAATCAGAGAAACTGGGCGAGAACCAAGGTTCAGCATCAGGCTTCCTCAAAGCTATGAAGGGAGAAGATAAGTAAGTGATGGGTGATAGGTGTTGAATGATGGGTGATGATGAATTGCTTACCCCATTCGATATTTATAAGCCCTAAATAAACAATTAGGTATTATGACATTTACGAATTTTATCAAACGACCGGTATTGTCAACGGTTATATCAATCTTCTTTGTACTCTTGGGTATCATTGGATTGATATCACTGCCTATTGAACAATATCCGAATATTGCACCTCCTACGATTTCTATTCAGACATTTTATCAAGGAGCTGATGCACAGACCGTATTGAATTCAGTTATCACACCATTGGAGGAGAGTATCAATGGTGTTGAGAACATGACCTATATGGAGTCAACAGCAACCAATGCTGGTATGGCTATGATTACTGTTTACTTCAAGCAGGGTGCAGACCCTAATATGGCAGCTGTCAATGTACAGAACCGTGTGTCACAAGCACAGGCGTTGTTGCCAGCAGAAGTAACACGTGTGGGTGTGACGGTGTCAAAGCGTCAGAGCTCAAATGTGGTGATGTATTCTCTTACAACAGATGATGGACGATATGATGATGAGTTCTTGACGAACTATAACAATATCAATATCGTGCCAATGTTGAAGCGTATCAATGGTGTCGGTGACGTACAGACACCAGGTATGAAGACTTACTCTATGCGTATCTGGCTATATCCAGATAAGATGAAGCAGCATAAACTTGTCCCATCAGATGTATCTATGGCTTTGGCAGAGCAGAATATTGAGGCTGCACCGGGTTCATTTGGTGAGCAGAGCAATCAGAAGTTTGAGTATACCATGCGTTATAAGGGACGTCTAAAGACTCCAGAGGAGTATGGCAATATCATTATTTCAAGCAATACCAATGGTCAGACAGTTCACTTGCGCGATGTAGCAAAGGTAGAGTTAGGTGGTCTGAAGTATTCAGTTATGATGAAGAACAACAGCCGTCCAGCTGTTATTGGTATGGTTAATCAGGTTGCTGGTTCAAATGCTACACAGATTGCAGATGATGTGAAGACTGCCTTGGCTGATGCTCAGAAGCAGATGCCTCCAGGCATGAAAGTTACAATTGAGCTGGATGTAACAGAGTTCCTCTTTGCTTCAATCGAAGAGGTAGTCTTTACATTGTTTATAACTCTTTTATTGGTATTTTTCGTTGTGTATATCTTCTTGCAGGACATTCGTTCAACGTTAATTCCAATGATTGCAGTACCAGTGGCATTGATAGGTACCTTCTTCTTCCTTTGGGTATTTGGTTTCTCTATCAACTTGCTAACCCTTTCGGCATTGTTGTTGGCGATTGCGATTGTAGTCGACGATGCCATTGTGGTCGTTGAGGCTGTACATGCAAAACTCGACTTAGGTTATAAGAGTGCGTTGACAGCTGCTATTGATGCGATGAATGAAATCTCTGGTGCTATTATCTCTATTACTCTGGTGATGGCAGCCGTATTCGTTCCAGTATCATTTATGGGTGGAACCTCTGGTACATTCTATCGTGAGTTCGGTGTGACGATGGCTGTGTCTATCGTTATCTCTGCTTTGAACGCTTTGACATTGTCTCCTGCGCTTTGTGCTATCTTCTTGAAGCCACATAGTAAGGACGAGCATAAGAAGTTGTCACGTGTTGACCGTTTCCACATGGCTTTCAATACGCAGTATGACAAGATTAATACTAAGTATCAGAAGGTTGTTGAGAAGATCATCAACCATCGTTGGATTTCCAGTCTTGCGGTTATATTAGGTATTGTTGCACTTGTTGTAACAATGAAATTCACGCAGACTGGTCTTGTTCCAAATGAGGATACAGGTACGTTGTTTGCAATGATTAGTTTGCCACCGGGTACATCACAGGTAGAGACCCAAAAGGTAACTGATCAAGTTGATAAGATGTTGGCAAGTAACCCATATATCGAACGTCGTGAGCAAATTGTTGGTTACAACTTCATGGCAGGACAGGGTTCTAACCAGTCAACCTTTATTATCAAGTTAAAACCATTTGCCGAGCGTAAGTATGGAATGATAGATCGCATTAAGTCTGTCTTTGATGGCGCAGGTATAGCCGGTTTGTTCATCGACCCTACATCATCTAATATGATTTTGGGTATGATTTACAAGCAGACAGCAAGTATCAAGGGTGCACAGATTATTGCTTTTGGATCACCAATGATTCCTGGTTATGGACTCACAAATG
>ERZ773027.1883-NODE-1883-length-10711-cov-9.108202_pt1 | contig 10711 bp, 6 predicted proteins | sample MGYA00511032_ERZ773027 | MGnify/ENA primary metagenome ERZ773027 (study PRJEB29015, sample SAMEA2738138) | human oral metagenome | biome: human oral; feature: human-associated habitat; material: saliva | place: China | collected 2190 ... | reverse complement strand
CAAGTTTTTGGAGGCAGAAGATGTCCTTTACAGCAAGGTCTATAGCAAATCTAAAAGATTCCATCGATATTGTTGATGTAATTTCAAGGCGTATCAGTCTGAAACGGGCAGGAAGCAATTATAAAGGCGTTTGTCCATTTCACAATGAAAAGACGCCTTCTTTTGTTGTCTCAGAAGCAAAGCAGATTTTTACCTGCTTTGGATGCGGGGCTTCAGGAGATGCGATAGAGTTTGTCAAAAGATATAATAATCTTGAGTTCAACGATGCTATAAGGCAACTTGCTAGTGAATACGGAATTGAAATGGAAGAAAATAGAGGTTACGGCGAGGATCTAGAGATTTATTATAATATCAATAGAGATGCGGCACTATTTTTCTACAAGGCTTTTACCGAGAAGGCTAACAAAGGTTATTCATACATGAAGAGGCGAGGGATAAGGCCTGAGATACTCAAGAAATTTGGAATAGGTTATGCTGATGAGTCATGGAATAGCCTTTACGAGCATCTTACCCAAAAGGGTTATCCTGTTGATAAACTAATAGAAGTCGGGCTTGTTTCAGAATCTAAGGGAAGATATTACGATAAGTTTAGAAACAGAGTTATTTTTCCGATAATCAATACGGCAGGCAAGGTCATAGGCTTCGGAGGGCGTGCCATAGATCCAAATGACAATCCTAAGTATTTAAACTCACCAGAAAGTAAGGTTTTTCGTAAAAAGAACAATCTCTACGGGCTCAATTTATCAAGGGCTTCGGTGGGCAAAGAAGGGTTTATAATACTTGTAGAAGGGTATATGGATACTATAAGTCTTTATCAAGGCGGAATAACAAATGTAGTTGCATCGCTAGGAACTGCTTTGACAGAGAATCAATCACACCTAATAAAGAGATATACTAAGGACGTTGTTCTCTCATATGACTCAGATAGCGCAGGCGTTGCAGCAGCACTAAGAGGAATGGAGATACTTCATAACGATGGTCTCAAGGTGAGAATCATAAAAATCAGTGGTGGAAAAGATCCTGATGAGCTTATTAGAAACGAAGGCAGGGATGCCTTTAGAAAGCTTGTAGAAAATGCACTTTCCTTTGGAGACTACAAGTTAAACTACATAAAATCCAAATACAATCTTAATGATGATGATTCGCGTATAGAATGCATCAAAGAAATTGCAGATAGTCTATCAAAGCTTGGCGCTGTAGAACAGGATATATATATCAAAAAGGTGTCAAAAGAGCTATCTGTATCTGAGGCGGCACTGCGAATGGAGATAAACAACTCTACGAGTAATGCAGAGCAGCTGCAGCGCAGGAGCGAAAACAATACAGAACCACTTGAGGCGCTAAGCTCTATAGAGAAGAATTGTCTTAGATTGATTACCCGAAATGAAAGCTATATCCAAAGAGTAGACGATAACATTGAGATGTTAACTACTACTTTGGCATTAAATATTTTCTCGGCTATAAAACAACAATTTGCTGAGAATGGACAGCTAGATGTCAACTCACTTATCGACTCACTCGATGATAATGAAACAAAAGCACTAGTGGATGTTATAGAAACGATTCCAATAGATGGCGAGGAAGAAATGATATTTGAGGACTGCAAGCGACGATATAAGCAAGAAAAATTGCGAAGTGAGCAGGAACAGGTTATTGCTATGCTCAGCATGCTAGATGAAGAGGAGAACTCTCAGAAAAGGCAAAATGAGCTGATGCTAAGACTAAAACAAATTCAAGACGAAATCAGTGAAATTTGAAAGGACCAAGAAGCACATGAGCGTTAAAGAAATCGAAGATACTAAAGTACAGGAATTCAAAGCAGAAGAACTAAGCAATCTTCCGCCAGAACAACTAAAAATTGAACTTATTAAACGTCTTGAGGAAAAGGGCAAATCAAACGACAATCGTTTGACATATATAGATGTTTCCGACTATCTGGAACATTTTGAACTAGATAAGACTGTAATCGATGAAATCTACGATACTCTGCTTACAAATGACATTGAGATAGAAAATTTCACCGAGGATTTTTCTATGCTAATGAATATTGAAGATGATGCAGAAGATGAAGATGATGGCGTTGTCCTCGATAAGGATGGTAGCATTGACGTTGATGCAACAGTTCCTAAGGGAATTTCAGTTGATGACCCTGTGCGTATGTATCTTAAGGAAATAGGTAAGGTTCCGCTACTTACAGCTGATGAGGAGATTGAACTTGCTAAGCGCATGGAAGAAGGCGATGAGTACGCTAAGATGAAGCTTTGTGAGGCTAATCTAAGGCTTGTTGTAAGTATTGCAAAAAGATATGTGGGCAGAGGCATGCTCTTCCTCGATTTGATTCAGGAGGGTAATCTTGGACTTATCAAGGCAGTCGATAAATTTGACTACCGCAAGGGATATAAGTTCTCAACATATGCGACATGGTGGATTCGTCAGGCTATAACAAGATCAATCGCAGACCAGGCAAGAACAATCAGAATACCAGTTCACATGGTTGAGACTATAAACAAGCTCATAAGAGTATCAAGACAGCTACTTCAGACATACGGAAGAGAGCCATCTCCAGAGGAAATTGCAAAGGAAATGGGAATCACTGTTGATAAAGTAAGAGAGATTCAAAAGATAGCACAGGAGCCAGTTTCACTAGAAACTCCTATAGGAGAGGAAGAGGATAGCCATCTTGGAGACTTTATTCCAGACGATGATGTTCCAGCACCAGCAGAGGCTGCTGCATTTTCAATGCTAAAGGAGCAACTCGTTGAGGTTCTTGACACTCTTACAGATAGAGAGCAGAAGGTCCTAAAGCTTAGATTTGGTCTAGATGATGGTCGTTCAAGAACTCTAGAAGAGGTTGGTAAGGAATTTGACGTTACACGTGAGCGTATCAGACAGATAGAGGCTAAAGCACTTCGTAAACTTAGACATCCTAGCAGAAGCAAGAAGCTAAAGGATTATTTGGAGTAAGCTATGATTAAGCTAAGTGAAAGGCTTGAGTGTATAGCAAATAGGATAGATAAGGGTGAGACTGTTGCAGACATCGGAACTGATCACGGCTATCTTCCTATATACCTTTGGAAGAATAAAATTTCTCCTAAGGTTATTATGGCAGATATAAGCAAAGGCTCACTTCAGAAAGCAAAGGATAACTGCAAGCTCAGTCAGCCTGATTTCGATTTTGATTGCAGGCTTGGAGATGGTCTTGAGGTATTACAGCCATACGAGGTTGATACTGTTGTAATGGCAGGAATGGGGGCTCTTCTAATAATAGAAATGCTCGAGTGGGATATCATCAAAACGAGAACCTACAAGAAATTCATACTGCAGCCAAGAAATAATCTAGGTAAATTAGTCAAATGGCTAAAAGACAATAGATTTGATATCACTAATTATGACCTTGTAAAAGAGGGAAAACGCATCTGCGAAATTCTTACTGTATGCACAGAATCTGCGGGTGAAAATTTTGATAAAAGCTCTTGTAATTCTGAGCCTGAACTAGAACTGGATAGCGCAGAATATGATTTTCCTGATCTTTTACTTGAGCATAGAAATAAATATAGCTTAGAGTATATCGACTTACACCTGCAGAAGGAAAATTTTATTTTAGATAATATAAAGATGAGCAGTGATTGTGAGAACAATCCTAATCTTAAGAGACGTCTTGAGAGAAAGAAAAGACTTGAGGAGCTTAAGGCTAGGTTGCTAGAGGTGACTGATGAAGCTTAAAGAAATATTTACATACCTAGATGATATTTTTCCAATAGAAGCAGCTGAGGAATGGGATAATTCAGGAACTCAGCTTGCTTTGAGTGATGAATGTAAGAAGGTTATGGCTGTTATTGAGATAACTGAAAGTCTTGTAGATGAGGCAATAGAAAGTGATGTTGATCTAATTATTACGCATCATCCTTTGTTCTTCTCAAACCTAAAGTCGCTATCAAAGGATGACCCTATGGGAAGAATAATTATTAAGCTCATCCAAAATAATATCAGTGTTTATTCGGCGCATACTTCTTGTGATCTAGCTGATGGAGGGCTTAACGATTACTTTGGTAGAGCCATCGAAGCCGAAGATATTGTATCCATCCCTGAGATAAACAATTACTGTCGCTTTGGAAAACTTCCTCATGCAATGACTTTGAGTGAACTATGCGAGTACCTATCTATCAAATTATCTATTCCAAGAGAAATTGTAAGGTACACTGGAGAAGATAAACATATGGTTCACAAAATAGCTTGGTGCACCGGCTCAGGGGCTGACTTTGTCTTCGACGCATACAGGATAGATATTGATGCGTATGTCACAGGAGATGTAAAGCATCATAGCGCTAGAGATGCTGAACTTGCTGGTTTTAATTTGATAGATGTAAGCCACTACGGTAGTGAATACATCTTTGCTGATTTAGTCATAGAAAAGCTAAAAGATAAAATCGAAATAATTGCTAGTGCAACATGTAAAAGTCCGTTTAAGGTATTATAGAAATCAACATTTTAATTTAATAGCTTATTTTCAAAGCAAAAGAAATAACTTGAAATAACGAAATAGTCTTGAACTTTCAAAAATAATATGATAGACTTTTAGAGTACTCGAATTTAGAAAATTGTTAGAGGCATAAACAACACAATATCAAGCAAGAATTATCAATGTTAAATTCTAAGCTGTGTTGCCATAGCAATTTTTTTTAATCGATGGTTAGCCTTGACTAACTATCACAAAACCATATATTAAAGTTTGACAATAAATAATCTTAGATTAAATTTTATTGACGAAGATGAAGACTTTATAATATTGCAGAGGAAATGTTTTGAAACAGCTTACAAAAATTGATTTTAATCTTGGGTTTACATATAAGGAGAGGCGCAGACCTTCACTTATAAATGTGGAAGGATGTATTGATGCGGGGCAATTTATTGTTTTGTGTGGATGCAGCGGTTGTGGTAAATCTACACTTTTAAGATGTATCAATCATTTAATTCCCGAATTCTATGAGGGGGAGCTTGCTGGAGTTTGCCTGATAGATGGTAATGATATATCTGGTCAAAGCATCGGAGATGTTGGAAAACAGGTTGCATCTGTATTTCAAGATCCAAGATCGCAGTTTTTTACAGTAAATAGCTCTTCTGAAGTAGCATTTGGATTAGAAAACTTTGGACTATCGCATGATGAAATCGTTGATCGTGTTAACACTGGGTTTAGAAAATTTGGCTTAGAATATTTAAAAGATAGGGCAGTATTTGAACTATCAAGTGGAGAAAGACAGCTTGTAGCAATTCTATCTGCCTGGGCACTTGATACAAATATTATAGTTATGGATGAACCTACAGCTAACCTCGATCAAAGAGCGATAGCTAAGCTTTCAGATATGCTATCAGAGCTAAAGGCTGAGGGTAAGACGATTATTGTAAGCGAACATAGATTATATTATTTAGCAGATCTTGCGGATGAATATTGGTATATAGACTCAGGGGAAATTGTTAAATGCTATAAATCAAAGGAAATGCTTCAGCTAACAGAAGGTGAGCTAGCTTGTATGGGACTTCGCATGCCAGAGCTAAAAAATCTTAGTATAAATCATATTGATTCTTTACATGATAATGATGATAAAGAACATATGCTTACATGTGAGAATGTAGCATTTAGATATAGAGGTGCTAAAAATAACACATTAAAATCTGCGAGCATTGAACTTAAAGCAGGAGAAGCTTTAGCCATTGCTGGTCCTAACGGAAACGGAAAGACAACACTTGGCAAGATTTTATGTGGAATTTATAAAGCTTCATATGGAAAGATTTCTTTTGATGGTATAGCACTAAAATCAAAGGAATTACAGAGTAAGAGCATTTTTATTATGCAGGAAGCAGAATTCCAATTCTTTACAAACTCTGTATGGAATGAATTGAAATATGGTAAAAATATAAATCCAAGTCTTGAAGCTGAAATGGAAAAAATGCTAAGACTTTCAGGACTGTGGGAGCTGAGGAACAGACATCCGTTCACCTTATCTGGAGGTCAGATGCAAAAGCTTGTTCTTCTTTTAGCGTATTTTTCAAATAAAAATATAATTGTACTTGATGAGCCAACGGCAGGACTTGACGGTCGCTCGCTAAATACATGCATAACAATTATCAATGAGATGAAAAAGGACAAAATTGTTCTTATAATTACTCATGACATAGAGCTTATAGCAGGTGCATGCAGAAGCTGCGTTTGGCTAGAAGATGGAAGCTTGCGTGATAACTTTACTCTTGATTCTGATGAATCACTTCGTAAATTTTGCATATATAGAGATGAAAGATTAAAGGCAGTAACAAATGAATATGCGGTGTCTAGTATAAAACATAGTTTTGACCCGCGTATTAAACTTGTAATTGCCTTATTTTGTTGTGCAACAAGTGTCTTTGTTAGCACTCCACTAGTAACTGCAATGTTCGTAGCTGGAATGTTAATTAATCTTTATGAGCGCAATATCAAATCCTCGCTATGTTATGGTGTAGTTTATGCAGCTTTACTATTTGCGTTTATTGGATTTCCAAACCTAGTGACTGCTTTGCTAGTAAATGTCATACCGAGGTTTTTAGTAATAGGAGAATTTGTTTCTGCCTTAATAAGCAATGATGGAGGCGATAAGATGATAACAGCATTCAGGTATATGCATATGCCTGAAAGAGCGATAATGATTTTTGCTGTTATGTTTAGGTTTGTACCAGTGATGAGTAAAGATCTATCACTTATGAGGCAATCAGTACATACTAGAGGATTTTTTAAGACTCTACGAGAAAAAGTAGTGGCTTTTCCAGAGTATATGGAAATTATTATAGCACCGTTAATGCTTAGAGTAATTCGAATAGCTGAATCTCTTTCTGCATCGGCAGAAACTCGAGGAATCTCATTGCCCTGGCGTAGACAGTCATATACGTCTCTCAAAATTAAAATGTCTGATGTATTGATTTTCCTTGCTGTACTTTCTTTGATATGTTTTGGCTTTTTCTACCCTAGAATAGTTAATCTGTTCTAAGCAGTTTAGTAGCCGTAATCACATATTACTTTAATTTTAATTTATGAGAGGAGTTTGCTATGGAATCTAATAGGCTCAAGACAAAGGACATAATAACTGTTGTGCTTTTGTCATTAATTAACATTGTAATATTTATGTCAGGAACCTTCCTTTATGCCACACCAATAACGGTGCTACTAATGCCGATATATTATGCATTATTAGAAGGTATGGTGGTTTTCACAATAGGTGTTAAAGTACGCAAGAGAGGTGCTATGTTCATCTATTGCATGATTCAAGGAATTGTCGGATTCTATCTCCCGTATACGCTTACATATATTTTGATGGGAATTATATCAGAAATCATTCTTTCAAAAACTGGTTATGATAATACTAAGGGGCTGACAGTAAGCTATATATTGCAGCAAGTAGGACTGTGCTTTGGAAGCACTGTGTATCCTTATGTTTTTGCTCTCAAAAAGACGATGGAAATGATGAGCGTAAAAGAGTCTGAAAATCTAAAATATGTTATGACACATGCGGGAAGTTCAATAATGAACTGGGGATGGATTGTTTTGATGATAGCTACAGCAGCTATAGCATTTATAGGTTCGCTTCTGGGAAAGAGAGTAGTTAGGAAACATATAATTAAAGCTGAAGGAGCTTGCGAGGATGAAAACTGAAGATAATAAAAGAAAAGAATCAGCATCTTTCTTTAAGGAGCTTGGAGGCTTCATGCGTCCATACAGGCTTGGCTATACACTATCTGTGCTTATAAGTACGCTTTCTGTTTTGCTTAACATAGGAGCATATATGCTTGCGGGAAGCATAGTAGTTGAACTGTTTTCATCTACAGTTAACTGGAGCAATATTGTTAGTCTTGGGGTTCTACTTGCTATATGTAAGCTTGGAAGTGGTATTGCAATGAATCTATCTACTTGGCTTTCGCATAAAGCTGCATTTAATACATTGAAAGATATTCGTAATGCACTTGTAGAGAAGATGCTTAGACTTCCACTTGGATACTTCGAGGAAAATGGTAGCGGAAGATTAAAGACTATGCTAGTTGATAATATCGAAGGAATAGAGAAAACGCTCGCTCATATGTTACCTGAGATGACGGGTAATCTTGCAGGTCCAATAGTGCTAATTATATGGATGTATTTCATTGATTGGAGAGTTGCTCTTGCAATGTCTATATGGATTTTGATTGGATTTTCTGTCACCATGGGTATGATGCGAGGCTATGAAGAGAAATTCCAAGGTCAAATTAAAGCATCAAAGACAATGAACCAAGCAATTGTAGAATTCGTAAACGGTATTGAAGTTATCAAAAATTTTGGTAGAACTGAAGAGAGTTATAGCAAGTATATAGATGCAATTAAGGGTCATGCAGATTACAATGTGCACTGGATGAAAGAAACGCAGATATTTTCATCATTAGGCATGGCAATTGCACCATTTTCGATATTTCCAGTGCTTATCTCAGGATTGATATTCTGGAATAAGGGAAGCCTTGAAACACCGATGTTTTTTCTCCTAATGATATTATCCTTTGGAATTTTTTCACCACTTATGACTGCTATGACATATGTTGACCAGACAGCTCAGATGGGAACATATGCTAAGGAAATCAGAGATTTACTTAATTACCACGAGCTTCAAAGAGGTGATAGAACAAAATTTGATAATAGCGATATTGAGTTCAAGGATGTTAGCTTTTCCTACGGTAAGGAAGCTCACGATGTCTCAAATACAAATGCAGTTGAAGTAGATAAGAAGGCCGTTGATAATGTTTCTTTAAAAATAAAAGATGGTAGCATGATAGCTTTTGTTGGGCCTTCTGGAAGCGGTAAATCTACATTAGGAAAACTAATTGCAGGGTATTGGGATCCTAATGAAGGTAGCATAGCAATAGGTGGGCACGATATGAAGGAGTATTCACAAGAAGCTCTTAATGCTGAAATTGCTTTCGTAGACCAAGACACTTTCTTATTTGATAAATCGATAAGGGATAATATACGCCTTGGTAATCTAAATGCTTCAAATGATGAGGTTGAAGAAGCTGCTAAGAAGGCGGGGTGCCACGAATTCATTTTGGCACTTCCTAATGGATATGAAACAATGGCAGGAGCAGCAGGAGGAAGCCTATCTGGCGGAGAAAGGCAGAGAATTACAATTGCAAGAGCAATGATGAAGAATGCACCAATAATGATTCTTGATGAGGCTACATCTAGCTCTGACCCTGAAAATGAAGCGTCAATACAAGAGTCGTTGTCTGCTGCAGCCAGAGGTAAAACTTTGATTGTTATAGCCCATAGACTGATGACTGTTAAAAATGCTGATCAAATAGCCTATATAGAGGACGGACGTATTAAAAAGATGGGTAGGCATGAAGAGCTGATGGAATCGTGTGATGATTACAGAATGATGTGGGAACTTTCAGAGGAAGATCAAAGCTCAATTGCAGGAGGTCTGAAATGATTAAGACGATTAAAACACTCTGGGCATTTAGTGAGCATGAGCATAAAACATTTGTTATCACTTTGATAATGTCTCTTGTTCGTGCATTCGTTGGTGTTACACAGTTTATAGCTATAATGCTTGCAGTAGACGTTATAATAAATGATGCTAAAGCAGGACCAGCGATTACAAAAATTGTTATTTTAGCTGTGTTATGTGCAGTTGGTAGCTTTGCTACATCGTTTTATGAGCATTCGGGAAGTGTGGCTGTTGGCTTTTATATGACATCAGACAAGCGTATTGGGCTAGGTGATTTTTTGAAGAGACTTCCGCTTGGTTTCTTTAGTGATAATACATCAGGCGAAATTGTAGCAACACTTACAACTACCTTAAGTGGCATTGAGACTGGTGCAGCTATGGCTATGATTACTACGGTATCAGGGATTTTTAGCTCATTTGCAATGTTTGTTGCAGTTTGCTTTTATGAGTGGCATGTAGGTGTTATCACTGGGATTGGTATGGCTGTGTATCTTCTAACTGTGGATCTTCAAATGAGAGTATCTGAGAAGAACGCTCCATTCTTACAAAAAGCACAGAGTAAACTAGCCGCAGCAACCTTGACCTTTCTTCAAGGAATTAAAGTTACAAAAACCTTTAGTGTAAAGGAAGGAAATGACGAGCTTAATGAAGCTATCAAGGGGAGCAAGGATGCCAATATTAATTTGACAAACAGGACAATGCCATCACAGTTTTTGAGCAGGCTTGTCATAGCAATATTTGAGATTTTGATAATTGCATGCGCTCTTTGGCAGCATTATGAAGGGAATATATCACTTGTAAAAACAATAATGCTACTTGTGTTTAGTTTTGTAGTGTATGTTTCACTCAATCAGGCAGGATCAGTACTTTCAATGATAGGCCTTTTGGATAGTGGACTAAAGGCAATTGGTGAAGTGGAAGCATCTGAACAGATGAGCTGGAGCGACAAGCCCTTACCTATGGGAAATAATGAAATTTCACTTGAATCTGTTAGTTTTTCATACGGAAACAATGAAGTATTACACAATGTGTCTGCAACAATCAAAGAAAACTCTTTGACTGCAATAATTGGACCTTCTGGCTCAGGTAAGACAACCTTGTGTGAACTAATACCGAGATTTCACGATATAGATAGTGGAAGCATCAAAATAGGAGGCGTAGACATCAGAGATGCAGACTATGAGGAACTTATGAAAAGAATAAGCATAGTGTTCCAA
>ERZ773027.1881-NODE-1881-length-10730-cov-9.137237_pt1 | contig 10730 bp, 5 predicted proteins | sample MGYA00511032_ERZ773027 | MGnify/ENA primary metagenome ERZ773027 (study PRJEB29015, sample SAMEA2738138) | human oral metagenome | biome: human oral; feature: human-associated habitat; material: saliva | place: China | collected 2190 ... | reverse complement strand
TTTCCAAGAAAAACGTGACCCAGACTACCAAGGGCTATAATTACTTGTCTATCGGGAATGACATCTACCTCTACACAGGTGTGACGTCGGCTAATGCGGATGAAAGTAATCTTGGTTTCATTCTTGAAAATATGCGAACAGGAGAAATCACTAAGTATAGCTTGGCTTCTGCGACAGAAGAATCAGCCCGTGAATCAGCAGAAGGTGCTGTTCAGGAGAAATCCTACAAGGCGACCTTCCCAATCCTCATCAACCTCAATGACAAGCCTCTCTACATCATGGGCTTGAAGGACAATGCTGGTTTGGTCAAAGAGTACGCTTTGGTAGACGCAGTCGAGTACCAAAATGTTATCGTAGCTACGACAGTGGAAGAGCTACTCAGCAAGTACGCCAATAAAAACGACCTTGAAATTGATAATGAAACCACAGAAAGCATCAAGGGTGTGGTAGCAGACCTCAAATCAGCTGTTATCAAGGGAGACACCGTCTACTTCTTTAAAGTTGATGGCAAGATTTACAAGGTTAAGGCCTCAGTATCAGATGACCTTCCTTACCTTGAAAATGGTAAAACCTTTGAAGGTCAAGTAGGAAAAGACAATTATCTCAAGAACTTTAAGCTAAAGTAAGAACGGCTTTATTTAAGAAGTGTATGTTATAATAAGGGAATTTAAAGACTAATGGAGGACAACAAATGGGTTTTTATGTGATGCTTGCTTCAATGCTACTCGGACTGCTCGCTTTGAAGATAGGTTTTTCTCAGTTCAAGGAGAAAAAAGATAAATTCTTATCTATCTTAACAAGCTTAGCTGGCACAGCCCTTGTTCTCGTGGCTGTCTGGTTAGGATGGCCAAAATAAATAGAGAAGCCTCGATCAAACCGAGGTTTTTCAGATGAATTTCTTGGTAGTAGCTAAAAAATATGCTACACTATCAATATGAAAATTTTAATTCCAACAGCAAAAGAAATGAATACAGACTTGCCGAGTATCGAGGCAACTCCTTTAAGACCAGAAAGTCAGGCCGTGCTGGTTGCCTTGGCTCTCTATTCTGCTAGTCAATTGGAGAGTTTTTACAAAGTTTCAGCTGAGAAGGCTGCGGAAGAATTTCAACATATCCAAGCTTTAAAAAAACAAACAGCTCAACACTATCCAGCCTTGAAACTTTTTGATGGGCTGATGTATCGCCATATCAAGCGAGATAAGTTAACCGAGGCAGAACAAGCCTATCTTGAAAGTCATGTCTTCATTACCTCGGCTTTGTACGGTGTCATTCCAGCCTTGTCACCCATAGCCCCTCACCGTTTGGATTTTTTGATGAAATTAAAAGTCGCTGGTAAGACTTTGAAGAGCCATTGGAAGCAAGCCTATGATGAAGCTGTGATGCAGGAAGAAGTGATTTTTTCTCTCTTGTCATCCGAGTTTGAGACCGTATTTTCTAAGGAAATTAGAGAAAAGATGGTGACCTTCAAATTCATGGAGGATAGAGATGGGCAGCTGAAGATTCATTCAACTATTTCTAAGAAAGCGCGCGGGGCCTTTCTAACAGCTTTAATAGAAAATCAAGTACAGACGGTGGAGGAAGCTCGTCGCTTAAGCTTTGCAGGATTTGCCTACCGAGAAGATTTGTCCCAAAAACAAGAGTTAGTCTTTGTTAAAAAGGCTTAAAAAATAAATTTGAAAAATGGAAACTCAGCAATGAATAGATTGCTGAGTTTTTTCTTCACTTATAAATTATTGGATATATGAATTTCATTAGATACTGAGTTTAAGTGATTTACTAGTTCCATAAGGGAAAGATGGTTTCGGCACATAAACTTCTTAGTGATGCCTGGAATATAGAAATTTGACACGATGATATCGTAATCTGTCTGATTTAAAATTTCAGGGCTTGTTTGCAGTTGGTCCCAAATATCGAAAGTAAAACGATTATTACAGTAATAGGAAAGCATATCCATCAAGGTAAGGGATAGGGCATGGTCAAAGTTACTGATAATCAACACCTTGATAGGAGGTCGATTGGCTAATAATTGAGTAGTGATATTTTCTGCATGGGTGAAGAGGGTGTACATCAAGTGTTCCAACTGTTCAGGATGGTCATGCTGTCCAATTGCCTGACGATATTGTGCCAGTTCTTGACGAGCACTTTCCATAAAGTCTGGGAAATAGACTTTGAACTTTTCTAGTGTAATTCTCTTTTGCTCAAATAAGAGTGGTGTTGAAAAGGTTTCCTGTCTTTCAAAATAAGCTGTATTGTGCAGGTGCCAAATGAGTTCATCATGATTAGCAAATTTAATATTAAATGCTTTAGATAATCGTTCCAAAATTTGGCTTAATAATTGATAAGAACAGCGAGATTCATCATTTTTATTTAGAGAATCAAAGAATTGCTGTGGATCTAGAAAAATATCATTTTGAAGAAAGGAAATGAAAATTTGGGCCACAATATCTGGAGTCATTTCCAGTCCAAATTGTTGAGAGAAGTATGCAAGCTTGTCCTCAAAATCTGGTAAATTCATTAAAACAGGATAGTAGTCTTGGTAAAAATGATTCGGTAAATCAATGAAATGTCCATTTTTTACTCGATGAATATTAATTGCGAGCATCAGCTTATACATTCTATAGATTGCAAATCGCATTGGGTAATTTGTGGATTTATAGAAGTAGTCAGCGAACTCTGTTATGACTTTTTCAGAAATATCTGGGAAAGGCCAGTCTAGAAAATAATACCGTTCTGAAAAGTATTGGGCATAAAAATAGCGAATATCGATTTCATTTCCATTCAGGGATGTTGGAGTAAAAGACAGTTCAATTTGGAATTGTTTCGAGAGAATGGTGGTGATTCGATTTCCTAAGCGATAAAGATTGGCATTACTAGAATGCAGTTTTTCTACAGTTCGGTAAATAGGCAATCCTTCGTTAAAAAACATATATTCTAATAACTGAAAAGATTGGGAATGACTGAGGAAATAAATATAAATATCTTCTATACTTGCCGCTGTATCTAGATTTAGCATAATGCCATTGATAGAAGATTGAATTTTGAAAGTTGGGAATGCTGTTCGTAGTTCGTTTAAGTCATTTTTCAGGATACGCTCGGTGCATTCTAAAGTTTGTGCTAACTCGTTTAGACGTATCCAATCTCGTTTCTGAATGAGTATTTCAAGTAGTCGTAATTGTCGTTGTTCCTTTGTAGATAATAGAGATCTCATAGGGTTCTATCCTCCTAAGCTCATTATATCATAGTCTATAATAAAAATGCTAATATTGATATTGTTAAGATGGAGAATGATCCGATTTGATCTTAAAACAATATTTATGAAGCGAATATAGGAGAGCAATTAAATGTTAATGGAATATTTGTATTGATTTTCCGATTACATTTTTACCTCTATATTATTTTTCTGTACCATTTGTACCAAAATATGAGAATCATTTTTTTGTCAGTAAATTCACTTTGATTAGAACAATTTAAATGAATCTTGAGGGAAAAAACACTATATATTAATTTGTAAAACTATATTGAATTATATATAAAATAGATGTAAATTGTATAGTATAAAATTATATTGAGGTAAAGAATATGAAACAGGCACAGAGAAAATCATTTAATTGGTATAAAATGCAACAACGTTTCTCTATTCGCAAGTATCACTTTGGGGCAGCTAGTGTACTGCTCGGGACAGCCTTAGTCTTGGGAACTGCTGTCAATACGCAAGCAGTACAAGCAGAGGAACACAATCCTGAGGCAACTAACAGTGTTTCTGTTGATAAGATAGCAGAAACTACTAAACCAGCAGAAGTTTCTACAGCTAAGAAAGAAACTACTTACGCAGCTCCAACTGTTATTAATCCAGTAGAGGTGACTCCAGCTAAATCTGAAGCTGTTAAGGCAACTGTAGAAAAGGTTGAAGAACCTAAAGTGGAAAAAGAGGAAGTTTCTCATCAAAGTGCAGTTGATAAATCAAAATTGTTAACGGCTCTTTCGCGTGCAAAAAAATTAGAAGCAAAATTATATACAGAAGCTAGTGCTGCAAACTTGAAAGCAAGTATCCAAGCTGGTCAAGGTTTGCTTGGGAAAGCAGATGCAACTGAAGCTGAATTATCAGCAGCGGAGTCATCTATTCAATCAGCTGTCATTGGACTGGAACTCCGCTCTAACTCTGATAAAGGAACTGTATCAGAAACTTCTGTAGCGAAGAAAGCTGATGCAGCAGAAGCCAAAGAAGAAGCTAAACCAGCTGCAACAACGACTGATCGTTCAGTTCTTGATAGCGCTGTTTTGCCAACTAGCAGAGCTGCTATAGTTGAAGCGTTTTCAGCTCCAAAAACAACTAATGAAATTTTGAAACCAGGTTTGAGCCTTTCTGATGCTCATCAAAATCCAGCTATCCGTAAGGAAGACTTGGATAAGGGACAAAGTGGTTTTAGAGCAGCTAGCAATCCAGCCAACCCGATTGTCTCAGGTTCCGGGAATACAGTTGCATTTACAGATATCAGTCAATCTGGTCGTAGTTACAGTTTTCGTGGCTACGGGAACGCACGTGGTGGTCATTCAATTCATTACGATGTGACGACAGTACGTCAAGGTAATAGATTGAATTTCACAATTCAATATTCTGGTCCAGGTGAATTTGTTAATAATAACTTTATCTTGGATAAAGGGGATGGATTTGGAAATCCTTCAAATGCAACTATCACAACTCCAAGATTAAGAGAGCAATCAAAACCTATTAGACAGGGTGCCAACTTTGTATCTCACTCAGGATATACTATGACCTCTGCTACTGAAACAAGTATGCAACAGACAATCAGATTCAGTTTGCCAATCAACAATCCAAATGGTGATTTGTCTGTCCGTTTGAAACCTGTTACTTTTAACGTGGATCAAGGTGGTGGCGGTGCCGCTACTAGCAATGATCCATACAGTAACTCTAACTATTATTATAGAGCAAACCCACTATACTTGGATGCCAATCCAAATGGTGGTTCTAGTAACAAGGTTGTTACAGAAGACATTGACTTCCAAACAGTCTACCTTCCAACTAGTAAATTGCCAGAAGGCCAAACTAGATTAGTCAGAGAAGGTGAAAAAGGACAACGTCAAATTACCTATAAAGTCCATCGATTTGGTAACGAAACAATTTTAGGATTGCCAATTAGTAATAGTGTCACTAAAGAAGCTAAGCCACGTATTCTGCAAATTGGTGTTGCTAAAGAGCTAATCGATACAGTAAAACCACGTGTTGATCAAAATAAAGTCGGTGATACAAATAATCTTACTTTCTATCTTGATAACGATGGCAACGGGGTTTATACAGAAGGTGTAGATGAACTTGTTCAAAGAATCGCTATTAAAGATGGAGCCAAAGGTGAAAAAGGAGACCAAGGTGAACGCGGTCTAACTGGAGCTAAAGGTGAAAAGGGAGACCAAGGTGAACGCGGTTTAACTGGAGCTAAAGGTGAAAAAGGAGACCGAGGCGAACGCGGTCTAACTGGAGACCAAGGTCAGGCAGGTCGTGACGGTGTAACTCCAACCGTAACCGTTAAAGATAATAAAGATGACGGCACTCATACTATCACGATTAACGACGGTAGAGGTAATGTTACAAGTACTGTTGTAAGAGATGGTTTCGATGGTGCAAGTCCATTAGTTGCGACTCAACGAAATGAAGCTGATAAAACAACAACTGTTATCTTCTATTACGATAAAAATGGAAACAACGAATTAGATGCTTCTGATAAGAAATTAAAAGAAGTTGTCATTGCAGATGGTGCCAAAGGTGAACGTGGAGACCGTGGTGAAACAGGAGCAGCGGGGCGTGACGGAAAAACTCCAAAAATCACAACTGCTCGTGGAGCAGACGGCCGTAGTACTGATATTACATTTACTATTCCTGGCGAAGAACCTGTAACTGTTAATGTAAAAGACGGAAAAGATGGACGTACACCAACTATTGATTTAAATGCCTTAGCAGAAGCAGCAGTAAGACTGAATAATCAAAGAAGCGGAAGAGTAAGAAGAGCATTATCAGACGCCCCATCTACAGCACCAGCACCACAACCAGTAGAGGGTACTCGTATTACAGCATACTATGATAACAATGGTAACGGTAAATACGATCCAGGTGTGGATGAATTAATTGGTACAAGTGATATCTTGAATGGTACAAATGGACGTAATGGTGCAGATGGAGCTTCTGGTACAGATGGTCGTAATGGTGCTGAATTATTAAGTGGACCTAAAGCACCAACAGCAAATGATGGTAAAGATGGTGATACTTATATCGATGCTACTACAGGAGATGTTTACAAAAAAGAAGGCAGAAACTGGAACCAAATTGGCAACATCAGAGGACCTCAAGGATTACCAGGTCCAAAAGGTGACAAGGGTGAGAACGGAAAAGACGGCTTCACACCAGAAGTAACAGTGACAGACAACCATGATGGTAGTCATACGATTACAGTTACGCAACCAGAAGGTCGCCCAGCTCTTACAACAATCGTTAAAAATGGAGAAAATGGCCAAACACCAAAAGTCAAAGCAGAACGTGATGAAGCTAAAAAACAAACTACTCTAACCTTCTACATTGACAAAGATGGCGATGGAAACTACACAGAAGGAACAGATACGCTCGTTCAAACATCCATCGTTAAAGACGGAGAGAAAGGTGAAGATGGAAAAACTCCTGAAGTAACTGTAACACCAGGAAAAGATGGGCATAGTTCTGACATTACATTTACAGTTCCAGGAAAAGATCCAGTTACTGTAAATGTGAAGAATGGAGAAAATGGGTTAAACGGCAAAACTCCAAAAGTTGATCTACTACGTGTTGAAGGCAAAAATGGAAATCCATCTCATACAATTGTTACCTTCTATACTGATGAAAACAATGATGGTAAATACACACCAGGAACTGATGAACTTCTAGGTTCTGAAATGATTAAAGATGGAGCTAAAGGTGCTGACGGACGTGATGGTAAGTCATTGCTCACTGTTAAAGAAGGTAAAGAAACAAAAGTTTATCAAGAAGATCCAGCAAATCCAGGTCAACCATTAACTCCTGACAGACCTCTTGCAGTAATTAGAGATGGGGTAGACGGAAAATCACCAACTGTAACTGCTGCTCGTAAGGAAGAAGTTGATCATAAGGGAGTAGAGATTACTGTCGATAATCACGATGGTTCACAACCGACTACAGTATTTGTTCATGATGGAGCTAAAGGCGAAACTGGAGCGAATGGTCAAAATGGACAAACACCTACAGTTACGACTCAACGTGGAGCAGATGGACATAGTACAGTTGTAACCATTACAACACCAGGAAAAGAACCAGTAACATTTACAGTTAGAGATGGTCTAGATGGACATAATGGTAACAATGGACGAACTCCTAAAATTGATTTACAACCATATATTAATGGAGAAGATTCTTTTAGAAGAGCAAGAAGAAGTGTAGGAAATAACCCGGATGAAGTATCAGAACATCCTAATTCTAGAGCAACATCTTCTGATAACGCAGATGGTACTCATGTTACAGTTTATTTTGATAATAATGGAAATAATCATTACGATCCGGGAGTAGATGAGTTAATCAGTGAACGTGATGTATTGAACGGAGTTAATGGAGAAAATGGTGCTAGTGGTAGAGACGGACGTAATGGATCTGAACTTTTAAGTGGAAATATTGCACCAACTCCAAAAGATGGAAAAAATGGAGATACTTATATTGATAGTTCAACAGGAGATGTCTATAAAAAACAAAACGGAGCATGGAACAAGACTGGTAATATAAGAGGACCTCAAGGAGCAAAAGGAGATACACCAGAAGTTACAGCTAAACCAGGTGCAGATGGACATAGTACAGACATTACAATTACAACACCAGGAAAAGATCCTGTTACTGTAAATGTAAAAAATGGTAAAGACGGAAAATCTCTAATTGCTAAAAAAGAAGGTAATGAAACTAAAATTTTTGTGGAAGATCCAGCAAATCCAGGTCAACCATTGGATTCTACAAAACCACTTGCCACAGTTTTAGATGGGCTAAAAGGTGATAAAGGTGAAAATGGTGCAGATGGCAAATCACCAGTTGTTACTGTAACAGATAACGGAGATGGCACTCACACGATCACAGTTGTGAACTCAGACGGTACAACTACTACAACCACAGTTCGTGATGGTAAAGAACCAAAACTTGAAATTATTGATAACAACAATGGTTCACACACTATTAAAGTGACAGGTGCTAATGGTAAAGAAACTACAACTACAATCTTTGATGGTAAATCACCAAAAGCGAACATCGTCGATAACGGAGACGGAACTCACACATTGACAATCGTTGATTCTGATGGCCGTGAATACAAATCTATTATCAAAGATGGTAAGGACGGTAAAGATGGAGTTTCACCAACTGTAACTGTTAAAAATAATAACGATGGAACTCACGTTGTTACAATCATTAATCCTGATGGAAGTAAGACAGAAATGGTGATTAAAGACGGTAAAGATGGTAAATCACCAAAAGTTTCTGTTGAAGATAATGGAAATGGTAGTCATACAATCACAATCATCAATTCTGACGGAACTGTGACAAAAACAGTTGTTAAAGATGGAAAAGATGGACGTGATGGTCGCGACGGCAAAGATGGTAAGGACGGCAAAGATGGTAAATGTGGTTGCAAAGACAAACCAGTAACACCATCAAATGACAAACCAGTTCCTCCAACACCTAATGTGCTAGAAGGACCAACGTTTGCAATGCCAGAACCACCAGTTTACGAATTGCCAGAATTAAACGGAGGTGTTCCAGGAATGCCAGAAGTTGCTGAAGTACCAGAATTAGATATTCCAACAGTACCAGCACAACCAACACCAGAAGTACCGGTTAAACCTGTGCCAGCGCAACCAACACCAAATGTACCGACACCAGAAGTGCCAGTACAACCAACTCCAGTTGTTCCAACACCAGAAGTATCGGTTAAACCAGTACCAGCGGTTCCAGAACAACCAGTAGTACCAACACCGGCTCAACCAGCAACTCCAGTAAATGCTAACCCAGTAGTATTAACTACAGTTAAAGAAAACCATGGGGACAAATTACCTGAAACTGGAAGCCAATCTGATTATATCTCTGTTCTTCTAGGTAGCGGTATTCTATTGAGCCTATATGTAGGACGAAGAAAAGAAGATTAATCAGCCAAAAGCAGTCACTAATTTCTCGAAAGAAGATGATAAGTGATAGATATCGAATGAAAGAATATTCTTAGAATGATTTTCCTATAATGGAAAAGACTGCTAAAAACCTTGAGTGGTAACGCTCAAGGTTTTTTTGGATGGCTGATGTTTGTCTGAAAATCTTGATTGAGAAATAATACTAGCCTAAAATAAAAAAACATCTTATAGTAGTTATGAAATTTACAAACGAAGAAATACAAAAAATTGAACAACTCCTAAGAGATTCATCTTACGCCAAATATCACAAACGTCTACAGATTATTTATTTTCGCTCAAAAGAAAAGAGTTATAAGGAAATCATGGATCTGCTAGATTGCAATAAAACAACTGTTTGGAGGAATTTGAAAAAATATAAGGAGTTTGGTTTAGAAGCTCTTCTTAAAGAGACCCGTGGTGGGCGTCATAGAGAATATATGACTTACGAAGAAGAACAAGCATTTCTAAAACGTCATATAGAAGCTGCTCAGGCTGGGGAATTTGTAACTGTCAATCAGTTATTTGAAGCCTATCAAAAAGAGATTGGTCGCACTTCCACACGTGATGGTTTCTATTATCTCCTGAAACCCCATGGTTGGCGAACGGTCACTCCTCGACCTGAACATCCCAAGAAGGCAGACGCTCAGACAATTGAGACGTCTAAAAATAAAATCTACATTCGAGACTTTAAGTAAGCGCTTTAAAGAGGAGGGGACTTATAACAAAGTACGTTTGATGTACCAATATGAAGCTGGTTTCGGAAGAATTAGTAAGATGAGTTCTTGTTGGGCTCCTCAAGGAATTCGACCTAGCATTCCTAGTCATTATATGCGAGAATATCGCTATTGTTATGGGGCAGTAGATGCTCAGACAGGAGATTCCTTCTTCCTCATTGCTGGAGGATGCAATACTGAGTGGACGAATGAATTTCTACGGCAAGTCTCACAAGCTTATCCAGATGACTATATTTTACTTGTAATGGATAATGCTATATGGCATAAATCAAGTACCTTAGAGATTCCAAGTAATGTTGAGTTAGCTTTTATTCCACCTTATACACCAGAAATGAACCATATTGAACAAGTCTGGAAAGAAATTCGAAAACGAGGTTTTAAAAATAAGGCTTTCCAAACATTGGAAGCTGTCATTAGACTTCCTGCGAAATTAAAATCCTAGTTCACGATTTATAATTATAGAAATCAAATTCATTATTAATCTAAACCGTTTGCGTCGATTTCGATAGGTTGTTGAAAATAGTTTAAACGTTTTTACTTTTGCAAAAATATTCTCAACCTTGATTCTCTCTTTAGATAGCACATGAGTATAGGATTTATCTTCAAGAGTTAGTGGCTTAAGTTTACTTGATTTCCTCGGGGTTTGCACTTGTGAATACATCTTCGTGAGCCCCTGATAACCACTGCCAGCCAAGATTTTACCAGCTTGTCCGATATTTCTGCGACTCATTTGAACAATTTCATATCGTGGCAATAGTTCACTGCAATATCCAAAGAAACAATT
>ERZ773027.1880-NODE-1880-length-10731-cov-1.746815_pt1 | contig 10731 bp, 9 predicted proteins | sample MGYA00511032_ERZ773027 | MGnify/ENA primary metagenome ERZ773027 (study PRJEB29015, sample SAMEA2738138) | human oral metagenome | biome: human oral; feature: human-associated habitat; material: saliva | place: China | collected 2190 ... | reverse complement strand
CTGAATGTTCAACATGCAGAGAAGATGCAAGGTGCTACCTACTATCCCAAAAATAGCGATAATAGCCATCAGAATACGAGCCCAGTTACGCCCACGGTAGACAAAAATACCAAGTGTAAAGTATATGGCAACACTTATCAGCAATAAGATATTCAGAACTTGCAGAACGTGGCTAATACCATTAGTAAAAGAGGTAATATCATGATCCCGCTGCATATGTAAATCTGTGAAGAGTTGATGCATGAGGTTGTTATAAGAATTAACCATCCGAGTGGATGCAATAAGCTCCGACACCCGCAGCACAATGCATATGGCACATATAATCAGCGTGATAATGGGCGTGATTGTGAGTTTAGGACGGGCCACCGGAGCAGGCTGAAGCACACCCGCATACACCGGAGCATAGGGCACAACAGGAGGCTGTGAATATGCAGGGGGCTGGTGGGCAGGGGCCTGATTGTAGTAGGGGGAATTCTGCGGCACCGGATAACTTGGCTGCCCCGCAGGATCGGGTAGGTGATATTGGCTCATCGGTGATGCTCCTTTTGATGTATAACAGCTATTCGCTGTAATGAAGTCGCATATTGAGCATAACCCACATTAGGTTCATATGATGGTACATCATGCATTTCCCTGCAACCATTATCCCTTCATACAAGAAGATAATTGTTTTTTAGGGTTGATACTGGAAGATCAGAAATCCTCCGCGAGGGCGCGGATGGCGGCGGCGACCGCATCCGGATGCGGGTCCACCGTCAGATCTGCGAGCGGCAGCAAGGATTCATGCGAGCCCACCGCGACCGCATACTGAGCACCCTCAAGCAGCCCTACATCGTTCATATCGTTGCCAAACGCGATATAAGGATCGGGTTTTTCGCCCGGACGCGCGCCAAGCGCCTGCGGGAGAGCTGAAACTTTATGCACGCCCCCGGGTGCCAGGTCAATACTCGTGGTGGCATCCTGGTGCTTAGTCACATGCAGGTTTAGGCTCGCAATAGTCTCTTCAAGCTCGGCGTAAAGATGCGGATTATTGATGTCAAGCAGAATTATTTTGACAGGATTCTCCAGGTCTTTCAAAGAAACTAGGCGGTCCGTTCCCTCGGGGTTTAGCCGTTCCACGAGCACATGCGCATCGGGCAAATCAAAGGCGTAAGAATCCAGGGAGTCCGCGATATAGTGCAGCCTGTGACGTTCGATAAGGTCCCGAATTTTCGCATAACTATGCGCATCTAGGCGTTCCCGCGCCCGCAGATGCCCGTCCCGATACAGCAGCGAACCGTTCGCGCCGATCAGCGCCAGCCCGCTATGCGTGCGCACATCCTCAGAGAGCATGGGCAGAATATCGCGCACCGGTCGGGCGGAGGCAAAAACTATGCGGTGTCCCGCCCGCAGCAGCGCATAGATTTCGCGCTCAATGGCGGGCTCAATCACCATGCCGTTAAAGCTGGTGGTGCCGTCAATATCGAAGACAAAATTCATAATATTCCTGGGCTTTCCCGGTCGGCTATTGCGGCGACACTTTGCTTACTCACACCCTTTTCAACGATGCGCCCCACACTCGGCGGAAGCGCCGCACGTAGTTTCGTCAGCATTTCTTCGTACTCGGCGTTCGGGTCTGAATCAGCGACAATAGCGCCGCCGGCGGCGAGGGTTATAAGCCCGTTATCGTACGCGATCAGGGTGCGTATAACAATAGAGAGATTGGCACCGCCATCCGCCGAGAAAAATCCGAGAGCACCCGAGTATACGCCGCGGGGGCGCGCCTCTAGATCCTCAATAATATTCATTGTTGAGGGCTTGGGTGCGCCGGTCATAGATCCGCCAGGGAAGCACGCCGCGCTGGCATGCACCGCGGAAATTTCGGGTTTAAGACGCGCAGTGACGGTCGAAACAAGCTGATGCACCGTTGCATAACTTTCCACCCCCATGAGTACAGGAACCTGAACGCTCGCGGGGTCACTCACCGTCGAGAGGTCGTTGCGCAAAAGATCGACGATCATCAGGTTCTCGGCACGGGTTTTCGCATCGTGTTGCAGCCAGTGAGCCGCGGCGGCGTCATCCTGAGGATTCGCACCGCGCGGGCACGTCCCTTTAATAGGCTTCGTTTCGGCGTTTCCGTGCGTATCGACCATCAGAAAACGCTCAGGAGACGAAGAAAGCACCGAGAAATCGCCGCACCGCAAATAGGCGGCATAGGGTGCGGGATTGCGCCTGCGCTGAGTGCGGTACAGCTCAAAAAGCTGATCGGGCGTGAGAGGATGTTCTACCCGCGCGGTGCTTTCGGCGCTCAGGCAGACCTCATAACTATTCCCCTCGTAAATATGCCGTTGTGCGCGCTCAATATCTGCGCAATAGCTTTCGCGCTCAGGGGCTTCAAAGTGCAGATGCTCCACGTGCTGACTCAATGGCTTATCGCCGTCATGTGCGTTATCACCCGGTATCTCACGCCAAGAATCCCGCGCCAATTCGCGCAAACGCGGCTCAATTTTCTCAAGCCAGGGTTTATCGCCCAGCAGCCACGCGCGGTGGGTTTCATGTTCATAGACCAGGTACCGCACGGCGGGCATCCAGAGAGAATCCGGGGTTTGTGCCGTGTGCCGGGGTGTGTATCCGATGCGCCCGGGGTGCAGGGCGGCGCGCGCCTCGTACCCGAAATAACCCACGTAACCACCGCGCAAACCTTCGGGCAGCTCGGCAATGTCATCGGGTTCAGGCATACTGGCAAGCGCAGTATCGAGGGCATCCCAAGGAGTCGTGTTTGTTGCCTCGCATGCGTTTTCGATGCGCAGCACAGCCGCCCAATGCGGGACGACGCCCACATACGAGACGCGAGACATAGGCGATTCTTCTCGTGCGGAATCAAGCCAATAGGCGTACCGAGCACCCGCAGCGATCACGGGGTATGCAGCCTCGGGCATGATCTCAAAGTCGAGGGCGCGCACGTGCAGCGTTGGGTATTGATCGGGCTGAAGAATCACGTTTCCTATTGTAGAGTGCGTTGCCGTCGGTCTTGAGCAGTGTGGCTTCGACCCGAATACAAAGGATGCGGCACCAGCAGCCATTTCGGGGGCTGGGGTGCCGCATCTTTATATGTCGTTTTGGCTATATACACTAGTCAAACTGGATATATTCCAAATTTTTAGGGTATAGCGTCATTAGTGAACGACGGCAGGTTCCTGCCCGTTTTCGCTTTCCATAGGCAGCTTTGCGGTGAACCAAGCACTTGTTCCGCCAGCAATATTTTTCGCCTGGTATCCGTTCTGGCGCAGGTATTCAGCCGCACGGTTTGAACGCCCGCCGCCGTGGCAGATCACATAGAATTCTTCATCTTTGCTGGGTAGTTCTGAAAGTCGCTCGGTCAGCGTTCCTAGGGTGATGTGCTGGGCACCAGCAACGTGGCCGCCTTCCCATTCGTAGTCTTCGCGCACATCAATAATCTTGGCACCGGCAGGAACATCGGCAGGGGTTACCTGGGGGACGTTATTCATGGATTCTCCTCTGTAGTCTCGTGAGATACATCTTCAACTCTACAAAATTTTGAGGTCATAAGGCACGCGCGCGTGCACGCAATACACCCCAGCCCCACCATTAGACATGAGATTTCATGCAGAGTAAATACGGAATTTATGCCTAATTTCTGCACAAACATCTGTATACATATGCATTTTACAGGTATACACTGAGGAAATATAACCTAGAACACTTCCGGTTTGTGTATTCTTGGGAGGCTTTATGGTAGCCACGCAACCAGCGGCGCAGAAGCCGCGAACATTCTTTGGGCATCCGCCGATGCTCGCCAATCTTTTCACCGTGGAAATGTGGGAACGGTTCTCATTCTATGGGATGCAAGCTCTTGCCCTCTATTACCTGTACTACGCTATTGAAGACGGCGGATTAGGGATCCCCAAAGAAGCAGCCACCGGCGCTATGGGAGCGTATGGTGCAACCGTTTACCTCATGGCAATCCTCGGCGGTATTTTGGGCGACCGCGTCCTAGGGCCCGAACGCACCCTCTTTTATTCCGCTATCGGTATTATGGCGGGGCACATTGTTCTTGCCGTCATGCCCGGCGCAGCTGGCGTGATCACCGGTCTGCTTCTGGTCGCGATCGGTTCAGGGTGTCTCAAAAGCAGCGCATCGGTTCTGGTCGGTTCGCTCTACAGCAAAGACGACTCCAAACGCGAAGCGGGGTTCACGCTTTTCTATATCGGCATCAACATCGGTGCGCTTTTAGGCCCGGCACTGACCGGCTGGGGATGGGGTTGGCTAGGCTTTCACTTCGGCTTCGGAATCGCGGCTATCGGCATGGCGGCCGGGCTTATTCAGTATGCGCTCACCCGCAAGAACCTGCCCGAATCGGTGCACGAAGTGACCGCCCCTTTCACCTCGCGTCAGAACGGTATTCTAGCGGGCACCCTGCTGAGTATAGCTCTCATAATATTCCTGTTGGTCGCCATGGGGTGGATCACCACCAGCAACATCTCCACATGGGTGGTGAGCGCCGTTGGCATTGGTGCGGTGGCCCTATTCGTTCAGCTGCTCACCGCCAAGAACGTGACCAGCGACGAACGCTCACGGGAGTGGGCATTACATTCCCCTCTGGATTGCCAATGCTATTTTCTGGGCACTCTACCAGCAGCAGTTTACGTTTATTCCCGTATACTCCGAAAAGCGGCTCGACTGGCATATTCTGGACAGTGACCTGCCCCCGACCCTTGTCAATTCTCTAGCCCCCATTTTCGTGATTCTTCTAGGCTCAGGGTTCGCCGCCATGTGGACCAAGCTGGGCGACCGGCAGCCACGCACAACCACCAAGTTCTCACTCGCACTCGTGACTATCGGCCCGGCATACTGGGTTTTCCTCACACAGGTGGGTGTCCCTAAAGTGGCGGTCTACTGGATGGTTATCATCATGTTTATCTTCACTGTTGCCGAGCTTACGATTTCGCCCACGGGCATGGCGCTGACCACTAGGCTCGCACCCGAAGCTTATAAGGTGAATATGATGGCGCTTTACTGGACCTCGCTGGCGATGGGTACCGCATTCGCGGGCTGGTGCGCACAGTTCTACAGCCAAGACACCGAGGTTCCCTACTTCACCTATGTGGGTGCCGTCTCGGTTATTGCTGGTATCGTCCTCTTCCTCTGCCGTGCGCCCATCCAGAAACTTATGCGCGATGTGAAGTAGTATTCCGTTTTAGGCATATATAGCGGTGGGTGCATCTTCAACACTTGAAGATGCACCCACCAATTTTAATTTCTGCGGTTTGACTTGGGTATATGCCGCCTACGTTATATTCCAGGAGGGATATAGAGCCTCTCACAACATGATTATTCAGCCTGGATGCGCCGCCCGGCACGCGCCGCGAATGCATCAAGCGCATCGTTAAGGTGAGGAACCGTCCATACGCGCTGACCCGCAACAAAGGTTTTTTCACGGCGTATCACCCCCGCTTTCTCAAGGGTTGCGATGATGCGGTATATCGTTGCCGGTGCCACAGACGTATTCTGCTCCACCATCTGTACCGTAAAAGCCGGTTCGGTGCAGCAAAAATCGGCGACCGCCTTCAAAGCGGATGTTGTTCGACGTGCTGTTCCCAGAATTTTATCGCGCAATCCGGAGATATCCTCTGCCAGAATACGAGCGTTCTCGACGGCAGCATTTGAAGCTTGAATAAAGCACCGGATCATAGGCTCTATATCTCCAGCGCGGTATGCGGTAAGCGCCGCAATATAGTCTGCGACGTCATGCAGAAGCCCCGAAGAAATTGGCAGCACAACATGTTCGGTGACTCCACGTGCCATGAGCAAAGCCGAAATAAGCGCCCGACCGGTACGCCCATTCCCATCAGTAAAAGGGTGAATAGTCTCAAATTGTGCATGAGCGATGGCAGCCTGCACCAGCGGGTCAAGATCACGACGCGTCATAAATTCAACGAGGTCATTCATGGCGGCGGGTACTAGCTTCCAGTGCGGTGCTACATAATCTGCTGTTACAGGCGACTGCCCGCCAACCCACACCCACTGTTGGCGGAACTTCCCGGCGTCATCTAGGGTGCCAGCCGTCAGTTCATGGTGCATATGCACGATAGATTCAATGGTCAGGCTCTCTGCCACCCCTAAAGCTGCCTGCATGGCGCGAACATTGCGTGCCACCAACTCGGCATTATGCCCCACGGCAGAGCTGGAAGCGCCCACCACCGCCAACGATAACCTACGTGCTGAAACCGTCAGGTTTTCAATCTGCGAACTTGATGCCGATTCACCCCGCAAAAGCACCGCCGCAAATGGCACGCCACCTAAAGCCGCATGCTGCTCGTCGAAGCGAGTAATCGTGCGCGTGCAGTCCTGCACCAGAGTATGTAGCTGCGGGGAAAGCTGAGGTGCTTGCTCGGCGATGCGCGGTGTAACGGCACTTTTAAACTCGCCAGTGTTCCGCCGACGAGCACGATGGGATGCGAGTGGGTCACGATGTTGCCACAGAGCCTGCTGTTCCCAATCGAGAGAAGCCCATGAGATGGCTGGCATACCCCACGCTCCTTTCTGCTGCATGATAGGGAATGCCCTAAAAAATGAGGTAAGTACGGGCAGTTAATGAGAATTTGGACCTCTATTTTCTCATTAAGAATGCTATTGAGAAAATAGAGGTCTCATTTCTCGCTAGGGCAAGCTACTGCACGCTATTCAGTCAGCAGGGGCATAAGGGCAGAATAAGCCCCTCATCAGCAGATCTGACAAACACGTATTTTCACTAGTCAGATGGTAAATAGAGGAATTCTACGCTACCAAAAGTCAGGTTTTGCTCGCTGCGCATCCTAACCCTCAGGATCTTAAACCCGCCCCGAACATTAGACGCCGTATAAATATTCCCGTCACCGCTGTAACATGACGTTTTGTGTCTCCGCATTACTTCATGTGACGGGTGAAGGGTTCTTAAATCTTCGTTTTAGGACTCATAGCGAAAAACATTATGCGCCGCGCCCGCGACCGGTTTAGGGTATATGCCAGACCCGCCGCACAGGCAGGTAAAAGACAACGTTCTATCTAAGGAGAAAACAGACATGGCACTGTACCTGATCGAGCTGACCCCCGCGACCGCCTCAAAGGATGAGGCAACCGCGCTCATCGAAACCGTTTCCAACTCCCTAAGCGAAGGTGCGGAGCTCATCGAAACTCAGGTTTCCGCCGATCACAAGCTGATCTTCGCCATCATTGAGTCAGAAAACACCGCGTTCGCACCCGCCCTCACTGCGGCTATTGGCGAGCGCGCATCCGTGGTTGGCCCCGACGAGGTTCGCTTGGTGGGCGCAGAACTCGACGACATCAAGAAGCTCAAGAAAGATGCAGACTACCTGGTCGAGTGGGATATTCCCGCCGAAATCACGATGGAGCAGTACCTAACCCGCAAGAAGGCGAACGCACCCAAGTACGCCGAGGTGCCCGAGGTTTCCTTCCTGCGCACCTACGTGCGTGAGGATACCGCCAAGTGCCTGTGCTTCTACGACGCCCCCGATGAGGATGCGGTACTTCGCGCCCGCAAAGCCGTGAGTACCCCCATCGACCGTCTCTTCAAGCTACACGCATAAGCACACCTGCACATTGCATATAGGAGCTCTCTACCATGTCTGAATTCACTCTTGAACCTCTTGAGGATTATCCTCAGCGCGAGCGCGTGCTTGCGCTTGCCGCCGAACACGCAGATGCCGTCGATGCCGGTGAGCGTTCCCCGTTTGAGAATCTGCGCGAGATTGCGAAGGATGGTCTGCTGACTCTGGGGCGCACCGGGTCTTTGCTTCCGCAGGTTTCGGTTGCTTTTGACCTTGCTTCGCAGGATGCGACAACCGGGTTCTCGCTGTGGGCTCATCGTTCTACGATTGCGTTCTTTGATGCGGTGAACCGTGAGCTGCCCGAGGGTTTGGCTGAGGCCACGACGAGCGGTACGAGCGCGATGGCGGCGGCGTATAAGGAGGCTTCGGGGCTTGCGCCGATCAAGGTTTTGGGCACTTTGGTAGAGGGCGGTGTGAAGCTCAACGGCACGGTGTCGTGGGCTTCTAACCTGTACCCGGGCGGTGTGATTGTGCTGCCGGTAGCAGTGCAGAATGCGCAGGAGGGGCATCCGAACCGGTATATTGTGACGGTTCGCCAGGATGTTCCGGGGTTGAAGGTTGCGTATCACCGTAACCTGCTGGCGCTCAACGGAACCGAGTCTGGCACGATCATTTTTGAGGATGTTTTTGTGCCGACCGAGGATATTCTGACCGATAATTTTGAGGGTTTCCTTAGCGATGTGACCGCGCCGTTCTTGCTGGTGCAGTCCGCGTTCTGCTTGGGTCTTGCCGCCGGTGCGCTGGTGGAGGCTTCGAAGCATCTTGAGGCATCGCAGGGTATTTTCAGTTCTGAGTTCCCGCTGATTGTGGGCGAGTACGAGAGCTTGCGCGATGAGCTGGTGCGTTTGGCGCGTGAGCCGCAGCGTGCCGAGCGTCGCGATTTGTTGAGCCTGCGCCTGGGTGTTTCGCATCTGGCGACGATTGCTACGCATTTTGAGCTGCAGGTTGTTGGAGGCGCCGGTTACGTTGCTTCCTCGCCGACCGCGCGGCGTTTGCGTGAGGCTTCGTTCCTGCCGGTGCAGTCGCCGACTGAGGGGCATCTGCGTTTCGAGCTCTCGAAGTATGACCACTTAGAGGATTTGCAGGCGGCGCTGTAGCGGCAACCTGCCACCGCCTCCCCCAACCCTAAAAAGGCTCTTTATTTGAATAAAGCGGCAAAAAACACTCTTTATTCAAATAAAGAGCCTTTTTACAATGCGCGTGCAGGAGCCAACAGGTGTAGAATTACTGGGAATTTTGTCCTCACTTTCACCTGGAGATCGCATCCCATGAGCACACAGAAATCCGGTTTCGGCTGGCGTCTGCACGGCGACGGCAGAAGTATTAAACCCGGCTCGGTCGTGGCGCCGAGCGAACGCCTCGCTTGGCCTATTACGATCGGCATCGGCGCCCAGCATGTGGTGGCGATGTTCGGCGCAACCTTCCTCGTACCGCTGCTGACCGGGTTCCCGCCAGCAACCACGCTGTTCTTCTCGGGCCTGGGCACCGTCTTGTTCCTGCTCATCACACGCGGGCGTGTGCCTTCTTATCTGGGCTCTTCCTTTGCGTTTATCGCACCCCTAGCGGCGGCGACAAACCAGCACGGTCCGGCGGGTGCGCTCGGCGGTATCGTCATGGCGGGTCTGTCGCTCTTTTTGGTGGGCGTTATTGTGCAGTTTGCGGGTACCGGCTGGCTGACGAAGCTCATGCCGCCCGTGGTAACCGGCGCGATCGTGGCGCTCATCGGCTTCAACCTGGCACCGAGTGCGAAAGCGAACTTCATGAAGGCGCCCATCACCGCGCTCGTAACCCTTATCTCGATTATCCTGATTTCGGTGCTGTTCAAGGGTATTATTGGCCGCCTCTCGATTCTGTTGGGCGTGATCATCGGGTATGTGACTGCGGTTGTGCGCGGCGAGGTAGACTTCTCGACCATCGAAAAGACCGTGCAGCAGCAGGGCATTATCGGCCTGCCGCATTTTCAGAACCCCGAGTTCCACTGGGAGCTTGCCGGGCTGTTTATCCCCGTGATTCTGGTGCTGGTTGCCGAGAATATTGGGCACGTGAAGTCGGTGGCGCTCATGACGGGCGAGAACCTGGATAACTACTCGGGTCGCGCGCTCATGGCAGACGGTTTAGCGACCACTGTCGCCGGTTTTGGCGGCGGTTCCGGTACGACGACCTACGCCGAGAATATCGGTGTCATGGCGGCAACCAAGGTGTATTCGACGGCGGCATACTGGGTGGCCGCGATTTTCGCGATCGCTCTCTCGCTTTTCCCGGCGTTTGGCGCGGCGATTGCGACCGTCCCAGCGGGTGTTCTTGGAGGTGCCGCAACCGTGCTCTACGGCATGATCGGGATGCTCGGCGTGCGTATTTGGAGCGAGAACCGCGTGGATTTCTCAAACCAGATTAACCTGACGACCGCCGCTGTTGCGCTGATTGTGGGCATCGCGGATTACACCTGGGAGTTCTCGGGCTTGTCGTTCGCGGGTATTGCACTCGGCACGGCGGCGACCTTGATTGTGTTCCACCTGATGACGTTCATCGCCAAATACACCAAGGCGGCGGGCGACCCGCTGACCCCTTTCACCGACAGGGACCACGACGAGCTGGGACACTAGACCGGCAAAAGTTTCCTTCCGAGGATGCCAAAATGCCTTGGTGCACATAACACGCTATGTGCGCCAAGGCATTTTTAGATGTCATATGAGTATGAAGATGCAGCCCGTACTCATTACTCGAATTCGAACTCTTCCTCTTCAACACTCACGATCTCAGGGAAGAAGGGTATAGCGCGCGCTACGCTGAGTGCTGTCTCTTCGCCGCCAATGCTGCCAAACTCCCGGTTTTCGCCACCGGCTCCAAAAAGGTATAGAGCACTTCCACTGCTGAACCTAGAACGTGCAATAATCCCCTCTAACCCTGCTTCCCGAACCGCTTCTGCCCACTGTTGAGTAACAGAATAGCCCTCAGCGTGAAACAACGCAGAAGAAATATCCCCGGGCGCAAAGCCACCAAATGCTTGACGAAAATCAGCAACCTTAAATACGCGTGGGAGCTGAACACGAGCCACATAAACGCCGTCGAACCTGTTCATGGGGAGCGCTATAAGACCAATAAGTCGAGGACCTAAGCGTTCTCG
>ERZ773027.1878-NODE-1878-length-10733-cov-3.828151_pt1 | contig 10733 bp, 3 predicted proteins | sample MGYA00511032_ERZ773027 | MGnify/ENA primary metagenome ERZ773027 (study PRJEB29015, sample SAMEA2738138) | human oral metagenome | biome: human oral; feature: human-associated habitat; material: saliva | place: China | collected 2190 ... | reverse complement strand
GGACTCTGATTGACTTGCCGATACAGATGCCTGAACCTGCGAGTCTGATTGACTTGCCGATACAGATGCCTGAACCAAGGAATCGGACTGACTAACAGAAACGGACGCCTGAACCTGCGAGTCTGACTGACTTGCTGAAATCGAAGTTGAAACTTGCGAATCTGACTGAGTGATTGAGTTAGATGCTTGCGACAAAGAAACAGACTCACTAGCCGATACAGACTGAGACGATGAAATCGAATCTGAAACCAAAGATGCCGACGTTGAGGCTGAGAAGCTTTGAGACTGTGATGCAGATTCTGACGACGTCATTTTCCGATAATAATAGTTCACGCTCGTCAGTGGATTTGAAACCACCATTTTTTGAATGGTTTGTTTAAAGTTAGAAAAGCCTTCTGCTCCTTGAGGTGTCGCATCTTTCCCAACGATCATAGTCTGATTGTTACTTAGGAAAGCTGATTTTGGAAGCTCTGTGAATGGTTTTGGAACCGTGTATTCTTTCCCTGTATTTTCATCAGTATAGGTGACAGTTTCTTTAGCCGAAAACCATCCGGTGATCTCCAACTCAAAATGACGATCATCCACCCGTTTTGGCGTAACATTCAAGAAATAATCTTTGTTCTTACTTTCAACTTTACGCGTTCTACCTAAATCAGAGAGGGCATCTGAAGCATCTTGTTTAAACTCTTTTTCATAAACAAGGGTATACTTGTCAAATACCGGCTCATTCCCGACATCGAGATTCGAAACGTTATAGACTTTGGAAGGATCCAGAACGTAGTAACGAAGGATGTAGTCACCGTTTTGACTGGTTGTAACAACTTCACTTCTTATAAAATGCTCACGCGCATTCCCGTATAATTCCACTCGGCGTGTGCCAACCGTACTATTGTCAAAGATCCCCGTTGTTGCTTTTTGAGCCGAGTTCACTACCGGAACCTTGACATATCCTGCAATATCACGAGCATTGGAGGCCGTATAATGCTGACCTTCAATCCCGTATTGGGTATACTCTGCTAAGACTTCTTCCTTCCCAGTTGGCGTGTATTCCCCATCGACCCATTTGCCTGCTGGATCTACCACTTTGTAGAAAGTCGACTGTTGCCCCCACATAGATGGAACTTTGATTTCAGCTCTCGAAGTCAATAGTTCCCCTTGTTTCGAAGGGTTCATCACATCGTATACATCTCGTACAAGAAAACTTGTCTCAGGACTAGCGTAGGTACCTAGATAAACATTCCCAGGTTTCCCATCATCAGCCTTGCTATAGGCAAACATATTCCCCAAAGGAGCTTTCTTAATCAACACTTCGTTAGGTAGTTGGAACTGCGTGCCACCAATGACATTTGCAGAGAAGGTTTGAGAGAAAATCTCAGAACCATCTGATTTTTTCACAATACGGAAATATACATCATTTCCCACATGGGTCTTCGGATCGGTATCAGTCCGATCGACAGACAAGGTCGCATAATAGCCGAGTGATTCTCCACTTTTATTAACAAAATCCCAAATCCCAAAGGTATAGCGAGTCGCATCCGTATTTTTCTTATAAGCCGCAATTTCTTCAGGTGTTTGGTTAACATAGTGCTTATCGATATGAGGATCTTTGGCAACATCTGTAGCTGTTAGAGGGGCATCTTCAACACTAGCACCGTTGCGATCATCCATGTTTGGTGTAATCTCTAGATCTTTGCTACTACTCTTAGCCACCTCAGCAATGGGAGCCAATTGAGCAGAGATCGCAGGTTTCCCATCTACATTTGTATTTCCCACAAAACCTGCAGCTGTCAAGGTCGTCATCATCTCATCGACAGCTTTCTCCAAACGATCGCGCTGGTCAGCATAAGCTTGAGCACTGGCATTGGTCTGGATCAAGTTATTGCTTGCAGTCACTTCAGCCTGCACTTTGTTAATGACCGCTTCGACCACTGCTCGGCGATCGGTGTCTGTCATTTTAGATGCGTAATTGCCTGCAATTTCCTGTAGCAATTCAGCTTCTGAGGTATTTTGTTCTAAAACAGTGGCTTCTTCTAAACTAGTCGGCTCTTCAATACCTGCTTCTGACTCTAGAGCTTGAGCAGACTCGCTAAGTGCCGTTGATAATGCAGTTGATCCAACTTCGCTCAAGGACAAAGAGGTGGATTCACTGATCGAAGCAGACGCACTCTCAGATGTAGAAAAACTAGTTGATCCTGAAACAGAGCTGGATTCTGAAGACTGGGTAGAGGTATTTCCTAAGACCACACTATCCACTTCTGCCAAGGTTTCCTCTTTTGTCTCAGAAACCATTGGTGCAAGTGATGTTGCATCCTCCGCCTTAGCAGTCGTAGCAAGCACAGCACCACCAAAAACAGTCCCTACCGTAATCAAACCTTTTAAGAAGGCTTGGTTATGCTTTTGACTTTCTATTTGATCTTGCTGTACGTTGGCAATGATGGTCTCCTCCACTTGCCCACGCACCACGCGAAAGAGGCCTAGAGCAGCCGTTGATGCCCGAAGCCAATTTTTTCCTGATTTAATTAATTTGAAGCGTACGACACGATCTGTTTCACGAAAGTTTCCTTTTGAACGCTTAAATTGCATGATATTCCCCTTACATTGTAGTCATTATTAATTATACAGGAATACTACGTAGATTCAAGTAATTTGCTACAAAAAACTTCTATATTATTGTTTAATTTTCAAATTTTTTGTAACATATTAAAAATACTTCATTCTACTAGTAAAAAAGCGAATCTCCTATGAGATTCACTCGAAAAAAATGATATTTCCTACTAGATCAGTTACCCTTCTTTTTACGTCGGGTAAGTCCAGCAATTCCAGCTATCCCTGTAACAACCCCAAGAAGAGCTGATGTTACAGATCCTGATTCGCCAGTATTCGGAAGCACCACAGATTGGCTGTGTTTTTGTGATCCACTTGCTGATTCTGATGCAGACAATGACTCTGAATGAGAAATTGATTGGCCCATTGAGTTAGAGTATGAACCGCTAGCAGATGTTGCTCCTGATTGTGATTGACTCACTGAAACTGAAGTACTTACTGATGTTGAAGTTGATTCAGGGACAGAGGTACTCAATGATGCTGACTCAGATGCAGAGACTGATGTCGAAACTGAAAGCGAGGTAGAGACTGACTGGCTTTCTGATACTGAACTGCTCAACGATACTGACAATGATTCGGAGGTCGAGATTGATTCAGATGTTGAGACTGATTCTGAGGTAGACGCTGACACAGACGTTGATACTGATTCCGACGCTGATACTGACTCTGAGGTTGAAACTGACTCAGATGTAGATGCCGACTCTGAAGTAGAAACTGATTCAGACGTTGAAACTGACTCTGACGTTGATGCTGATTCTGATGTTGACGCTGACTCGGACGCAGAGGCTGATTCTGAGGTTGAGACTGATTCGGACGTCGAAACAGATCCTGAGGTTGAAATCGACTCTGATGCAGACACTGATTCGGAGGTTGAAATCGACTCTGATGCAGACACTGATTCGGAGGCTGATTCTGATGCTGAAACCGACTCAGATTTAGAGGCTGACACTGACTCGGACGTTGAGACAGACTCAGACGTCGATACCGATTCAGAGGCTGAGACTGATTCGGACACTGAGACTGATTCAGATGTTGAAACTGACTCAGACGCCGATACTGATTCAGATGTTGAAACTGACTCTGAGGCTGACAATGATTCTGATGTTGATTCTGACTCGGATGTCGATACTGATTCTGATACAGACACTGACTGGCTTTCTGATACTGAGCTACTCAACGATACTGACAATGATTCAGAAATAGACACTGATTCGGAAGTTGAAACCGACTCGGATGTCGATACTGATTCAGAGGTAGAAACCGATTCGGACGTTGACACTGATTCAGACGCTGAGACCGACTCAGACGTTGAGACTGATTCGGAGGTTGACACTGATTCAGATGTAGATACTGATTCAGACGTTGATACAGACTCAGACGCCGAGACTGATTCAGATGTTGAAACTGACTCAGACGCCGATACCGATTCAGAGGTTGAGACTGATTCTGATGTAGAGGCCGACTCAGAGGCTGATGCTGACTCAGATACAGAAACTGATTCAGACGTTGAGACAGACTCGGATGTCGATACCGACTCAGACGTTGACGCTGACTCAGACGTTGAAACTGACTCAGACGTCGATGCCGACTCGGATGCCGAGGCTGATTCAGAGACTGAAACTGATTCAGAGGTTGATGCTGATTCAGAGACTGAAACTGATTCAGACGTTGAGACTGACTCGGATGTCGATACCGACTCAGACGTTGATGCTGACTCAGATGCTGAAACTGATTCAGAGGTTGAGACTGATTCTGAAGCAGATGCTGACTCAGACGCTGACTCGGATATTGACACTGATTCAGAAGCAGAGGCTGATTCGGACGTAGACACTGACTCGGATGTCGAAACTGACTCTGAAGTAGAGACTGACTGACTTTCTGAGACTGAGCTACTCAACGATGCTGACAATGACTCAGAGGCTGACAATGATTCAGAGACTGAAACTGACTCTGATGTCGAGACTGACTCGGAAGTCGACACCGATTCAGAGGTAGACACTGATTCTGATGCAGATATCGATTCAGACGTTGATACTGATTCGGATGCAGATGCCGACTCGGAGGCTGAGACTGATTGGCTTTCTAAGACTGAGCTACTCAACGATGCTGACAATGATTCTGATGTCGAGTTTGATTCAGACGTAGAAACTGATTCAGATACAGAAACCGACTCGGATGTCGACACCGATTCTGACGTAGACACTGATTCAGACGCTGAGACTGACTCGGATGTTGATGCCGATTCAGAAATAGACACTGATTCAGATACAGACACTGATTCAGATACAGACACTGATTCTGACGTTGACAATGATTCAGAAGTTGAAACCGACTCAGATGCAGAAACTGATTCTGATGTTGACACCGATTCAGAAGTAGACACCGATTCAGAAGTAGACACCGATTCAGAAGTAGATACTGATTCAGATACAGAAACCGATTCTGACGTTGACAATGATTCAGAAGTAGAGGCTGAGACTGACTCGGATGTTGAAACTGACTCTGAAGCTGATTCTGATTCGGACGTTGAGACGGACTCTGAAGCCGATTCTGACTCGCTTGCTGATTCAGATAGCGATACTGATTCTGACACTCGTTCACTCTCCGAAACTGAGGTGGAGACTGTTACGGACTCACTAGTGCTGGCTGATACCGAAGCTGATACAAGAGCACTCTTTGAAGCAAGCTCTGATGCACGAACAGATTCGAATCGACTTGTCGAAATAGACTCTGAATTCGATACAGATTGACTATATTCTGTTGAGTCCATCGTTACCGCAACCAAATTACTTGCATCCGAATAAACCGGATGATCACCGTAGAAGATGAGAGCTTTTGCATTCACTCCACCTGACTGCAAGGGCACTGTAGGCACTACCATCACCTGACCAGAAGCATCGGCTACTGCTCTTCCAACTTCTTCGTCATTGTTATACAAAACGACTGTCGACCCAGGATTGGCACCTGTCACTGTTACAGGTGTCTGGGTATTCGCTTTCTCCAATAGTCGCGTCGTAACTGTAGGTACTGGAAGGTGCTTGACAGGGACAGTCACATCATTTGAAGTGTTATCTTTATAAGTAATAGTCACTACACCTGACGCTGAGACAGAATACTCCTTGAAGTCCTTCGAGCTCACAATTTGGGGATTAGAGGTCTTGAACGCTTCCCAGATCCTATCTTTCTCAACCTCTACTAGATTGCTAGTATCGTTGACATAGAGCTCGGTCGCTACATCTCTAATCGGGTTACGAATGCCGTCATTTTGGGGTAAAACTTTAATTCGGAAAGAGCGATCAATAAACTGATTGTTCGAATTGGTAAAACGAACTGTAATCGTATAAGTCTTTCCGGGTTCTACGACCTCATTTCCTCCAACTTTCCCTTCGATCAACATAGGTGCGAACGGAGATTTCAGAGTCGCATTGGGAACTAAAACGCCTTCAACGCGCTCACTATTTGGAGCATATCCCATATAGGTCAAGACGACCCCACCATTTCGCTCTCTTACAATGTACTGTAGCTTAACAGGGTCTGAATTGTAAGCTGTAATCAAATAATTATTCGCAGGTCCACTCATGAAAAACGGCGCACGAAAACGATTCTCTGCATCTAACGAATCGCCCGTGCGCGGATCTCGTTGACCCGAAGTAGCACGGAGCACCGCATTGGCTAAGCGATTCCGAGCACTCTTTGCTTGGCTTTCAACAGCTTCAATTTGGATCGCTGGATTGGACAAACCGCTTCGAATCGCTTCTAAAGACAAATCTCCACTCTCAATCGCAGCTTCCGTTCCAGGTATCTCCAAAGCCTGCGCACGATAGGTGTATAAATCCAAAGCCAAAGCTTGCAGACGTTTTACGTCTTCCTCTGAGCGAGTGGTTTGATTCTTGTTTACTTTCTCACTGATTTCAGGATCCTGTTCAGAAGCTAACAGACTGTCTACATGACTAACTGAACCACTTGTAACATAGGATTCGCTCAAAGAAACCGACTGTGATAAAGAACTGCTTTTTGAAACAGACTGACGACCTGACTCCGTATGTGATAGGGATTCACTGACAGACCGGTTCATTGATCCAGAATCTGTAGCAGATGTCGTCCCCAAAACAAAACTGTCCTGACCAACCACACCTGTTGTTGGAATGATTTCAGATTCGAGAAACGAACTCACCTCATTTTCCTCTGCCAACACAGGTGTAGCAATTGTAGTTGCTCCAGCAAGAGCCCCCAACACAAGGATCCCTTTAGAAATCGGAGCAGGAACTGGATCAGCAAAAGTTTCGAAAGGTCTCACGATTTTATCAGTCGCATCACCACGAGAGATACGAAAAAACCCTAGTTGCGAGATAGATGCCCGCATCCAAGTTTTTCCTGACTTGATTAATTTAAATCGTGTGATTCGTTCCGTTTCACGAAACTCACCCTTCGAACGTTTAAAAAACATTTCCTCTCCTCAAAAATAAGATATCGAGTTATTATACACTAATTTTCCCCAAAAAGTAACTAATTAAGACTAGTTTTTAACATAAAATACAGCACACAAAAAGAGAACCCGGAGGTTCTCTTTTTGGATCCTTTTTCATTTCCCACATACCTGAAATGACCGAATCAAATTAGGATAGAAGATTATTTTTCTTCTTTTTTGCGACGTCCAAGTACAACCGCTCCAGCAAGTCCTGCAACTGCTCCAAGAAGAGCTGATGTTACAGATGTTGTCTCACCAGTATTTGGAAGTGCTACAGATTCGCTGTATTTTTGTGAACTGCTTGCTGATTCTGATGTAGAAAATGACTCTGAACTAGAAGCTGATTGCGAACCATTACCAGATGTTGAGCCTGATTGTGACAATGACTCTGAACGAGAAACTGATTGGCTCATTGAGTTAGAGTATGAACCGCTACCAGATGTTGAGCCTGATTGTGATTGGCTAACTGAAACTGAAGTACTTACTGATGTTGAAGCTGATTCTGATGCAGACACTGATTGGCTTACTGACGTTGACTCAGATGCAGATACTGATTGACTTGCTGATGTTGAAGCCGACTCAGAGGCAGACACTGATTGGCTTGCTGACGTTGAAGTGGATACAGATGCTGACACTGATTGGCTTGCTGACGTTGAGGCCGACTCAGAGGCAGAGGCTGATTGGCTTGCTGACGTTGAGGCTGATTCTGACGCAGATTCTGATTGACTTACTGACGTTGAAGCTGATTCAGATGCAGAGACTGATTGACTTACTGATGTTGATGCTGACTCAGACGCTGACACTGACTGACTTACTGACGTTGAAATTGATTCAGACGCAGAGACTGATTGACTTACTGATGTTGATGCTGACTCAGACGCAGACGCTGATTGACTGACTGATGTTGAAGTCGATGCAGACGCTGAGGCCGATTGGCTTGATGACTCAGATGATGAGATTGACTCACTCAATGAAGCGGAAGCTTCTTCTGAGGCTGACTCGCTTAAGGATAGAGATTCTGAAACAGATTCTGATGCAGACTCTGACGATGATACCGACTCACTTAATGAGGCTGATGCATCTTCTGACTCTGATACGCTCAATGAAGCCGAGGCTTCTTCTGACTCAGATGCACTAATTGATTCGGAAAGTGATGATGAAGCCTCTTCTGATAAAGAAGTAGACGTTTCTTCTGATTCAGATGCGCTCATTGATAGTGATTCTGAAAGCGATGCAGAAGCTTCTTCTGAGATTGACTCACTCATTGAAGCAGAAGCTTCTTCTGATTCAGATGCACTCATTGATAGTGATTCTGAAAGCGATGCGGAAGCTTCTTCAGAAAGAGAAACGGATTCCGATACCACTTCTGATATGCTCTCCGAAAGACTACTTGAGAGACTCATCGATTGACTGGTCGTATCCACCTCAGACTCAATAACCTTACTACCATTGAAGAAATTGATATTATTGTTATCTGATTTACCTCCAAAAGGAGAGAAGGTGAAGGAAGTATCAGCTCCAGTGACTGGGACCGTCCAAGTCGATGTCAAACCATATCCTTGCTTAGCCTGAAAACCATTCATTTGGTAGCCATTTGCCCAAGTAAAGCCATCCCCTTGCTTCACAATCGGTGTCGTATTCGCCTTCGGATTAGTAATTTGATTTCCTTGTGAATCCGTAATATAACTTGTTACATTAGAAGGAGTTCCAAAGCCCTTCCCTAGGGTAAACATCGTTTGGGTTGAGGTTCCTGAATTATAGATCGAATAGCCAGGAGCTAAAGCTGCTGGTTTCTCTACAGTAGATGTTTCAGGGTTATCGTAGGTTACCGTATAAGTAAAGGTCACTGTTGTCCCATCGTTAACAGCTCTTAGCTTATAGTAAATCGGAATCTTATAGTTGGTATCTACTCCAGATCCTACATGAAGCTTGCTTTCACCAGTTGCAACATTCAAAGTCGCCTGAATAGCCGTTTCACCATTAACAGTTGCATTGCCAGCAAAACCTGCTGCATTCAAGGTGACCATTAATTCATCGATAGATTTTCCTAAACGATCGCGTTGCTCAGCATAAGCCTGTGCAGAAACATTGGCATTGATCAAGCTATTGCTAGCTGTCAACTCTGTTTGGACTTTGGCAATCGCTGCTTCAATAGCTTCTTTACGCTCTGAGACCGTCAAGTTTGACGAATAATTTCCAGCCAACTTGTTCAAAATTTCTGCTTCTGAAACGTTTTGCTCCAAGACAGCTTTTTCACCTGTTGTAGCAGGTGACTGCTTGCTTTCTTCCGTAGCCTCTGACTCAGTTACAGCTACAGTTGATTCGCTAAGAGCTGCTGATAACTCATTAGAACCCTGTTCGCTCAATGAAAGTGAGGTCGAGCTTGATGCAGAGATAGAAGCAGACTCTGAAACAGATACAGATGCGCTCTCAGAAACTGATGTGGATGCAACATTTTCTTCAGAAACAGATTCCGATACAGAAGTCGTTCCTAGAACTACGCTATCTGCTTCAGCAATAGCTTCTTTGTCTAATTCAGATGCTGTTGTCTTTTCAGTACCTGTTTCATCAGCCTGTGCCGCTGTCGTTACGACCGCTCCACCAAGAATAGCCCCAGCCGCTATGACCCCCTTCAATACGGTCCGACTTGAAGACTCTGTCATTTTCATGGTTTCTTCAGCTACTTCTGCTACAACCAATTCTTCAACTTGACCACGCACCACCTTAAAAAGGCCCAGGTTTGAAGTCGCTGCACGAAGCCAATGTTTCCCAGATTTAATTAATTTAAATCGGGTAACACGATCCGTTTCACGAAATGATCCATTTGAACGTTTAAAAAACATCAACACTATACTCCTTTGATCTTTCTAACCAATAATTATACACTTTTTTAATTGAATTGTAACTTAAATGTACAATTCTCTTTTTATTTGTTAAGTTTCTGATAATTGATCCCTATATATTTCCATCTAAAGACTTGCTTCTAATACACAAAAAGAGAACCCGGAGGTTCTCTTTTTGGATCCTTTTTCATTTCCCACATACCTGAAATGACCGAATCAAATTAGGATAGAAGATTATTTTTCATCTTCCTTTTTGCGACTTCCAAGTGCTGCAACCCCTGCAACCCCTGCAACTGCTCCAAGAAGAGCTGAAGCTACAGATCCTGTTTCACCAGTATTTGGAAGTTGTTCAAGAGCTGGAGCTGGTTTAGCTGGTTGCTCAGGAACTGGGTTCACTGGTGTATTAGGTGTTGGATCTACCGGTGTGTTTGGTGTTGGATCCATTGGTTTATTAGGTGTTGGATCTACCGGTGTATTTGGTGTTGGAGTTGGTGGCACTGGAGTGTTTGGTGTTGGAACGTTTGGAGTCTTCACAAGTTTGTAAACATAAGTAACGTTCTTATCACCTTCGATAACTTTACCAGTTGTTGGGTCAGTTGTTGTCAAGTGACCTTCACCGTCAACGTTACCTACTGGGTAGTTACCTTGTGGTACCAATTCATAGACTTTACCATCTGCAGTTGTGATTGTCTTAGGACGGTTATCCACAACTGTATCGTAGTCTTTACCTACTGGTTGGTCTTTTTCATCCACTACTGAAGTCTTGATAGTGTTACCATTTTCATCTACATAGTGAACGTAAACATTACCCTTAGGTT
>ERZ773027.1877-NODE-1877-length-10735-cov-6.268352_pt1 | contig 10735 bp, 8 predicted proteins | sample MGYA00511032_ERZ773027 | MGnify/ENA primary metagenome ERZ773027 (study PRJEB29015, sample SAMEA2738138) | human oral metagenome | biome: human oral; feature: human-associated habitat; material: saliva | place: China | collected 2190 ... | reverse complement strand
GCAAAACAATAGGTTTTGCAATGCGTTGATAGCGAGCGTGTTAGGTGAAAGTTTCTGTTTGAATAAATCTTTACAGTTTTATGAGCTTGTTTCTGTCTGAGTTTCTATTAAGAAAAGGCTCAATATTTATGGTCAGTCTTCAATTTATAAGTAAGAAAACAATGATATGTAACATCGCCTATTGATGTTCGCCAATCTTGCAAATGGTGTATGCTAATCACAAAAACGTATATTAAACCACCACAAAAGTGCATATTGAAACACCGCAAAAGTGCACATTGAAATGCCACAAAAACGCACATTGTGTTGTTTAATCAATTATATATATGTATATTTGCAGTGTTTTTCTAAGTATTAAAGTATATGAAGTACTACGAAAGAGTAGCAGATAAGATGCTACGTGATAGGCTTAAAGCCTTTGGTTCTGTTTTGATTGAAGGACCAAAATGGACGGGCAAGACTACAACTGCCGAACAACAAGCACGGAGTGTTGTAAAGATGCAAGACCCCGATAAGGCTAACGAGTATCTTGCAGCAGCATCGATAAAGCCTTCTCTCCTTTTAAAGGGCGAGCAACCTCGGCTGATAGATGAATGGCAAGATGCACCAGTTATCTGGGACGCAGTCCGTATGGCGATAGATAACTCTGGTGGTGCTCCCGGACAATTTATTCTAACGGGAAGCAATACAGTTGATAAGACGAAAATCCGACATACAGGTACTGGTCGCATTACGCGAATGATGATGTATCCTATGAGCCTTTGGGAGTCTAAAGACTCTTCGGGTACGGTTTCGTTATACGAGTTGTTTAATAATCCAAATTATGATATTGATGGTGCAAATAGCGCATTGGATATTCCAGAACTGATTCGTGTTGCTTGTCGGGGAGGCTGGCCTGCAACGCTTCACTTGAGTGCTGAGGCAAGTATGGTAGTTGCAAAGGACTATGTAAAGAGCGTTTGCAACCAAGATATATCTGCTGTAGATGGGAAACAACGCAATCCTAAGATAGCTGAACGAATCGTACGTTCGTATGCAAGGAATATCAGCACTTTGGCAAAGAAAACAAATATCTTGGCAGATGTGATAGGTTCAGAAAATGCAGAAATATCAAAAGGAACGCTTGATGATTATATCGAAGCCTTGGAGAAGGTGTTTGTTATTCAAGATATTGATGCTTGGTGCCCTGCCATACGAAGCAAAAGTGCCATTCGCAGCGCACCCAAGCGTTGTTTCACCGACCCTTCCATAGCAGTTGCTGCTATGAATATTAATGCTGATGGACTTGAAATGCAACTGAAAACCTTCGGATTTATCTTTGAACAGATGTGCGTCCGCGATTTGAGAGTATACGCAGCAGATTTCGATAGCCACCTTTCTTATTATAGGGATAGATACGGTTTAGAGTCTGACCTTGTTCTTCACTTGTCAGATGGCAGGTATGCGCTCATTGAATGTAAGTTAGGTAGTAGGGAAATAGAGGAGGGTGCGAAGCATCTATTGGAGATAAAACGTTTAATAAAAGAACACAACAAAACAGAGAAACAAGTTCCTTTGCACGAACCTGACCTAATGATTGTTATGACAGGAGGGCAGATGGCTTATACCCGTCCCGATGGAGTAAAGGTTATTCCATTGGCTTGTTTGAAGGATTAAGGCTGAAACTGCTGATGCTTTTCGGAGATTTATTTTCCTTTCCTTTTGTAAAGGTAATTTCTGAGAATAGCAGCTGTTTTGTAAGAATAATTCCGAAGGAAAACGCTAATTTCGATTTGGCACTGCGAAAGCGGCTGTTTTGCAACGCAAAACCTACGCTTTTACCGTGCAAAACAGCCGCTTTTGGAATGCAAAACAATAGGTTTTGCAATGCGTTGATAGCAAGCGTGTTAGGTGAAAGTTTCTGTTTGAATATTTTTTTACAGTTTTATGAGCTTTCTTTTGATTGTAAAGCAGCTCTTTGCATTGGCTTTTTCTGCGCTTTCCGATGCAGCAATGTGGGTGGCTGAAGGCAGGTTTTTATTTTTTCCAGAACAAGTGTGTAATGTCGTTCATCTTGTTTTCCTTCGTTATCCGATACATACGCTGATTGGTGCGGCGGCTGTCTAATCCGCCCAAATGGCGAATGTAAGGACCTATTTTGATGTAGTCGAAGTGGGGCAACTGAATGTCGGGCGACAGTGTGGTGCGCCCTGTGTACCAGCCAACTTTCAGTTCGGCGTGGTGTGTCCGCATATAGGCAGCAAGGCTGTCGATGGCTTCGGGCTCGGAATCGCCGCCCATAAAGCCGATACACGTAATGCGCTCGCTGTTTTCAGCCAGCATTTGTTCTATTGCCTCGGTTGTAAGAGGGTTGCCAACATCTTTCCAAAGAAAGGTACTGTGGCAGCCAGGGCAGCGGCAAGGGCAGTTGGAAAGGTTGATAGCCAACGTAACCTCGTCGGGAAACTCTTGGAAAACGATGTCGGTGTCTACGAATTTAAGCATCGGAAGAAGTTGTAATTAAAATGGTGTGCACACTGCTCAAACGCAGTATGCACACACTCTCAACGAAAATATAAATCCTTGAAGATTTTCAAAGCATCTTCAATGTCCTCACGCTTGAGGGTTATACAGTGTATTTCTCTTTAGTTGCATAGTAGCGTTTGCCTGCTTCGGTCTGTCGGGCAGCCGAGAAGTTGCTGACACGCTTCATGTATCCGATGACACGTGTGAGGTAATCGACGTTCTCAGAGTGGCAATGTGGACATTCTTTCAAGTTGCGCTTGTCGATGTGTCCGCACTCGTTGCACACCGTGTTCGGTATGTTGAATGTGAAGTAGTTGCACCCTTCTTCGGCAGCCACACGCATTAGCTGGCGGTATTGTGCCTGCGAAAGGTGTTCGTCAAGGTTCATGTGCAGTGCCGAACCGCCCGTAAGGTGTTCTATGTAGGGCGCGCCGTGCAGACGGAACTTGTCGAGAATGGTGAGCGAATTGTCCTCTACGCGGTAGAAATAGCTGTTGTAGCAGTCGCGTGGTACGAAGTATCCGTCGGCTTTGTCCCACTTTGCGTGCTTCACACCTACGTTTTCGGCAGGTATCATCTCGCAGTTGAACATGGCTTCCTTCGTGCGATACTGCTTGTTGTAGGTTTCAATGAGTCCTAAAACGCCTTGCACGAACTCTTTGTACTCGTCGTTTGGTGTAATTTCCAATCCCATAAACTCGGCTGCTTCCACAAGTCCGTTGATACCGATGGTGAGGTATTGGCGGTCGATGTTGATGTAACCAGCATCGAAGAGTGGCAACATGTGGTGGTGAAGCAAGTCTTTGAGATTCTCGTTGTATGCCAACTGCACCTTGTGGCATAGGTCGATAACGTGCGAAAGATACTCTTTGTAGTCAATGTTCTTGTTTACAGCGTATTGTATGCAGCGGTTCAAGTTGATGGTGAGCACGCTCTTAGACCCCGTAGACACACCACCTGCGCCGAGCGTGTACGAGAAACCGTTGTCTTGAATTTCGTTACGAAGACGGCAGCACGAACTCAACGAGTCAGCATTGTCGCTCATATAGGTAAAGAAACTGTGTCCGTCAGCATACATCTGTGCTGCAAAGTCAGCCCATTCGGTGTCTCGGCATTCGCCGTTTTCAGAGAGCAGAGCCATCGTTTCAACAGGGAAGGTGAGCACAGCCTTGGTGCGTTCTTGGTTGAACCAAGTCATAAAGCGTTTCTGCAACCACGATACGCCTTCCCAGTCGGGCTGCGAACCGTCTGGGAAATAGAAGTTTCCGAAGAGCGATTCAAAATAGAATTTGTCGTAGTAAGATATGTTCCAGAACACAGCCTGATAGTTTCGTGCGCCTGTTGGTTGGTTGAGAGAGTAGACAATCTGCTCGAAGAAGTCGGTTATAATCTTGTCGATGGTGCGCTGTTTCAAGCTCAAGTCCACCACCTTTTCGGGGTGTTGCCAGTAGTCTTTGCCGTATTCCTGCTGTATGAAGTAGTTCATATACATCAGAAACTCGGGCGTTGCGCACGCTCCTGCCAGCATACTCGATACCATGAACACCATATTGATGAAGCCTCCGCAGAAGCTTTTAAGGTTGGTAGGTGCGGTAGAGTTGCCACCAATCGACGATGTGCCGCTGATGAGCCAAGGGTACATAGTAATAGAAGCGCAATAGTTGGCAAGGTTGGTTTCGTCGTTCTTATATATAAAGTGGTGTGTAAGCAAATGCAGATATTCGTCGGAAAGTTCCTTGCCGTACATTCTCTTGATGCGGTCGGTAAGCAAACGGCGGTTCAGACGAATGAAACCCTGCTTTGGAAGTTCGCCGATAAGAGTGGCAATGTTCTTGTTTTCCACGTTGGCATTGGCGTCAAACTTCGAGCCAGTGGCTGCATTCTCTGCGTGGCAGTAATCTGTAAGGAAGCGCATCTTCTCCAATACTTCGCGGTCTTCGGTGTGTTGGTGGCGATAAACGATGAAGCTTTTAGCCACGTGGTAGTGTCCTTCCTTCATCAAAGCCTCTTCTACTTGGTTCTGAATGTCCTCTACCTTTATGTCGTCGTGAATCTTAATGTTCGCGAGAACTTTAGAAACTGTGCCGAGGTCGGTGGGTTCGCCTACGCTGTCGAATGCCTTTATGATGGCATTCATAATTTTGTCGAGCGAGAAACGGTCTTTAGAGCCGTCGCGTTTGGTGATGGTGAAATTCTTCATTTTTCTTTTTAGTATATCCTTTTTTACTTTTGTTGTTAATAGTAGCTTTACTATATCCCTGTTTTTGGATATTGGAAAATATGTTTTGGTAAACTTTATCCGATGCAAAGATAGGAAAAAGAAAATGAATAACAAGCATTTTTTGAATTAAAAATTTGCAGTCTTTTTAGCGAAAAATATTTATATTGTTGTTTAATATATTGATAATCAAACAACTGAAAATTTACTTTAAAGATAATATTCTTTCCTTATTTAGAAAAAATAAGAAAGCGATGACAAGGGAAAAGTAATTCGGATTTTTCTTTTTGGAAAACTTTTTGGAAAACTTAAGCGTCGAAGTTTTCCAAAAAGATATATTTTATGTTACTCTTTTTGTGGTTTTGTTTTCTTATTATTCAATAATTGTAGTGCTTTGTTTTCGTCGGTTTTCCAAGAATAGCTTCAGTTTTTGCAGTTCTTCCGTTGCCACTTTGCGCCCCCTTCCAATACCAATCCTGTCTTCATTTGCTGTTGTTTTATCGTCTGTAAAAATAGAAATATTTTGTGGAAAGTACAAGAAAATACTGCGGAAACACTGTCGGCAGAATGTTAAAGTTCGGCTTCTTTCCGCAAATTTTCTTTCTCCGTAATTTCTTTACACGTAAAGAAATATTTATTTACGTGTAAAGAAATTATTATTTACGTGTAGAAAAATATTTATTTACGTGTAAATAATTTGCCGATGTTCGGAAAATGCCGAGCAACTTACTTCTTCAAAGCCTTGCGTATCACCTTTGCTGCAATGGGAGCGGCTACATCTGCGCCGAAGCCAGCGTTCTCGATGAACACCGCAATGGCTATCTGCGGCTTGTACATAGGGGCAAATGCAATGAAGGCAGAGTGGTCTTTGCCGTCGTTTTCCACCGTTCCTGTCTTGCCGCAAATGCTGTATTCCTTTGTGTTTATGTCGCGTGCGGTACCCCATATCACGGCGTTGCGCATACCTTCTATTACAGGTGTGTAGGCTTCGGCAGCAACAAGGGCTTGCCGTGGTTCGAGGAAACGCTTCGGAAGTGGGTTTTCTGCCGTGTTGGCGTGAATGTGCGGTGTGTAGAAATAACCACGGTTGGCTATCAGTGCTGCGAGGTTGCAGAGCTGGAGTGGTGTTGCAGTGATGTCGCCTTGTCCCATTCCTGCCCAAATAATGGTGAGGGGGGTCCACCCGCCTTGATAACGGCGCGACAGATATGTCGAGTTTGCCACCAAACCGCCCTTTTCGCCGGGTATGTCTACGCCGAGCGGACCGCCAAAGCCCATACTTACGATGTAGCTGTGCCACTTGTCGATGGCGGCTGCATAGGTGCCATACTTGGCTTTGTCGCCAATCATGGCACGGAAAGACTTTAGGAAATAGGTGTTGCACGAGTTGGCAAGGGCAGCCCGTAGCATCAGTGGGGAAGCGTGTTTGTGGCAGCCAATCCTGATGTTGCCTTCGCGGAAAGCCGTGAAGCAAGCCTGCTTTGTGGTGGCTGTAATGGTTCCTTCCGACAGAAGGGCTAAGGCTTGTGCCGTTTTAAACGTAGAACCGGGGGCGTAAGCAGTGGCAATGGCAAGGTCGTTGTTGGCACCTTCGGGCGAGTTTGTCGCCATACAGATAATCTCGCCAGTGCTCGGACGAATGGCTACAACGCTGCCTTTGCGACCTTTCAGCAGTTCGGTTGCCAACTGCTGCAACTCTGGAAGCAGTGTTGTAGGTGCTTCGGTGGTTGTCTTGGCAGTGGTTTGCTTGGCTGTCTTCGCCGTTTTTGCTTTTTCGGGGTATAGCCGTTCCATTTCCCCGTGGTATTCCTGTGCGGTTGCTGCTGCTGCCACGAGTGCGCAGACAGCCCCTATAATATATCTTTTCATGCTCTTTTAATTGCTGATTTGAGTGTGCAAAGATATGGAAATATCAGGTTATCTGCGCTATATGCGTAGCTGAATTGACGTTTTTTACCTTATTTTACAAGAACGATACACCCCATTTTACAGGAAAAACGCACCCACTTGGAAGACGATGGCACTGACTATCCACGCCAAGGCAGTGGTGTAGACGGCGGCAAAAATGCCCCACTTCCAGCTGCCCGTTTCGCCTTTTATGGCTGCAATCGTTGCTACACACGGGAAGTAGAGCAGCACAAAGAGCAAGAAACAGAAGGCGGTGAGAGTGGCTAAAGGCTGTGCCTTGTCGTAACTTATGTTGTTTCGCTTCGCTATGTCGGAAGTCATCTGGTGTCGTAACAGTTCGTATTTGCCGCCTTCATCGTTGTATTCGTTGTCGTCGCCGAACGAATCGTTGTTGGCGTAGAGCACTCCCATTGTTGAAGCTACGATTTCCTTTGCTCCAACGCCTGCCAGCAAGCCCACGCCCAAACGCCAATCGAAGCCCATAGGGCGGAAAACGGGTTCCACCGCCTTACCTATTCTGCCGATATAGCTTTGTTCCTGCTGTGCCTGTTTGCCCATATTGGGGTCGTCGGGTAAGGGGAAGTAGCCCAATGCCCACACGATGATAGATGCAACGAGAATGATTCCTCCCATCTTCTTCAGATATTGCTTGCCTTTTTCCCAAGTATGGCGGCCGATAGCCTTCCACGTTGGGAAGCGATAGGGTGGCAGTTCCATTACGAAAGGTGTGTCTTCGCCCTTCACGATGGTTTTTGAAAAGAGGCGCGCCAACAGCACTGCCATTGCAATACCGATGAGATAGAGCAACATCATAACCGCCGAGCGGTATCTGGCGGCGAAGAACGAACCTGTCATCATTATATAAATAGGTAGTCGTGCCGAACAACTCATCATCGGAAGCACCAGCATCGTAACCAGTCGGCTGCGTCTGCTCTCGATGGTTCTTGTTGCCATAACTGCAGGAACGTTGCAACCGAAACCCATAATGAGCGGAATGAACGACTTGCCGTGCAGCCCCATCTTGTGCATGAGCCTGTCCATGATGAAGGCAGCGCGCGCCATGTAGCCGCAATCCTCCATATAGGAAATGAAAAAGTACAGTATCAGGATTTGCGGGAGGAAGACAATGACGGCTCCAACGCCCGCAATGGCACCGTCTACTATCATTGCTTTCACCGGTCCGTCGGGTAAAAGCCCGCTTACAGCGTCAGACAGCCACGCCACACCTGCCTCTATCCAGTCCATTGGATATTGTCCGAGCGTGAAAGTAGCCGTAAACATAATGAAAAGGAATAGGAAAAAGAGCGGAAAACCGAGATACTTGTGTGTCAGAACGTTGTCTACGGTGTGCGTTATGCTGTAGGCGTCTTTGCCTTTGCCCGTCGTGTACTTGGCTTCCTGCAATGCTCCGTGTATGAAACCGTACTTAGCGTCCATTATAGCCGTCTCGCTGTCTTCTCCGGTCTCTTCTTTCACACGCTTGGCGGTTTCGTCTCGGTGTGCCATAATCTTCTTTGCATCGGGGAAAGTAGCCACGAGCTTCTCGGTTTCCGAGTCGTTTTCAAGTAGTTTTATTGCCAAATAGCGGGTAGAATACTTCTGTCTGATGTCGAGTTCCTGCTTCAAGTGCTCTTGAATTTCGGCGATACCGTTCTCCAATTCGTGTCCGTGGTTGATGTGAATGTGTCGGTACAACGGCTTGTCGCCCTTCTTTCCCTCGTAGTTTTGTATTACCGTGCGGAACAAATCCTCCACGCCTCTGCCCGATTTGAATACCGTAGGCACCATCGGAACACCGAAAAGGGTGCTCAATTGTTCGTAGTCGATGTGGTCGCCGCGGTTCTCCACCTCGTCGTACATATTTAACGCACACACCATAGGTACGTGCATGTCAATGAGTTGCGTCGTTAGGTAAAGGTTTCGCTCGAGGTTTGAAGTGTCTATAACGTTGATAACGATGTCGGGAGTCTTCTCTACAATTTGCTTGCGCACGTAGAGTTCCTCCGGACTATATGCCGAAAGGCTGTACGTACCGGGCAGGTCTACCAATTCAAAGTGGTAGCCCAGCAGGTCGGTATAGCCGTACTTGGCATCGACGGTAACGCCCGAGTAGTTTCCAACCCGCTCGTGTGCCCCTGAAGCAAAGTTGAACAGCGATGTCTTTCCGCAGTTCGGATTGCCCACCAACGCCACGTTAATGGTGCGTCGCTGTCGGTTTGCTGCTGCCACAGCCTCGTCTGGCGTCAGCGCAGGTTCGTAAGGGTCGGCTTGGTCTACCTCTATGGCAGGGTTGTATTGTGTGTTTCCTTTTCTCGTATTGGGTTCAGCGTCCACCGCCATTACCTCTATCAGGTCGGCTTCGCTGTGTCGCAGGCTCACTTCGTAGCCCATAATGCGATATTTCACAGGGTCTTGCAACGGCGCATTGAGCAGTACTTTCACCTCTTTGCCGTTGATAAAGCCCATTTCTATAATTCGTTTTCTGAAGCCGCCGTATCCCGAAACCTTCACGATAATGCCAGTTTCGCCCGTCTTCAGTTCTGATAACTTCATACTCTTGTTCTTTTATGCAAAAGTACAAAGATTTCGTTGTAAGCATTACACCGCCCTCTTAAAAGTTTGCGAAAATACCTAATAATGGGGATAGGTTGCAGACTTGTTTCACCATACTCTGCCTATTTCATAGTAAAACGCACGAAATTATCACGATTTGATATAACCGCATTATTGTTTTTTCTGTACCTTTGCACTCGAATAATGATGTTATGATGCTTTGCAAACTCGGAAAATCGGATTTACAAAGAACGATTTAACAGAGAATAAAAACAAGAAAAACAAAATGAAAATTACAGAACAACGCAGCAGTATGCTTCACGGAGTGCTCTTGATGGCACTCTTTGCGTGTGCTGCTTTCTATCTCGGCGATATGCGTTTCGCCAAAGCCTTGTCGTTTTCGCCGATGATTGTCGGCATCATTCTTGGTATGCTCTATGCCAACAGCCTGCGCAACAACTTGCCTGAAACGTGGACGCCGGGCATCGTATTTTGCTCGAAACGCATTCTACGCTTCGGTATCATTCTCTATGGCTTCAAGCTCACCTTCCAAGACATTACTGCCGTTGGACTGCCAGCGATTATCATAGACGCTATTGTGGTTACTGCCACCATTCTGATTGGGCTTTTCGTGGGCAGACTTCTGAAGATGGATCGCAGCATCGCTTTGCTTACGGCTTGCGGTAGTGCCATCTGCGGTGCTGCAGCCGTGATGGGTGTGGACGGCGCAATACGTCCGAAACCCTACAAAACCGCTGTGGCTGTGGCAACGGTGGTTATCTTCGGCACGCTCTCCATGTTCCTTTATCCAGTGCTTTATCGTGCTGGCGTGTTCGATTTGCCCGCTCAGCAGATGGGCATTTTCGCAGGTTCCACCATTCATGAAGTAGCCCACGTCGTGGGAGCAGGCAACGCTATGGGAGCCGCTATCAGCGACAATGCCATTATTGTGAAGATGATTCGTGTAATGATGCTTGTTCCCGTGCTGCTCGTCATCGCCTTTTTCGTGGCGAAAGACGTTGCGAAACGTGAGGGCACAGAGGGGCAAAAGAACAAAATACAGGTGCCTTGGTTTGCCATAATGTTCCTACTCGTTATTTGTTTCAACAGTTTCAACCTGCTGCCCGAAGAGGTTGTGAAAGGCATTGTTACGTTAGACACCTTCTTGCTGACGATGGCAATGACGGCACTCGGTGCGGAAACGAGCATCGACAAGTTCAAGAAGGCAGGTTTCAAGCCCTTCTTGCTGGCAGCCATTATTTACTGTTGGCTCATCGGTGGCGGCTATTGCTTGGCACGTTTTGTTGTTCCGATGCTGATGTAAAAGCAGTGTAAGCGCAGCAGAAGTTTTGTTCAAAGCAGCAAGTAGCTTCGCCTGCACACCTTATTATATATGTGGGAAGCGAGCGAAAATAGTGTAAATATTTTTCACAAGCGTATCTATTGCGTAACTTGCTTACTATCAATGCATTGTAAAACCTATTGTTTGGCGTTCTAAAAGCGTAGGTTTTGCACGGTAAAAGCGGCTGTTTTGCATCGCAAAACCTACGC
>ERZ773027.1876-NODE-1876-length-10735-cov-6.592509_pt1 | contig 10735 bp, 10 predicted proteins | sample MGYA00511032_ERZ773027 | MGnify/ENA primary metagenome ERZ773027 (study PRJEB29015, sample SAMEA2738138) | human oral metagenome | biome: human oral; feature: human-associated habitat; material: saliva | place: China | collected 2190 ... | reverse complement strand
ACAAGACATAACTCTGTAGAACAAAGTGGTACAAATGGTGCTAAATCAATTTTTACTGCATTTGCTAAACCAGAAGAATTCTACAATGCTCTAATTGAGATTGGTGCAAAACCTGGAAACAATATGACTGCAAATAATGCTACTACTACACATGTTGAAGGAACTCCAATTAAAGCCGAAATCACATGGAACGGCGCTGGCAAAAGATATGACATTAACGAAGTAGTAAAAGACAGTAATGGAAAACAAATCGATTTCCGCTTCGGTGGCAACTTGAAAAATGCTCTCGATAAAAATACAGGATGCTTATCTTGTTTAGATAGCTGCCCTGTTGGTATTATTTCAAATACTACATACACTTATGGAGCTGTTGAAACTCGTAAAGAAGTGAAATTTTCAGGTAACGAAGACGTTCTTCCAGAAGATGGAACATATGCTGCTATTATTTATAGTATTAAAAAATAATAGCTAATCACAAGGAGATATTAAATGAATCGATTAAGACTTTTATTTTATTTTACGAGTGTTGGTATAGCGGTTGGTTACTTCTTCGCTTTCCTTCTGTTCTTCTTCACACAATTTGAAATGCTAGCTGACCAGAGTCTTGTGATTTTTGTTTGGACTGTTTACGGTATAATGACAGGTTTATATTTCAAACGTATTAATCACAAGTACACATTCTTTATAATTGAAGCAATAATACTTTTAATGGCTATTTTTTCAGGTAAAACAAAAACATTACTATATATAGCTCGTGAAGTGCTACATGCTAGTTCACTTAACCAAGTTAAAATTCCATTTATTATTACTGTGGTAATTGTTAACTTAATAAATATTTATATTATTTTAACACTTTCTAAATACCAAAAAGTATATACTAAAGAAGAACTTAAAGCATTAAAAGAAAAAGAAGTAAAACTTAGTGATTTAAGAGAAGTTGATCCTGAAGAAGAGAAAAAATTAAAAGCACAACGTAAAAAAGTAAGATACATTACACTTGCATGCTTTGCAATCTTTTTCACCATTTACTTTACTGTTCCTAGTTTCAAAACTGGTATTAATACAGCATTCGCAACTTTATCTCAATTTGATACAAATGCAGTAATCGAATATCTACGAGGATGGGGTGCTTGGGCTGCGGTTGTTTCTGGAGTGTTAATGGTACTTCAATCTATAGCTGCACCAATTCCAGCATTTTTAATCACATTATCTAACGCTGCTATCTTCGGTTGGGTACTAGGAGCTGTATTATCTTGGTCAACTGCAATGATAGGGGCTGCAGTATGTTTCTATATTGCTCGCGGATTAGGGCGAGATGTCGTAGAAAAACTTACAAGTAAAGGTGCAATGGCAAGTATCGACGTATTCTTCGAACGCTACGGAGACAAAGCTATTCTTATTTGTAGGTTATTACCGTTCGTATCTTTCGACTTCGTTAGTTACGCTGCTGGTCTTACTAATATGAGTTTCTGGAGATTCTTTATCGCTACAGGAATCGGACAATTACCAGCAACAATAGTTTACTCATACGTTGGTGGGACTCTTTCTGGTGGTGTTAGAAACCTATTCATTGGATTAATGTGTTTATTCGCGCTATCAATCGTTATCGGTATTATGAAAAAAATCTACAACGATAAACATAAAAAAGAAGAAGAGCTTATTGCATCTTCTAACTAATTAAAAAAAACAACTAGAAATGATACTTTTCATCTCTAGTTATTTTTTTATTTATAAAGCGGTGATCCCTACCTGGTTAAAATATTTCATAAATAGGAATTTTTCTACACCTATTTCTACATTTTCTCCTATATTTAATCTATAGTCAATATAAACATCTATTCCATCAACTACATATTTTGAATATAATTCTTTATCGAATTTGCTTGCTATCGAAACCCCGATAACTTTATTTACTCCGCCACCTCAACAAGCTTGTTGAAATAGTGATACTAATATATAGTTTTTATTTTTATCTTTTAATAATTTTTTTGCCTCATCATTAATTATAATTGCCATTTTTTCTCCTATTCTACTCTATTGCCTTAAGAGCTTCTACCATGTTTACTTTTTTTAATTTTTTATGCATTACTATCATTACGATTATAGTAATTAATATTGTTATACCCGATGCTAATAAATAAACTACTAAAGATACTTTACTACTAAACATCATATCTCTACCAGCGAGTTCTAGTATTATTTTCAAATACATTTTATAACCTAGATAATTACCTAAAATAATACCTACTCCACTTAAGTAAAAGATTTCTCTAAATACATAAATAGTTACCTCGCTTGGATAAAAACCAAGAACTTTTATCGTTGATAATTCTCTAATACGCTCAGATACATTAACATTTATTAAATTATATAATACTACAAGCGCTAATGTAACTGAACAAATCACCATAACTGCCACTATAATATCTATTCCTTTAATAAAATTATCTAGTATCTCTTGTATTTTAGAATTATCACTTATATTTACTATATCGCTATTATTATTTAAATTACTTACTACACTTTCAACAGTTTCCTTACCACCTATAGTTTGTATTAAAAACGTATTGTCCTTATATTGTTTTTTAAATACTGATTCATAATAATCTTTATTTATATAGATTGTATGTCCAAAGTAATTTTTATTAATTCCACCAATAGTAAATGTGTATTCTTTATTATTTACAACTACATTAAAGCTATCTCCTACCTCTAACTTGTGAAGATATGCGAGTTTTTCACTAATAACAGCCGAACCATTTGACAAGTTAATACTTTTGGCATTATTATCCACTAATGTAATATAGTCCTTATAATTTTCTTTATCCACCGTTATTAATTGTACAGAATCTATAATTTCATTATTACTCTCGAAAGTAGCAAGTTGAATATTTATTTTGGTGCTAGCTTTGACATTCTTATTATTATCAATCTCTTTTTGAAGTTTTTCTACACTTTCATTATCTATATAAGGATTATAAGTAGCTGCGATATCAACCTTATTAATAACTTTGAATTGTTCATTAGAAATATTTATTACTCCATAACGAATACCAAAACCTATAAACATAAGAGTCAGACATCCTGCAACTCCAAATATCGTCATTAACATTCTAATTTTATAACGGAAAATATTTCTAAAGGTTACCTTCCTTAAAAAGCTAAGTCTAGACCAAATAAACGGTATTCTTTCTAAAAATATTCTACTTCCTCCGCTCGGTGCCTTAGGACGCAACAAGTACGCGCTCTTTTCTCTTAAATTTTTTCTAAGAGGTATATAAATCGCTAAACTTATACATCCTAATGAAATAACAAAAGCTGCGATAAGTATACTTGGAGTGTATACGATCTCCGGTGTATTAAAAGTAAAGAACCTTGCATAAGAATTATATATTATCGGCACAATCACCAAATATGCTCCAATAATACCTAATATCGTACCTATCAAGGTAGATAATCCACCATATACAAAATATTTTTTAGAAATTTGATAATTACTGTATCCCAACGATTTAAGAGTACCGATGTTTATCCTATTTTCATCTATCATTCTAGTTAAAGTTGTTAATGAAACTAAAATCGATACAACGAATAAGAATATTGAAAAAACATTAGCTACAAAGGTTAAACTACTCGCAGAATCTATAAATTGAGCATAGTTTTTTAAACCTCTAATATTTTCTACCGAGAATCTAGGATAACTTTCTTCTGAAAGGCTAGCCTTCCCAATATTTAGTTGCTTTTTATTATCATCAATCTCTTTTTGACCTTTATTCAATTTTTCTACTTGTTCATTGTAACTCTTTCTATCAACATTTTTTAACAATTCAAGTTGTTCTTTAACACTATTAAGTTGTTTTTGAGCTTGATTTATTACTTTTTCATTTTCGTTTAGTTTTTTATTATTTTTTTCTAAATAATTTTTTTCGTCGATTTTTTGCTGATTTTTTAATTTTTCTATCAGGCTATCTCTAGTCTTATTAACTTCCGTAATATAATCTTTATCACTATATTTATGGTTAATATTTTTAAGTTTTAGATTTACTCCACTTACATTTTCAAATTTAAAAACATCTCTTTTTACATACCCAAAATAATCCTTATTAGCTAGATTATTATTAGATACCTCTATATGATCTGCTCCTTGAACAAAACCAACTACTTTAAACTTATATTGTTTTAAAGTATTACCTTCACTCTTATCTGAAATAAAAGAAATCTCGTCTCCAATTTTATAACTACCTTGCAGTGATTCAACTAAAGCTATTTCCCGATCATTATTAGGTAAAGCACCTTCAGTTAACTTAGGTAAAACTAATTTTTCAGGTAAAGATTCAATATTTACAAACTCATCACTATTAGTTATCTGAAGTTTTTTTATAAAATAACTTTCGCTTAAATCAATATTATCTAGAGCATTTATAATTTTCATATCTTCTTCATTGATACCAAAATTATGACTTACTCTTAGATCATACATCTTATGGCTTTCTATATACTTATTATAGGTATTCACCATTGCAGGTGATGTTTCTTTTAGACCTACAAAGATAAAAACTCCCAGAAACATTATTATCATTATCGATATAAACTTCGACTTTGTTTTTGATATTTCTCTTAATATATCTCTATTTATTACTTTCATAACACTACCACTCTATTTCATCAATACTTTTGGGATTAGTATTTTGTGTTACTTTTTTCACCTTAGCATCATAAATTTCTATTACCTTATCTGCAGCTTCAGCGATAGAACTATTGTGAGTGATAATAACTACAGTTTTTTTCTCATCCACACTATAGTCTTTTAGGATATTTAAGATATTTTTTCCCGTCTTATAATCTAATGCCCCAGTTGGTTCATCACAAAGTAATAGTTTTGGGTTTTTAGCTATTGCTCTCGCTATAGCAACACGCTGTTGTTCTCCACCAGAGATTTGCGAAGGAAAATTATTCATTCTATGTTCTAATCCTACTAACTTTAAGATATCTGTTGCTTTTTTCGGTTGTTTTACAATTTGTCCAGCTAATTCTACATTTTCTAAAACTGTTAGGTTTGGAATCAAATTATAGAATTGAAAAACAAAACCTATATCTTCTCTTCTATATCTAGTTAGTTCTGCTTCGCTTAAACCGACAATCTCTTTTCCAAAAATATTAATAGACCCCTTACTCGCATTATCCATTCCACCTATAATATTAAGTAATGTACTCTTTCCAGCTCCACTTGGACCTAAAATTACAACAAATTCTCCTTCATTAATATCAAAACTAATAGCATCATTCGCTATAACTTTATTACTATTTTCTCCATATATTTTAGAAACATCTTTTACAATTATTTTTTGCATAGTATTTCTCCTTTATTTCTATAAGTTAATTATATCACAACTTATTTATTCAATTAATTTAAAAGCTTATCACATAAATTAAATTATAAACAGATTCCTTTACACTGCTAAAAATAAATATTATAATATCAATAATTATTAGATTTTCAAAAAAATTATTGAGGAGATTATATGCTAACTATTTACGAATACCCAACATGCTCGACATGTAGAAAAGCAAAAAAACTTTTAACAGACAACAATATTGAAGCAACATATTTCAATGTTAAAGAAAAAACACCAACAGTAGCAGAATTTAAAAAAATTATTAAGACATTCGATTTACCATTAAAGAAATTATTCAACACTAGCGGTCTTGTTTATAAAGAGCTAGGATTAAAAGACAAATTAGAAACACTATCTCTTGATGAAGCTTTAACATTACTTCATGAAAATGGTATGTTAATTAAACGCCCTTTAGCATTTGATTTAAAAAACGATATCCTACTTCTTGGATTCAAAGAAGAAACTTGGGAAAAAGCTCTTTTATAATAAATTTTATTAATTTTTCTATTGATATTTACTTGAAATAATGTTATAATAGTCGAGATGTGAAAACATTAAATTACGATGTTCCTCTGTTAATCAAGCATTAGTAATGAACATTTTGTAAAAAAAGGAGAAAGAATAATGAGCAAAATCATTGAAGCGATCACTAAATCGCAATTAAGATCAGACATTCCTGAATTTAAAGCTGGGGATACAGTAAGAGTACACGTTCGTATCGTTGAAGGTGGACGTGAGCGTATCCAACAATTCGAAGGAGTAGTTATCAAACGTCGTGGTGGAGGAATCTCTGCTACTTATACTGTACGTAAAATTTCAAACGGTGTTGGTGTTGAAAGAACATTCCCTGTTCACACTCCAAAAGTTGAAAAAATTGAAGTTGTACGTAAAGGTAAAGTTAGACGTGCTAAATTATACTACCTACGTAACTTACGTGGTAAAGCTGCTCGTATTAAAGAAGTACGTTAATAAGAAGAAGCTTAAAAGCCCTATTACATCAGTAACAGGGCTTCTTTTTTTTGTTTTCAATACCATATACATGGGAGCGACTCAAAACTCCTAAATTTCGAAAAAATATATATTTTAACTCATAAATACAAAAAAGAACTAGCTATTTTTTTCTATAGCTAGTTCTTAAATTTTTATAAATCTAATTTATAATCTTCAGCTTTTACAAAACCTTTTTTCTCCATATTGTAATATACTCCATATGAAATAATCGCAGGTAATAGAAAATGTAATAACAATATCTCTATTAACAACACTGAATGGGCTGTATGAGATGACATTGTTTGCCATGTCATAAGTTACCCTACTAGTCCTGATGTTCCCATTCCTCCTCCAGCAGGATTATTTTCCATTCTAAAAATAATAGTTGCTATAGGGCCTAAGATAGCACTCGCTACTATCGGCGGAATCCAAATTACTGGTTTTCTTATAATATTAGGAACTTGTAACATAGACGTCCCCAATCCTTGGGCAAGTAATCCATTCCAACGATTAGCTTTAAAACTTATTACTGCAAAGCCAACCATTTGAGCTGCACATCCCACAGTAGATGCGCCTGCAGCAATACCCGATAATACAAGTATAATAGATAAAGCCACAGAACTTATAGGTAATGTTAGAATTATCCCCATAACAACAGAAACAACTACTCCCATAATAAACGGCTGTAATTCCATTGCTTCTCGTATAAATGTACCAAGAATTTTCATCCCTTTTATTAAATATGGACCTGTTAGATAAGAAATTATTCCTCCAATGATTATTGTGACAAACGGAGTGATAATAATATCTACTTTAGTTTTTCCAGAAATAAATCTACCTATTTCCGCAGCTATAACTACAGCTATAAAAGCTCCTAACGGATCACCAGAACCACTAATTATCAATTTACCTTGATCTAGCAAATTATTAGTACCTAAACTTGACCCAAATGCACCTAAAAATCCGACTACACCCGAAGCCAAGATTACTAACTTAGGTGCTTTAAGCGCATGTGCAACACCTATACCAATTACTGGACCTGTTAATGCCATTGCTATACTCGCTATAACAAGTAAGAAACTCGATAAACTTCCACTCAAGTTTATTGCAATCTGCTTAATAATCAATCCAATAATTAGAGTACAGAACAACCCTAATGCCATTCCATTTAAAGCAACAACAAAATATCTATGAAATAATTTAGATAAAACATTATTTTTATTCATACAATACTCTCCATATTTAGCAATGATTATTTTACACTAATGTGTACCTATTTAATATTATAACTCAATATTTTCTGATATTCTCTAAATATGCTCTAAAAATAAAAAAGACTTAAGAATATTACTTAAGCCTTTTTATCATTTGTTTTCAATTTTATTATGCTGAAGCTCCGCTTGTTGCATCTGCTGCTGGTGCTGGCGCTGCTGGTGCTGCTCCACCATGACCAGCGTCAGAAGCTCCACTTGTTGCATCTGCCGCTGCAGGAGCTGGTGCTGCTGCATATCCGTGACCTACAGGTACTCCATTTTTAACTAATGATTGACCTGTTTGTTTTAAGTACCAATCTACGATTGGTTTGAAGTCTAAGATGTACTCGTTGATACCTGCGTATTTACCATTTTTGTCGTACATAGCTTGGTAGTTGTGCACAACATATTTATCTGGTCCGTGAGTTGGTACGTGTGTACGGAATACATCAATTTGTCCTGAACGTAGTAATCCTACTAACCAGTTTACACTCTTATGTATTCTCTCTGGGTGCTCTGGGTGAACATTTGCTAATGAACATCCAACTTGTTCTGGACGACGTTTTGCAAGCATTTCGTAATCTTCTTTGTGGTAGTTGTAGTATAAGAATTGGTTATTGCTGTCTGCATAAGTTAATTCCATTGGCATAGAGTTTAAGAAGTAGTTAAGTTGGTCTACTGTTAAGATACCACGATCAAGTTTAACATATGTATCTCCAGATACAGCGTTAACTTTTTCAGCTGCTTTTTCATACCAGTCATCAGCATTCCCATCAACACCTTCGATTGTTGTATCACATTTTCCACTAGCTGTTAAGTCTTCTGGCGGTGTTGGTTTTCTTTCTGCTAATGATTGAGCTACTGTAGCAAATTTAACGAATTTAGTTAAGCACATACGTAAGTATCCTACTGTACGATCATCAACTAAGTTACCTTCAGCATCGAAAGCTTCTTTAGCTTTACCTAAAAGGAACTCATGTCCTGGGAATACAATCGCGTTTACACCTGGAGCGTCTAAGATTTGACGTAAGTGTAATTGAGCACGAGATGATCCTTGATCATAGTATGAAGCTCCAAGTACCATTACTGGTTTGTTTTCAAGTGGGTGTAATTCGAATGATAACCACTCTAATGCACTCTTAAGTGATGCAGTAATTGTGTGGTTGTGCTCAGGTGTAGCGATGATAACACCATCAGCTTGTAAAATTTTACGGTTCATTACTAATAAATCTTTGTTTTCTCTTGAATGATCTTCATCTTGGTTAAACATTGGTAAGTTAGTAATGTCTAATAATTCTAAAGTGAATAAATCTTTATATTCTTTTGCTATAAATTCCATTAATTTGCGGTTATAAGAAATTTCCGCGTTTGAACCTACGATTCCTACTAATTTCATGTGTCTACACTCCTATCCTATTTTAAATCTTCCCAAGAGAAGTTTTCAATTTCTTTTTCAGCTAATTTATGTGCATTAATTAATTTTTCAGTAATTTTGATGAATAATAAGAAATCAGCAAATAAACTATCTAATTTAGCAACTGTTTCTGGGTTAGAAATATCTCCAGCTTCGTCAAAAGCTTGTAAAGAATGTCCTAATAAGAACTCAGAACTTGGCATTACACGTGCTTTAACTTCTGGTGAATCCATCATTTGACGTAAGTGCGCTTGCGCACGAGATGAACCAAGAGTTCCGTATGAAGCTCCTGTTAGCATTACTGGTTTATCAAGTAATGGGTGAATTCCATAAGATAACCAAGCGATTGCACTCATTAATGATGCAGGTACTGCGTGATCATACTCAGGTGAACTGATGATAACTCCGTCAGCTGCTTCAATTTTAGCTGCAATTTCTTTAACTCCTTCAGGTAATTCTTTATTAGCTGGTTTGTTGAATAAAGGAAGATCTTTAATTTCAACTAATTCGATGTCAGCTTTACCTGCAAAATGTTTTTGAATATATTGTAAAAGTTGGCGGTTTGTAGATTTTTTAGAGTTTGTACCAACTAGACCAATTAATTTTACCATGTTTTTGTTTCCTCTCTCTTTTTTTGTACTATCTACTTTATTTGTATCTAGATTTTCTTGTCTTGTTTTTTTAACATTTTTTTTGTTTTTTACTTCAGCCACTTTAATAGAGCCTCCTTAAATTAATAGTATTTTCAGTATTCTTCAAGATATTATCAGCTAACATATTATTTTATCTAGCACTCCGCTTGTATAATAGATTTTACCTTCAATTGTTACAACAACACCTTCTATATCAGGTAAATTATCTATTTCATCCATAATATCTTCGACATTTTTTCCAAATAGTCTTGTCGTCCAAATTTCTCCATCCACTGAGGCTGTTGAAATTATAGACAAACCTGCTACATTTGTTTCAACGGGATAACCAGTTTTCGGATTCAATATATGATGATAAGTTTTTCCGTTTTCTGTGTAATTACGTTCATAAATACCAGAAGTTACAACAGATTGATTTTTTATACCTATAGTAAATAAGTGATTCCCTCTAGGTTCCACAGGATTTTGAATACCTATGCGCCACATTAAATCTGGATTATGCTTAGCATCACCAAATGTTAATACGTTTCCACCTAGATTAATTAATCCCGCGTCTACACCTCTTTTTTTCAAATATTCAATCATTAAATCAGCAATATATCCTTTTGCTACGGCACCTAAATTAATAGCCATACCTTTCTTAGCAAGATAGACAGATTGTTCTTCTTCATTAAGAATTATTTGATTAGGATCTGTTATTTCTAATAGACTATCAATTTCTTGTTTTGTTGGAACCTTGACATCATTAAATCCTATTCTCCATGTCTGCACAATTGGTCCAATAGCTATGTTTAAAAAGCTATTAGGAGCACAGCTGTGAAGTTTTCCAATTTTTATCAAATCAAATAAATCTGGATGAACTTTTACAGCTTTAATTCCGGCATTATGGTTAACTTCCATAAGCTCAGAACTGTCATCGTTCGCGCTAAATCTATGCTCATACATCTTTAACATTTCTACAGCATCATCAAGGATACTTTCAGCATAAATGCTATCGAAAATAAGAATATCTATATGAGAACCCATTAACTT
>ERZ773027.1866-NODE-1866-length-10768-cov-4.946794_pt1 | contig 10768 bp, 10 predicted proteins | sample MGYA00511032_ERZ773027 | MGnify/ENA primary metagenome ERZ773027 (study PRJEB29015, sample SAMEA2738138) | human oral metagenome | biome: human oral; feature: human-associated habitat; material: saliva | place: China | collected 2190 ... | reverse complement strand
TAGAGGTTGTTGTTTTGTAATTTGTAGTAGAATTTTCAGTTTTGTTATTTTTCTCTACTTTTTCTGTGTCATCTACTTTTTCCTTATCTGTTTTCGACGTTGAATCATCTTTTAATCCTTGTCTAGATAATAACTGTTTGATATTTTCATCTCTTCTCTTTTCAGTTTTTGCAGTTTCTAAATATGCACCATTTATTAAATTTAAAGTTGTATTATTTTTATCTTCAATATATTTTGATATTTCATCATAATAATTTAATTTATCAGAAAAACTTGCTCTTAAAGCTTTTACTTTTTGTCCATCTTTCATATAAATTGTAACATTATCACCTTCATCATTTATAATTTCAGATATTTGTAGTCTTACATCTTCTTTTAATTTATTTAAATTCTTATATACTTCATCTAATTTACTACCATCGTCTTTGAAATTTTCTAAGATTGGTAAATTATAATTATTTCTTACTTTTCCTGAATATGGTTTACCATTTTCCATAATTATCTCTAAACTACCGTCTTCTTTTTTATTTTGTGCGATAAAACTGTATTCCTCTACTTTTACCTTGATTGTTGATGGTAATTTCGATTGCACTGTTACGGATTTAAATATTTCGAATCTCGATTGTATATTATTGCGAATTTCATCATCTTTTATAGACCAAGTTCTTAGATTATTATTAATATTTCCTGCCTCTAGTATTTCTTCTTTAGTTATTTGACTATTACCTTCCACTTCAATTGTTTTCAGTTTCAAATAATTACTAAATAGTAGTGAAAATACTGCTATAACAATTAAAAATAAAGTTACTATGAATATTAATTCTCTTCTTTTTTTTCTTTTTATCTTTTCTAATGAGCTTCTTCTTTTCTCATTATTCATTTTTGCTAGTAACCTTTTATTCTTTTTGTTCATCGCTCTTAATCCTCTTGACTAATCTTTTCAAACGTAGCTATAAATTCATCTCCACGATCTTCAAAACATTTATATTGATCCCATGAAGCACATGCTGGTGATAATAGAACTATATCACCTTCTACAGCAAGTTTGTTGGCTAAGATTGTAGCATCGTCAACCTTCGTCGCTTTATGACAATCTACTCCATTAGTAGTTGCTAAGTCATATAGTATTTCTTTACTTTCTCCAACAACAACCATTGCTTTAATTCTCGGGAAGAATGGTACTAATTCCTTAAAATCAATTCCTCTATCTTTCCCTCCACAAACTAATATTATATTTTTCTCAAATCCAGAAAGTGCTGTAGTTGTAGCTACTGGATTTGTAGCTTTAGAATCATTATAGAATTTCACTCCATTATGCTCTCCAACATATTGCAATCTATGTTTTACTCCACTAAAACTATACAATACTTCACGAATTGTTTCAATGGATGCACCTTTTATGTATGATATTAATGCTGCATTTATTGCATTTTCTACATTATGCATACCTGGAAGAGACATTTTTGTTATATCAAATAGTTCTACGTCCTTATACACTACTATATTATTTCTTACAAATACATCCGCTTCAGAATTTTCTTTTGTATCATAAAGAATTACTTGTGAATTTATTTTACTCAATTCATATTTTTCTAATTCTTTAATATTTAAAACTAGAATATCATCTTGGGTTTGATTTTTGTATATATTTCTCTTTGCATTTCTATAGTTTTCTACGCTACCATGATAATCTAAATGACCAACGCCTAAGTTTGTAATCGCTGCTACCGATGGTTTGAAATACTTAGTTCCTTGTAATTGGAATGATGACACTTCAGTAATAATTAAAGAATTAGGATGATTATATGCTACTTCAATAGATGGATACCCTATATTCCCTGCTAAAAAGACATCTTTATTAGCTGCTTTTAGTATATCAAACGTCATTTGTGTAGTTGTAGTTTTTCCATTAGTACCAGTAATTGCTACCATATCAATATTAAACAATGTGTTAGCTAATTCTATCTCAGTTATAATATCAATATTTTTTTCTATTGCTCTTTGTAAAAATTTAATTTCATATTTTATTCCTGGATTTTTAACTATTAAGTCGATACTATCTAATAGTTCTAATGGATGACCACCATCAACTATTTTTACACCTAAGTTTTTTAATTCAATAGCTTTTTCATCAGTACTTAGATCATCAAATGCATTTAGGATTACATCATAGCCTAATTTATTTAAGATTTTTGCAGTTGAGTAACCACTTCTAGCAAATCCTAATACTAATATTCTTTTATCTTCTAAATTTATCATTTTATATTACTCCTACAAAATACCCTATAGCTGAAGATATAACAGCTATAATAACAAAAATGTATACAGTTTTTACTTCACCATAACCTGACAGTTCAAAATGATGATGTAATGGTGACATTTTAAAAATTCTTTTACCAGTTTTCTTGAAGTACGCTACTTGAATAATCACTGACAGTGTTTCTAATATATATACTAAACCAATAAATAAAAATGCTACTTCTTTATGTAAGATTACTGAAATTGCTGCTAAGATTCCACCTAAAGCCAATGATCCTGTATCACCCATAAATATTTTTGCTGGATTTCTATTAAATAATAAAAATCCTGCAAGTGCCCCTACTATTGTTAAACAAAATACTAATACAGGGAAGTTATTTTCTTTATATGCTAATAAAGCAAATGTACTAGTTGTAATAATTGTTACGCTAGTAGCTAATCCATCTAATCCATCTGTTAAATTTACTGCATTAGAAAAACCAGTTTGCCAAAATACTAAGAAAATTATATAGAAATATGAAATATTTAAATTATAATCAAATACTGGAATATGTATATAATTAACATCTTTGTAAATGAAAGTTACTAATATATAAAATATTACAGAAAATAGTATTTGTAACATTAATTTTTTTCTTGGTGCTAATCCATCATTTTTCTTTTTCACTACGATTAACATATCATCTATATATCCTATTATTGAGAAAGATATTGTAGTATAAATGAACAGTATATAGTATTGTATATTCGGACTATCTAAAAACATAGCAACTATAAGTGAAATAACTATCGCAATTATAAAAGAAATACCTCCCATAGTAGGTGTTCCTTTTTTATGCATATGACTTTGTGGCCCTTCTTCTCTGATTGCTTGGCCAAACTTTAGTACATGTAAATATTTTATTAATCTAGGTAGCATTAGTACTGTCAGAAAATATGCTACCAGTAATAACGATATAGCAAATACTGTATCTGAATTACTCATTTCGTTCTCCTAACTAAATTTTATTTTTATCTTTTCCCCTTTTTTCACAAATCTTTGTGCTGGAATAGATTGTTGTTTAGCAAATCCATTTCCTTCGATTTCAATATCTAATCCAGATAATTTAGCGTAGTTAAGTACGTCTACTTTTGACCATCCTGTAAAGTTAGGTGTAATTATATTTTCATCAGAGACTAATAAAAATACTCTCTCTCCTTGTTTTATTATATTCCCTGCTGAAGGATATTGGCCAACTACCTTAGTTCCACTTCCAATTGTTATTATATTTTTAGTTTTTTGTTGTAAATTAACAATTGTAGATTCAACATTTTCCCCTACAAGATTATCCATTTGATAACTTTGAATAGTCTTGTTATCATTTGATTTCTTAACATTTAAATAGTTAAGAGTATTTTCCATTATTGGTTTAAATATTTCAGATGCACCATTAGCATTACTTGCACCTAATTCTTTCGAAGGTAATTTAATACCAACATATAGAATAACTTGTGGATCTTCACTAGGTGCGTATCCTATAAATGAGTGTAATACTTTATATGGACTATTATAGTATGTACCTGTTTTCGGATCTACTACCTGTGCTGTACCAGTTTTACCAGATGTACTATAATTTTCTACAGCATATCTTTTACCACCTTGTGCCCAAGTTCCGTTTACAACTCCATATAATTCTTCTTTCATTATATCTACCGTATGTTTAGAAATAGGAGTTCCTACTACCGTTCTTTGCCCAATATTGACATCTTTATCAATTGTTTTGTCATGAATTCTTTGTAAAAAGTATGGTGCTAACATCTGTCCATCATTTAAAATTGCTGTTTCTGCTTGAACCATTTGCATCGCAGTTACCGTACTACCTTGTCCAAATACTGTTGTTGAAGCTGAAACTTTATTATTAAATACTAAATCACCAGTTGCTTCATTACCATATAATGAATTTGTACTTTTTCCAAATCCGAAGTTTTCTAAGCCTGTTTTTAATTTTTCAGTTCCCAATTCATTTAATAATGTTAACATTAAAGTATTTGCAGATTGTTGGAAACCATGACGTTGAGTAATTGTTCCCCAACCAATCTTATTCCAGTCAGAAATTGTAGCGTCTTCCACTCGATATGAACCAGATCTAAAGTAACTATCTGGTTTATATATATTATTTTCTACCATTATTGACATTGTAAATGTTTTTAATGTCGAACCTGGTTCATACGCTGAGTTATAGAAAATATTTGACCATGCACTTGCCAGATTTTCTTGAGTATTTGGATTAAATGCAGGTGTTTGTCCCAATCCTAATATCTCACCAGTTTTAGGACTAACAGCTATTGCAAATGCACTTTCTGGTTCATATTTATCATGAATATCTTTCAGTGTATTATCTATAAAACCTTGAATATTCTTATCAATTGTTAAATATATATCTGCTCCGTCAACAGGTTTAATCTCAACTTTAGGAATATTAGAAACGACTTTCCCCCATGCATCTTTAGCATAAGTAATATGTCCTTCTTTTCCTCTTAGATAATAATCAAAAGTCTTTTCGACACCTAAACGACCAGTAATCAAATCACTATCTGGTGAATTTTGAGCAAAACCTAAAAAGTTTCCAAGCATACTTCCGTTTGGATAATATCTTTTTGTTGTCGCTATAAATTCAATTCCTGGCAATTTCAACTCTTCGATTTTCTTTTTATCTTCTACACTTATATCTTTACCAGCAGTTCCAAACTCTACTTGATATACACCTTGTTTACTAAGTATATCTTTTATCTTACTTTTATCTAATTTAATAAATTTAGATAATTCTTCTGCTGTTTTATTAATATCTACCACATGTCGTGGATTTGTTTCATCTTCTGTAGCTTTATCTGAAACGACCGCTACTAGCTTGTAAGATTCAATATTATCAGCTAGTATATTTCCATTTCTGTCAAAGATTTTTCCGCGATTTGGCTGTAAACTACTATCTATCTTATACTTTTTATCTGCTAATTCTGAAAGATTATGTCCCCTAACCGTTCCAATTAACATCATTTGTCCTATATTTAATATTAATATCCATACAAAGAAAAAAACAAAAATTAGAAAAAATACAATTTTTGTTCTTTCTCGAGAGATATAATCTTTTCTTTCTAAACTTCTTCTATCTTCCAAAAACTTTAAAGTTAATATTTTCTTAAAAAGTTTTATCAATTATCTCACTACCTTTATACTATCTTTTTGAGTTTTCATTCCTACCGTCTCAGCAATTTTTTTAACTCTTTCGTAAGATGATAGATTGTTTATCATAACTTTTTGTTCATTATTATTTTTTTGTTTTTCTGATATTACAATATCATTTTTTTGTTGAGCACTTCGTAGTGAATAAATCTCTCCTTTATAGTTTAACATAACTACGTTAGCAAGTAAAATAACTCCTACAAAAACTCCATATGCAGTTTTTTCTAGTAAATTAAACTTTACTTTCTCTTGTACTTTTCTTACTCCATATTCACGACTATATACCTTTAGTGTAGCCATTTTCTTTCCTCCCCTCTACTTCGTCTGAACTTCTGCAACTCTTAATTTTGCACTTCTTGATCTATTATTTTCTTCTAATTCAATATCACTAGGATATATAGGTTTTCTTGTAATTACTTTTAATTTAGATAAACTTTCTTCTGGCATAATAGGAAGGTTTTTTGGAATATCCTTTGTTTTAGAATAAGTATTAAATATCTGTTTACAAATTCTATCTTCTAGAGAATGGAAGGTAATTACAGATATTCTTCCACCTACACTAACGATATCTATTGCTTGTTCTAATGAGTCTTCGAATACTGATAATTCATTGTTTACAGCAATACGAATTGCTTGGAATACTCTTTTTGCTGGATGTCCACCAGTTCTTCTTTTAGCAGCAGGGATAGATTCTTTTATAATTTCTACTAATTCAAAAGTAGTTTCTATAGGTTTTTGCTCACGTTTTTTTTCAATATTTCTCGCTATTTGCTTAGAGAAATTTTCTTCTCCATAACGATAAAATATTTTTACTAAATCATGATAACTATATTCATTAACAACTTCATATGCACTAATTTTTGCATCAGTATCCATACGCATGTCCAATCTTGTATCATAGTTATAACTAAAACCTCTTTCAGGTGTATCTAATTGTGGTGAAGAAACTCCTAAATCATAAAGAACTCCATCCACTTCATTTACACCATGCTCTGCTAATTTTTCTTTTAAATTAACAAAATTAGATTTAATAAAGACAACTTTATCACTGTATTCAGCTAATTTTTCTTTGGCATTTTCTAATGCAACATTATCTTGATCAAATGCATATAGTTTACCATTTTTTAATCGCTTTAAAATTTCTAAACTATGCCCTGCTCCACCTAAAGTACAATCTACATATATACCATCTTCTTTTATATCTAAGCCTTCTACAGCTTCATTTAATAATACACTATAATGTTTAAACATTTTCATCCATCCTAAAAATCAAAATCTTCTAATTCTTCTGCTATTTCTTCTACGCTAGCTTCACTTTCAACAAGTAAATCTTCCCAGCGAGTCTTATCCCATATTTCTATCCTATTTGATAAACCATTTACAACACACTCTTTATCTAAAAAAGCGTGCTCTATAAGGGCGTTTGGAATATTAATTCTTCCTTGTTTATCTATTTCAACTTCAGTGGCTCCAGAAAAGAAGAAACGTTGGAAAGTACGAGCATTTTTCTTAGTGATAGGTAGTGATTTTATCTTACTTTCCACCTTTTGCCACTCTTGTAGTGAATAGCCAAATAAACAAGAGTCTAGACCTCTTGTGATAATAAATTTTTCACCTAGTTCATCTCTGAACTTTATTGGAATACTAAGCCTTCCTTTGGCATCCATTTTATTATTGTATTGACCAATAAACACTACTTCTCACCACCTTACCTTTATAATTTACCACATTTCCCCACTTTTTTCCACTAATTTCTAAAAAAAAATGAATTTTTTTGATTTTTTTACCATAAAAAAAAAGGAGAGGCATTTATAAACAAAAATGTTTATAAATGCTTCTTCTTTTAATTATAATATTCTCTTTCATTCTCACCATCTAAGAAGTGAGAAGCACTTAAAGAATGTATTCTTTCTACTATTCTTAAAGCCTTTGTTTTGTCCACTGTTGTTCTTCCATTAGATAACAATTCAGCTAAATCATCTATACTCAAATTAGATGAGAAAAATGTTGGTAATTTCTCTGCTTCTCTATGATTAATAATTGGGCCAAGCACCTCATCACGAATAAACTCCGTAATATTTTCAGCCCCTATATCGTCTATGATAAGAATTTCTTCATCTCTTATAAGATCAATATATAAATCATAACTGTTATTACTTATCTTTGATTTTATTTTTCTAATAAATTCAGGATAGTATAAAATTGCTGGTTCTTTTCCATTCTGTTTGAAATAATTGTAAATACATCCCATCAAATATGTTTTACCAGTTCCTGTTGGTCCATATATATAGGCACCTCTTGTACTTTGTTTATTAAGGATACTCATACAAGTGTTTACAATTTCTATTGCTAATCTAGATTTCTTACTATTCTTGGATAAATTATCAAATGTATATGTTAAAACTCTCTTTGGAATAAATTCTGTCTTGATTCTATTCGATGTTTTTTGGTTTTCAACTTTTTGTTTATATTCATCAGTCTCTTGATAGACTATATTAACCTCTTTATCACTACAAACCAATTTTGGCTTATGTTCAATATTTAGTAATGTATCTTTAGAAATATAATATTGATAAAATTTTTCAAGATTATTTTCAACATCAATTTTAGAAAAGTTATTATCACGAATAAACTTAATTATCTCTACATCACTTAGAACTTTTTCTGTGATAAACCTCTTAAATGAATTTTCTGTATTACTTGATACTATGTTGGATAATTTTTTCATTATACATCCCCTTTATTATATAATACTTTCATCAAATCTTTAAAAGTATCCTCATCTTCTTTTGTAACCACTCTGTCTTCTTCCTTTTTTGATTGATTAAAGCTATTTTGCCTATTTTGTAAATATTCAGGAAACGGAGCATGATTTGATTTTCGATTATTTGAATAAGTTCTTTGCGGAGTTTTATTAGTGCTGACAGCTTTCATTTTCTGATTCCTACTAGCTCTAACAAAATCTATAGCATCTTTAGCTCCAAATAATTTTTGAGCACTCCATGTACTTGCAATTTTATCTATATAGTTTATATGTGGTATTGAATTTTTACCACTTTGCTTAATAGAATACTCTAATAATATATTTAGTACCCCAGTAGGAAAATTATACTTACTTTGTAGCTCTTCAATATTTTTAGCATCTATTTTAGAGAGTACTATTCCTACCTGCTTATTTAAATATTCTACAAAATTAGTATTATCAACTTCTTTAGCGAATTTTTCATCTTCAGTTAACTGCTCTTCTTTTTCACCAACGAGATTTTTATTTATCATACGATCAAGAGTCGGTACTTCTTGTTTTCTAACATTAACATTTAGTTGAGCGATATAATCACTAAGAACATTAATATTAATCTCGCTAGCTCCATTAGAAATTTCTACAGATTTTTCTATAGCACTAGACATATCTTCTGGAGACATTTTATAAATATGAGCTAAACCTAAAATTTTGTTTTTCACTTCTGGATTTGATATTACATCTGTTAGGTAACTATTAGCTAAATAGAAATTTAATTTATCAAAATCAAAGAAATATTCATCAAAGTTTGGCCCATTAACACTTTTACTTGTTATATAATCAAAGCTGAAATCATTTAGATTTTCTAAACGGAAAACATCAGAAAATTTCGCAGAAATATCTTCAAAACTCTTAAAGCTTACTTTATCTAAAGAATAATAATTTACCAAATCAGAATAATTATTAGACCCCAATGTATTCTCTAATAATTTTGCAAGCACTGGTGTATTAAAAAAATCTTCAAAACTTAATGCCTCTTTTATCTTGTATATAAACTGTCCGACACCATTATTATCAAAATACAGTGACTGTATCAAACCCAAAGCTTCTAATTTTTTTCTTGCAATTAAGAACTTATTATCTGATAAACCTAGATTATCAAGTATATCATAATGTAGATAACTTTTAGATAGATTTCTATCACTTAGCATCTTACTACCAAAAAAAGTATAAAGGCTTATTGCATCGTTACCAAGTAATGGTAAATACAAGTTATGTAACTCTTTACTTCGTTTTGATGTATCAAAATCATTATAAACACAATAATAATCTTTAACAGAAAACCTATTATTCATGATTATCATCCATTACTTCAATAATTATTTGAGTATACTCTAATGCGTATATAAAATTCTGATTATAATCGTACTTAATTTTGTCATCATTTCGAAGTGGTGCAAAGAAAGATTTTACTAAAATAGGATAAATATTATCTAATAATAATTTTGCATTATCATTCTCATAAAGTGCTCTTAGGAAATTAAACACTTTATGTACACAGTCAAGAAATTCATCCTTATTAGGTGTACTAATATTAGTATGACTGTCAATAATTGTTGAGAAGCTAAGAATATTCTTCTTATCATTTTTTGTTACAAAGGTTCTTAAATCATCTATAAGCTTATACATGTAATCAAAGAAAATATCATGATTTTCTAAGTAGTCATTATTAATTATCTTAGATTCATTTTTTAATAATAACTTGTTAATATTATAATCCGTAACGAATAAATATATCTTGTAAAGATCTGAAAATTCAACATCACTCAATTCTAAATAATCATGAACAATACTATTCAAACTCTTACCTTCTTTATAAATATTATAAATAGTATTTAACCAGATAAATTCATCAAGATTATTTTTTTCAATAAGTGTAATTAAATAATTATTAAAATTATACTGCTGCTCTTCTTCAAAAATTATAGAAATTCTACTTTCAATTCTATTAAGAATTAAGTTAAATTCTTTTTCTAATTCTTCAACAAAATTATCATCATCAAAATCTGGTTTTAACGATGCTTTAATACGCTTAAACTCATCATTACTATTATCAAAATTATCAATTCTTTCTTGATAAACCTCATTATATCCTGGTTTTTGTGAATGATAATAATTTTCTATAGCTTTATTAAATTCTAATACTTTTCCTAAGATTTTAATATATGCAACTTTTACATTCTTATTATTAGATATATTATTAATTAATTTTAACGCACTTAAAATGTCTTTCTTATTTTCACTAGTTAACACTAATGTTTTCTCATCTTCTAAATAAAACATTCCCTAAACCTCCAAAAAAATATTACTACTTTATGATACTCTATTTTAAAAATAAAATCAAAATATATGTAAGAATTATATAAAAAAAGAACCTTCCAAAAGGAAGGCTCTCACTGTTGCCTGGCAACGTTCTAGTCTCACAGGGCGTAAGCCCAACTACATTCGACGCTAAAGAGCTTAACTTCTGTGTTCGGTATGGGTACAGG
>ERZ773027.1858-NODE-1858-length-10792-cov-5.951011_pt1 | contig 10792 bp, 11 predicted proteins | sample MGYA00511032_ERZ773027 | MGnify/ENA primary metagenome ERZ773027 (study PRJEB29015, sample SAMEA2738138) | human oral metagenome | biome: human oral; feature: human-associated habitat; material: saliva | place: China | collected 2190 ... | reverse complement strand
TAAACGTTTACACAAACTCGGATACGATACGTTTGCAGGGCGACACTTTGGCTGCACTGCGCACGGCATTGTTCCGCACTGTGCCCGATACGATGATACACAAACAGCCCAATGTGTTGATAATCTATGAGGAAAGTTGGAGCAACTACCTGATGAACTTGGACAGTCCTCGCTGCGATATGCTGCTTGGAATGCGCCGCCATTTAAAAGAAGATTTGCTCTTTCGCAATTTCCAGTCGGTAGGCAACGGCACAATCGCTTCTATTGAGAACATTGTGAGCAGTGTTCCGTTTCCTCGTTTCTTCTCATCGCCCTATCGTTTCCATTGTTTGCCGTCGTCGGTAGCGTTGCCTTTTAACGAAAGTGGCTATACCACGGAGTTTATTTCGGGTATGGACGTAGCGTGGGAAAACTGTGCCGAAGCACTGAAACACCAGCAGTTCACGAAGGTTACGGGTAAGTTCACGCTGAAAGAACAGCACCCTGAATACGAATATAACAGCATCGGAGTGTTCGACCATCATCTTTTCCGCAGTATACAAGAACGGTTAGCCCAACAGACAGCTAAGCCGCAAATGATGCTGTGTATGACTACAACCAACCACCCACCGTTTGAATTTCCCAAAGATGTTCAGCTGAAAGCAGTGCTAGACGACTATTATAATAATGTGTGCTTTGCCGAAAAGAACCACGAAGTGTTGCAAAAGTACATCACAGGTTTTCGTTATGCCAACAAGACCTTAGGCGATTTCCTCGATAAATTCAAGCAATCGAAGGCAGCCGAAAACACCATAGTCATCATATCGGGCGACCACAACGTGCGCTCTATTATTGATTACACACAGGTAGACAAGCGTTGGGAGCGTTCCGTACCGCTCTATATCTACCTGCCACCTTATCTCCGCAAAGAAAATCATCGTGGTATGACCAACCGTTGGGGAAGCCACGACGACATATTGGTTACGCTTGCACCCTTTGCTTTCCGCAATACGAAGTATATGTGCTTGGGCAACAATCTGCTGAAAGAGGGTGCTACGGACAGCACCTATTACAGTGCCAACGTGGAACAGCTGCTTGCTTGTCCTGCCTATCAGGCGCAAGCCCAGCGCATTATAAGTGCCCGCAATCTTCTTCGCATCGTGTTTTTCCAGCAAATCTTTGCGAAATACTAATGCCATTGGCTTGTTTTCGATGAATACAAGCTGTGGGGCAGTTGCTGCTTGTTGAGGGAAATTATAATACACGCTGGCAGGTAGGGGCGTGATTCATCACGTTCCTACACAGAAGAAAAAGCAGCGTAACTACGATGAGGGCGACGAATAGTACCCCTACATTTAAGCTACGATTTTGTAAAGATAATATTGTTAAAAAGTGATAACTGCGCTTTGGCGTTGCGAAAGTGGCTCTTTTGCGATGCAAAACCTACGCTTTTACCGTGCAAAACAGCCGCTTTTAGAATGCAAAACAATAGGTTTTGTAACACATTGATAATTAAAGAGTTAAACAATAGACACGCTTGCGAAAAATATTTACATCTCTATTGTCTTCTTTTCGGTCATAAAACAACGTGAATTCGGTGTAAGAATTGGACAAAAATGCTTCACTTCTTTCCGATTTAACAAGCATATCAAATCATATAAACCCTATACACGTGTAGATTACAAAGAGGTTTATTGCTTTTTAAACGTAGCTGCAAAATTTACTTTCAGCACATTGCTTTCGCGCAAACTTTGCTTTAAGTCGTTTATTGTGCCCATCGGTGTGGCTTTGTCGGCACGCACACTGACGCTCATTTGCTTCTTATCGGCTGCCGACATAGCAAGGCGTTCCTTAGACAGATAGCCTTTTACATCTTTCAAGTCTACTATCTTATCGTTGAGTTGCACGCACAAGCTATCGCCCGAAACTGCGCCCGCAGCATTCATAGGCATACCTATATATATGTAGGATATGGCAGACTTCTTCACCAACTTGGTGAGTTCCGTTCCCTGTGGCACCTGATACTTTACCTTGACAGTGGTTTTACGCATGTGTGTAACAAGCATAAAGAAAAACAATATCGTAAAAATAAGGTCGGGCAAAGAGGCTGTGTTCAGTTCGGGAATGCTTCGTTTGCGGCGTCGGTAAATACTCATTATGTGCCTCCTTCCTCGCCGTTGATGGCTTTTACTTCGTAAACTTCCGAAATGCGCTGCGGTATTTCTTCGGCTATCTGTACCTGCTGTTCAACAGTACAAAGCTGATATTGCTTACCATACAGTTGTTCGGCACGCTTATTCCGCAGATTGTTGTAGGCTGCCACTATCTCGTTTTGGAGCGAAAAATAAGTGTTGTAAGACGCTTTTCTATCTGTCTGAATTTGAATGATGTGTTTTTTTCCCTTCGATGCCACAAAGTTTTCGACCGTTTGCCTTACGGTTTGCAAAGTCATCGGTTTATCGTTGAGCTGCAATTTATTGTCGGCAAGTATCTGAAACTTCAGCACCAAGCGTGCATCAACCATTGTCGGAACCTCTGTTTTTTCTTTCTCCATAGGCGGAAGTTGGCGTTCCAAGCCCTCGTCTACCTCCATTGAGGTGGTAACGAGGAAGAGTATCAACAGCATAAACGATATATCGGCTGTTGAAGAAGTATTCAGTCCTGGAACTTTTCGCTTGGCACGTTTAAACATAGGCTTATCTATTTTCTCTTCCTATAATAGCGTGTTGCACCAAAAACAGATGCTCCAATGGCTGCAAGCAACAATACAAGCGACGAGGTAACGAACATATCGGAAGCCTTCAGCCAAAACTTATCGGCATAGGTTGTGCCGTTTATGACCATCGATTCGGAAGAACCGAAGACAAACGACAACACAAGGCACAGGAAAGTAGTGCCAAAAACAGCTATCGTTATTTTGTAGGTTGGAATCCCGTTCACTACACGCTGTTTCACGGAGATTGTCTTCACCGTATGGAACACAGACAACAGCATGACAAGAACCGTCAGACCGAGAAGTATCCACATAAAGACAATAAGGGCATCGGTAAGCAAGGGCGCATTGAAAGCAGGATTTTCGGCAAACGGAGCATAGAAACCAACTGAAAAGAACAAGACAAAAACAAGGACAGCAATGCCTATCAGCACGTACAAGACGCGCTGCGATATTCGTTCTTCTGCCAATTCTGCAAATCTAATCTTTAAGTTCATAGCCTATCGGTTCAGTTTATACACCATGATAGCGTCTAACAACGAGATTGCCGACTCTTCCATCTGAGCCGTCAGATGCTCTATCTTGGAAAGTATATAGTTGTAGAATACTTGTAAGACCAAAGCTACAATGATACCGAAGATGGTAGTTATCAAAGCCACTTTCATACCCGAAGCCACAATGGTAGGGCTGATGTCGCCCGCAACTTGTATTTGGTCGAAAGCCATTACCATACCTATTACCGTACCGAGGAAACCTAACGAGGGTGCCATAGCAATGAAAAGAGTTACCCACGAACAGCCTTTCTCCAAATTGGCACTCTGCACACTGCCATAGGAAGCCACGCTGCGCTCTATGTCTTCGATAGAGCCATCAATGCGGAGAAGTCCTTGATAGCAGATAGAAGCCACTGGGCCACGGGTGTTCTTGCTAAGTTCTTTCGCCTTTTCAATGTCGTTTGCAACTATCATGTCGGTCAGTTTTCCCATAAAACGCTTTGCGTCAATTTCCGAAAGGCTAAGATAGATGATGCGTTCTATACAGAAAGCCAAGCCCAGCACCAAAGCTAAGGCAACAAGCGACATAAAACCTGCATTGCCGTCGATGAACTTTCGCTTCAGCGATTGGTGGAAACCTACACTTTCTGTCGATGCTTTTTGCACCTGCGGAGCATTTTCTTCCACTCCGAGGGCGTCGAGTGCATCGCTGCTTTGTGCGCCTCCGCTCGCATTTGCCTCCACGTTTGGTTTCTGCTGTGCTGTATCAGCGTTTTGCGCAATACTGCCAAGTGGACAAGAAAACAAGATGGTTGCGAAGATTGCAAGACAAGCAATTATTTTTTTCATACTGATATTTCTTTTCTAAAATCTTATAATTAAATGCCGAAAGAGCTTGTACGAAGCATCGAAGCTATGTTCGTTTACCCAACAATGCAGCCCTTGTGCTTTTGAATTTCAAAAATACTAATTTTATGAATAACCGCCAAACGATTGGTAGAATATCTTCTATGACAGCGTTTCGACAGAATACATTTATCCACAAAGCTACACTTCTATGCCTGCTTGGATTGATGATAAGCCAGCATTCCACGAATGGGCGACTTCTCTACTTTATCTACTTCAAAACCAAACTTTGCAGCTGCCTTTTCAAAAACATTGCGGAAATGGTAGGCAATACTGCCTATTGCCGACACTTTCTTTACTCCGTAGCAAACGTATTCGCACACATTGCGTTCAAAGAAAAGTTCAAAGTTCTGCTGTACCAATGCTTCCAATTCGGGCAAATCCAAATGTCGGTTTATGAATTGTGCAGTAGAAGCCAAGAATCTGTTCGCCAATGGCTTGCGATAAACCCTTTCAATGATTTCCTGATAGGTGAGATTTTCTTCACGAAGGTATAACTCTCGGATTGTTTCGGACAGTCCACCTTTAAATATTCCGTTCATAAAGAGTTTGCCTAATGCTGCCCCGCTGCCTTCATCGCCTAAGATATAACCCAACGGAGGAACATTCTTTACGATTGTCTTGCCATCGTAAAAACAACTGTTAGAGCCTGTTCCCAATATACAGGCAATACCCGATGTGTTGCCACACAAAGCTCTGGCTGCGCCAAGTAGGTCGCCGGCAACTTCCACAGTAGTTTCCACAAAAGTTTCAGACAAGCATTTTTTCATCTTAGGTTGTACGCTTTCGGTGCAACCTGCCCCATAGAATGCAACCGATTTAATAAGATTTGCTGCATTAGTATCATCTAAAACAGATATTAATTGAGGTAGTACTTCATTCTTTAAAATAAGCTCTATCTCACTGTCTGATTGATGAAAAGGATTAATTCCCTGCGTCGAAATAACTTTGTCGTTATTTCCTTTACCGCACGAAACTATCCAATCGGTTTTTGTACTGCCACTATCTGCTATCAGTATCATACGCTTTGTTTTGCTTGCAAAAGTACAAAAAACTTCAAAATAAAATACTTCCATAGTATTATAAAGTATTAATAAACTTATGTGGATAGCTTGCATATTCACCTTATTATATATACCTTTGCATTATTAAACAGCTTTGGGAAGCAACTTTCTCAACATTCTATACTTCATATCGTTCCACAAATGAATAATAAAAACATCTATATAGCAGGGCCTTGCGTCATTGAAAGCCAAGAACTCCTGAATACTGTCGCCGTAGAATTGGTGCGTCTGAATAAGAAATATGGCATAGACATAATCTTTAAAGCCAGTTTCGACAAGGCAAACCGCACCAGTCTGAATTCTTTCCGTGGACCGGGAATGGCGAAAGGCCTTGAAATGCTACAGGAAATAAAAGACAAATACGGTTTACGGCTACTCACCGACATTCACGAAAGCTATCAAGCAGAGGAAGTTGGCAAAGTTGTGGACGTCATTCAGATACCTGCTTTCCTGTGTAGACAAACTGATTTGTTGGTTGCAGCTGCGAAAACGGGAAAGATTGTGAACATAAAAAAAGCACAATTCCTTAGCGGAAAGGATATGAAATACCCAGTTGAGAAATGCAAGGAAAGCGGTGCGAAGGAGGTTTGGCTTACAGAACGCGGCAATAGCTTTGGCTATAACAACCTTGTTGTGGATTTCAGAAACATTCCAGATATGCAGGAATTTAGCGAAACCGTGATTATGGACTGCACACACAGCGTTCAACGCCCAAGCGCAGGCAATGGAAAGACTGTTGGCGACCGCAAGTTTGTTCCTTCAATGGCATTGGCTGCCAAGGCTTTTGGTGCTAACGGATACTTCTTTGAGGTACACCCCGACCCAGACAAAGGGCTCAGCGATGCAGCCAATATGCTGGAATTAGCCAACCTTGAAAGTCTAATCGTACAACTACAATAAAGCGAAAGAGAGAAAAGCAAGATGGAAAGTGTTAGAGATTATGCAATACAATGCATTAAAGACGAAGCCAATGCCACATTAGCTTTGATAGAACAGTTGGACGAAAATTTCGATAAGGCTGTAGAACTGATGTACCACTGCAAAGGGAAAGTTATCGTTACAGGCGTCGGCAAAAGCGGAAACATAGGTGCCAAGATAGCTGCAACATTGTCATCGACAGGCACTCCTGCCTTCTTTGCTAATCCTTTAGATGTTTTTCACGGCGATTTGGGTGCCATGACGAAAGACGATGTAGTGTTAGCATTGTCTAATTCGGGACAGACAGACGAACTTCTGCGCTTTATTCCAATGGTATTGCATATGAACATTCCCATCATTGGTATGAGTGCCAATCCAAAATCGCTGTTGGCAAAATACTCTACGACACATATAAAGGTATGGGTTGAGAAAGAAGCCTGCCCACTGAACCTGGCTCCAACAAGCTCCACAACAGCCGCATTGGTAATGGGCGACGCACTTGCCATTGCCCTAATGGAAGTCAGGAAGTTCCGTCCGAAGGACTTTGCGCAGTTCCACCCTGGCGGAGAACTCGGCAAACGCTTGCTAACCACAGCACAAGACGTTATGCGTTCAGAGGATTTGCCTATCATTCCTAAAGAGATGCACTTGGGAGAAGCTATCATTCATGTCAGCAACGGCAAGTTAGGATTAGGCGTTTCTATTGAAAACGACAAGGTTATCGGACTTATTACCGATGGCGACATACGCCGTGCGATGGAGAAATGGCAAGCTAAATTCTTCGACCACACAGTAGAAGACATTATGACAAAAACGCCTAAGACCGTTCTTCCTAATACTAAAATCACCGAAATTCAAAGCATTATGCACCAATATAAGATACACACGGTGTTGGTTTGCGATAAGGAACAAAGGCTATTGGGTGTCGTAGACCATTACAGTTGTATGCTTTAACCGTGCGTTTCAAAGCAAAGAAGAGCACGAAAGACAAATAAAAAGAAAACAAAAAAGCAAATAACGTGAAGAATACAGAAAGAAAATCACTTTTACTTACCTTGCTTTTGTTATGGTTTGCTGCACTTAAGCAACCCATAATGGCAAGTCCTGCAACCGATAATCAGCACCCTCTGCAAACAAGCTCTGATTCTTTGCTTGTGCAACAGCTAAGAAAGAAAGGCATACAGTTCAGCAACAACAATTCGGTAACGCTGCTGACAAACGGTCAAGAGAAATTCGACGACCTGTTTAAAGCCATCGAACAAGCTCGTTCAAGCATACATTTAGAGTATTTCAACTTCAGAAACGACTCCATCAATAAAGAATTGATTACCCGTCTTGCGAAGAAGGTAAAAGAAGGAGTGGAAGTCAGAGCGATATTCGATGGATTTGGCAATGCCAGCAACAATCGTCCGATGCGCAAAAGGCATTTAAAAGAAATCAGAAAGCAAGGTATTGAAATATATGAATTTAAGCCAATAGAGTTTCCTTGGATACACGATGTGTTCAATCGCGACCACCGCAAGATTGTCATTATTGATGGAAAGATAGCCTATACAGGCGGTATGAATGTTGCCGACTACTATATTAAAGGTACAGAAGTTGTTGGAGAATGGCACGATATGCATTGTAGGATAGAAGGCGATGCCGTAAACACTCTGCAAAAGATTTTCCTGCAAATGTGGTATACGGTATCAGCACAAAATGTCCATGGTGCAAAATACTACCGAGGAATAAGCAATGCTACCTATGTGAAAGGACTAAAGCCAGACACTTGCGCTGCTGCAGGACATAAAATGGTAGGCATTATCAACCGAGAACCTCATGTATCGCAAGACATTATCAGGACTTTCTATGCGAAAGCAATTGACGATGCGCAAGACAGCATAAAGATTATAAACCCCTATTTCACGCTCGGTCCGAAGATAAGAAGAGCATTAAAGAAAGCTACAAAGCGCGGAGTGAAAGTAGAAATAATGCTGAGTGTCAAGAGCGACATTCCGCTAACACCCGACTGTGGATACTATAATGCACACAAGTTGATGAAGAGCGGTTGCATAATCTGGTTGTTCGAGCCAGGCTTCCACCATACAAAAATCATACTTGTAGATGGCAAAATCTGCACCGTAGGTTCGGCAAACCTGAATGCTCGCAGCCTAAGATGGGACAGAGAATTAAATGCTGTGATTATAGATAAAGAGACTACAAAGGAGCTGGACACCCTTTTTGAAAATCAAAAGAAAGATTGCTTCAAGCTGACAGAAGAGAAATGGGACGAATGGAGAACTCCTTGGCAGAAGCTGAAAGGTTTATTGGGCTTCCTCATCTCTCCTTTCCTGTAATCCGTTAAGGTCAGATTTTATTTATATCCACATATCCGTGCATAACGGCATAAATCGTCAGTGCCGATACACTCTTCATACCTAACTTCTCCATAATGTTTTTTCGGTGTGTTATAACAGTGGTCAAACTAATGTTCAGTTTGATTGCTATCTCCTTATTTATATAGCCCTGCACCACCAAAGAAAGTACTTCTATTTCGCGATTGGTCAATACTTTATTCTTTAAAACCTGCGGCATTTCAGGGAAATTCTTACCTCCTGCATGCCCGTGCTGCTCCACCATAAGCAGGTTGCGCACCAATTCATCTTCACCAACATTGACGCAGATGCAATGGAAACCAGACAATTGCGAATTAGAATCTTTGGAAATCGTCAGCAATATAGTCTTCTGTCTGCGCTCCGTAAAGAACGTTATATTCTCTAAAACAATGGTTTGGGCTGCAAAGAAATGGAAAAATGAATCGGGGTTAGCCGCAGAAAAATCCTCGAAAGTAGAGAAAGACTCTATTTCTATCATCGGTACTACATCTTGAAGAATGCTTTTCAGTCCAAGTACGGCAAGCGTATTAGGGTCGATAACCGCAATGCGCGGACGCCCACTCATTATCTTTCTCATGTCCATAGATTGCAAAAGTACAATTATTTTGTAAGATACGAAACAAGAATACCTATTTTTTGGTATTCAAAAACTATGGTTACAGGCTTACCGTACCTATATCTACCAAGTTATTTACGATAGCGTAAATGGTGAGCCCCGCTGGAGAATGGATTTGCAACTTACGCGCAATGTTTCTACGGTGGGTTATCACGGTGTTTGTAGAAATGCACAAATGGTTGGCAATTTCCTTGTTCGTCATTCCCTGAACCACACAAATAATCACATCTTTCTCACGGTCGCTCAGCGTTTCGCCCGTATCGGGTTGCTTGCTCAGCATACTTGAAATCTTCACCGACACATCGTTCTGCTTGCTCTTCAATTCCAAATGACGAATAGCAGGTATGAACAGTTCTTCTTCAACATCGGCATGCTGGTCGAGCCACTCCTCGCAATGGTAAATATCGTATAGTGTTGCCGTGAGCTGACTGTTGCGATGCGCATCTGAAGGCAGATATTTAATAATGATGTTTTTAAGTTCGTGCAACTTTACATCGGTCTGTTTATGATGCTTGGAGAAGGTTTCTATATCGTAATTGTTGTTTGTTTGTCCCGACAATAAAGAATCGACATAAGGGAAAACCATTTTCTCTTCGTACTTCATGTGGTTGCGAATATCGTGCGCATATTCGTCGTACAGTTTCAAAATGAGTCGTGCCAAATTGTCGTTCTCGTCCAACGAATCCACAAGTTTCTTGCGAATGAACGGCAACTGAAAATCCAAATAGTAAGTATGGAAGGCCTTTAGATACTTCACCAAGGTTGGTATAGACAACCTGTCGGCATCGTCGTACTCCTTATAACCATTCATTGTAAAATTCACAATAGCCAAAAACGTATAAGTATCAACATTCTGGCTATCGCAAACCTCCCGAACAGTTTTATCGCCGAAGCCCAAATTAATTCCAAAACCGCCCAGAGCTTGTAGTAGGTCGTAATTATCGCTGATAAGAGAAATCATCTTATCATCAGCCTCATACATCTTATGATTTTTCATTTAGGTCGCATTTTAAATATCTTTGTATAAGATAAATTGCACTTGGGTAAATATGGAAGTATGCTTTCGTTTTCCCCTGTTGCAATATCTATGCAAAATAATAACATTTTTACGAGCTGTGCAATAGCAATAAGTAGGTATTTTAAAATACCAAACAATTAGTATTGCAGCAAAGAAATAATGATAGTATCTTTGCAAGCAAATGGGTGCAGGGATAATTGCAACTCTCGTACAGTGGTTATAGTTACAGACAGCAAGGTACAAACTTAGTTCTCTTCACTATTCTGCTGCGAGACAGCAATTAGGTATCTGCACTCTTTTTATTTTGCAAATGTACTAATATTTAGATAAACAGAACAGAAAATTAAAAGAAAATACGAAATTAGCCCTGTAAAAACCAACAAATTAAGCCGTAAATGCCATTTTTATGCAATTCGCAAGCATTTACAACAACACACTACCCTACTTCTATTATTCATCAATAAAAGTGCGAGAATTTTACTATAATGCCCTTGCATTTACCGATAATCAGAGAGTTTTTACTTTTAAAACGTTGCCTTGCAAGCGTAGAAATTCAGTGAAAATCGCTTACTTTATAGATAAAAAGAATTTTATAAAAGTGTAAATATTTTTTACAAGAATATCTTTTATCTAACCAACTCGTTTTCAACGCTTTACAAAACCTATTGTTTTGCATTCCAAAAGCGTAGGTTTTGCACGGTAAAAG